>Ga0115012_10002641_pt1 | contig 10505 bp, 12 predicted proteins | sample TroAtlMetagenome_FD_88706 | JGI IMG/M metagenome (GOLD analysis project Ga0115012, IMG submission 88706) | Marine eukaryotic phytoplankton communities from Atlantic Ocean - Tropical Atlantic ANT10 Metagenome | ecosystem: Environmental > Aquatic > Marine > Oceanic | place: Tropical Atlantic...
AAATTTCTATGGGGCTATTTATCAAGGAATGCATTTAGTAAGGTTTACAGCTGAATGGTCAGATGATAGTAAGCAAAAATTCTATCAAGGTAAGTTTATTGTAGAAGGTGATAGTGCTTACAAGGGAACTCAGATGATGATTATACCATCAAAAAAAGTTCCTGAAACTGTTAGAAAGCTAAGATTAAGAAACTTCCCTAGTGTGGTTTTATTTAGAAATGGTAAAAAAGTAAAAGTTTGGAAAGCAAATTTTGACGGAGAACTTGATTTAAAAACAAATGATGTTAAAGAATCTATTGATTGGTACGCAAAATGAATAAACCATTAGGACAAGACTCAAGCCTTAACATTAGTTTGCCTATGCTTTTTCAAGCAGTTGGAGTAATTGGTGCAATGGTTTGGGGATATGGTGAGTTAAATGGTCGTATATCGTTTCTTGAATACCAAGTAAAAATGAATGAAGAACATATTGCAACTATTGAAGAAGATGCTAAAGAAAGTCAAAATGCTGAGATACCTGCCGACATAAGGCAGAATGAAAAAATTGAAGTTCTTGAAAAAGAATTAGAAAGATTAAGAAATGGCAAACGCAATTAACACAGATAGTACAATTAGCTTAAGCGTAGCTATGTTAATCAAAGTAGGTTTTCTTATTATGGTAGTTACAGGTTCGTGGTATCAGGCTCAAATGAAATTTGCAGAACAAGAAGCAAGAATTAAAAATTTAGAAAATCAACTTACTGTATTAAATGCAGCTGTTGAAGGTATGGAAAGTCAACATATACAACAACTTGAAGAAGAAAATAGATCATTAATGCAACGTTTAGGAATTAAAAAATAATGGAAAATTGGACAGAAGTAGGATTTGCAGGTTTAGCTGCAGGTATACTATGGATGACATTTAAATGGATGACATCTGAATTAAATAAAAAGATTGATGATTTACACGCTATAATTGTAAAATTAATAGATGCTAAAAATGTTATGGTAGATAAATTTCTAGAATTAAATGATGAACTTACAGATCAATTAAATTACATAGAAGCCAAACTTGGCAATGGAAGGGGCTCCAAACAAAGAAGAAAGGCTGGGAAATGACCAATAAAGAACGGTTAGATCAGTTAGTAAAACAGTATCAAGAAGTCTCACAACAAGCTTCAGAAGCTCTTACTTTGAAAACAAAGCTTGAGGGAGCTATTGAGCTTACTCAGCAAGTTATTAAAGAAGAGGAAGAAGCTAAGGAAGCTGAAAAACCTAAAGATACTGATAAGAAAGAAAAAAAGTAAATGGCAAATAGCGTACAAGACCAGCGCGATAAGATGTTATCGCTTGTTACGGAAACTAGAGCTTATCAAAAAACAATTTTTAAAAAATTGGATAAGATAGAAGAGCATCTTTCTGTGCAAAATGGACGTATAAACAGCTTAGAACGAAGTCAATCCCTTATAAAAGGGATTGGTATTACAGTTTCGTTGGTCTTTTCAGCGTTAATTGCCTTAATTAAAGGAGAAACTTCATGAGCGAAGTAGTTCAATTCGTAACTAGTAATTGGGAATATGTTGTTATTTGTGTTCTTGCAATTGATAAAGCAGTAGCACTTAGTCCCTCTGAGTGGGATGACCTATTATGGACATCCGTTAAAAAATCAATTTACAAAATTGCAGGAAAGAAGGTTATCTAAATGTTAAAAAGATTATTACAGCGTCTTGTAAAAAAGCACGGTATGAAAGGCTTATTGTTAATGGTAGGCGATCATGCAGTAAAAGCTACTAAATCAAAAAAAGACGATGAGATATGGGAAGAAGTTAAAATGCTTTTGGAAACGATGGAATGATAGACATAAACCAAGTAAGAAATTACATAAAAGATACACTTAGTGATTTAGGCTCTAAATACGCCTCTGACGACGCGGTAGAGTTAGTTTTGACTACAGGTATCGTTGAATCGGGATATCGCTATATAAGGCAGATTTCGGGCCCTGCAAGGGGCTTCTATCAAGTAGAACCCGTGACAGCTAATGATAATGTAGCTTCTTACCTTCGCTATCGTAAAACGTTAGCAAAAAAGTGTGCAGAAATTTCATACGTGCCTCTTAAATACTGGGTAGAAGGATCTGTAGAAGATTGGGATAAAATCTTAGAAGGCAATATAACTGCAGGTATTATACATTGCAGATTAAAATATTGGCGTTCTCCAGGTAAAATTCCAAAAACTACAGAAGGAATGGCTGAATATTGGAAGAAAAATTATAACAGCGAATTAGGAGCTGGTACAATTAATCATTTTGTAGAGGCAGTTACAAAACATTTAGGAACTTAAATGAAGATTTTAAAACGGGCTATTGTTGTACCTGATCAACATTTCCCAATTCACTCTCAAGAAGCATTAAATTGCGTATTGAAAGCTATTGAAATGGTGAAACCCGATATCTTTATTAATTTAGGCGACGTCGGTGAGTGGGAATCAGTCTCACCCTGGCAGTACAAGGGTAATCGAAAACGTCCTCCTCTTGAGTACGTTTTACCTGAAGTAAAAAAAGAAATCGCCGCAGTTAATGAAGGTCTTGATCAGTTTGACAAAGCACTTGACAAAGTTAAAGTAAAAAAGAAATACATGGTAACTGGAAATCATGATATTTGGCTAGACTTTTTTGTAGAAAGGTATCCTTATTTAAAGGATTATACTTTTAAAAAGTCTTGTAAAATAGTAGAGCGCGGTTACAAGTATTTAGAGCATAACGAACCATTGAAAATTGGAAAATTAACATTTATTCATGGAGCATATACTACTACATACCATGCTAAGAAGCATTTGGAATGCTATGGAGAAAATATTATGTATGGACACACACATGATATTCAACGTCATACGCTTACCAAGCTTGGTGGAACCATTGGTGCTTGGTCTATGGGTTGTTTAAAGAATATGTCTGCAGATAAAAATAGATGGCTACGAGGCAGGTTGCATAATTGGGCGCATGCATTTGGAGTTATTGACTTTTTTGAGCGCGGTGAATTTAGAGTAGATGTTGTTGAAATAATCAATGGTAAAACCACTTTATGGGGAAAGACTATAGACGGCAATGCCTAAACGTGTAAAAGAAATCAATCCATTTCACGGCGGAATAAACAATAAAGACGACCAACGGGATATTAATGAAACTCAACTTGTGGAGGCATTAAATGTCAAAGCGGATTCAAAGGGAACTCTTAAAATTATCGGAAATCTTGAACAAATTGGTTCCGATTGGACGGGTTCTGCAGACAGTACTTCAAATGTTTCGCCTGGGTATGGGTTGTTTGCTTTTAGTAGCGATGCTGATGCTTCAGGTAATAGTGGTACTGATACTAACAATACCGATTATCTTATTGCCTGGAGTGAAGCTACTGAAAAGTTTTATTGGTGGAATGGTTCCGCTTGGGCAGAAGCGTTAGACGCTTCTGCTTTATGGAGCGATAACAATAAAAAACCAGTATTTTCATACGCAAATGGTAATTTAAGAGTATGTGATTCTAATTATAATAATGCAAGTAATGAAAATTTATGGTTAGGATATATCAAACGACATCTTTTTAAAGGGTCTAATGCTGCTAGTAATATTAGTCAATGGTATTCAATTACATCTTCATTAGCTCCTCCTTCAGCAGCGCCAGCTGTTAAACTAAGTTCAATTTCAGCAGATAGTGATACTACAGCAGATGATATTTCATGGGCTATAGGTTCTGCTAGAGAAAACACTACTCTAGGAACTGCTTTGTCAGATGACACAAATAGCATTGGTAGTCCACTTAGATGGATAGGAAGTTCAAATGAGACAAATACAGATCAAACTAGTGGCGGTCAGGATTCTAAGATGTCTTATGGACGATGGCATGTAGAAGACTCAGACCCTTATGGAACTAGTGCTGATGTTTCTAATTTTAGAATAGTAGCAAATTTAAATAATGACGATGTTTGGGCTGATACGGGTTATGTTCGTTCAAATACTGCTACTGCTCCGACATTTACCAGTGGATTTACTATAAATACAACTGGAAGTGTTTATGTTACAGTAAAACTACCAGATCAAGCTACTTTTGATGCGTGGAATGGAGGTTTTGCTGCTTCTGGTGAAACAACTGTTTTTTTTAGAAATTTTAAAGTAATGCTTTATAATGGAACAACAGAACCACCTACTCAAAATAAAATATCCTGGAATATTCCTGCTTCAGAATTATCTAAAAATCAAAATGACTGGATAGTTTTAGAATTACCGTACGATCAAGCGGATGAAAACGATTTAAGTGGAACTACTATTAATCAAGTAGCATTTGGATGGGACACTTCTGTTTTAAAAAGTGGTAGTGATAATTTTTCTAGCGCGGGCAATGAATACTATAAACTGACCGCATTATATGCTTGTGATGTAAGAGTAGGAGAAGAAGGGCTTGTTGGCAATGATTTACTTGGAAATAGAGAATTAGCTTATTCTTTTCAATATGATGATAAAAAATCAGAAAGTACATTACGAGATTTAGGTACAATTAATTTTGGAAACGATACTTATACATATTCTAAGCTAATTCAAGCAGGTGCTAGGTCTTTTGCTAATAAAAGAATTACAGGAGCAGTTTTATATTCTTACGAAGAAGAAGATCCGTACATGATAGCTGAGTTAGATTTTGTAAAAGGTTTACGTGGAAGTTGGGAAACAGAATTTCCAGGCACAAATGATTCTACCTCTCAATGGACTAATGTTCAATCTAGTAGTGTTAAATCTAATTCTGTTACTAACGATATAATACCTTTAATTGAAACATATCAAGCACGTAATGGCTTTAGTCACAAACAAGACAGTACTGATGCTCGTTATAAATCTATTGTTATTACAAACAATAGAGCTTATGTAGGTAATGTTAGAATAGATGGTGTTAACTATCCTGATAGAATGATTAAATCACAAGCTTTTGATTATGATGCATTTCCAGAAGAAGGAAGGTCTATTGAAGTAGTACAGCAAGATGGTGATTCTATTGTGCATTTATCAGCATATGCAGACAGGCTGTTTCAATTTAAACGCAATAAACTGCATGTAATTAACATTACTAGTGAACAAGAATTTTTAGAAGACTCTCATACAGGTCTTGGTGTTGCATATCCATATCACACTGTTGAAATGAGCACAGGTATTGCATGGTTTAATAAGAATGGCGCTTATTATTTTGATGGTAAACAAATTAATAATATAACAAATGGATTAATTAAAGATGAAGATTGGGAAAGTCATGTTACTAATGCGGGTTCTAAAGCTCAAATTTTTTATTCTGCTAAAGAAGATAAGCTCATTGTAGTTGGTGGAACAAATGGAGTAGATTTTTATGAATACACTATATTTACAGGTGGATGGACTCGGGGTAAAGATATCTTAGAAAACACAAATTATACAAATTTTGTGTATGATGTGGATAATTCAATAAAAACTTTTAAACCTTCGACTGGATATATTCAAAAATGGTCGGATAATTCAACTGCTAGTAAGTCAGATTTTAAAGTTACTACAGGCGATTTAGTATTTGATAGCTCTGCTGTAAGAAAAAAAATATACAGTGTTCATTTAACACATAGAAAAGCTGGTGGAACTAATATTTTTGAAGCTTTTGGCAGACCAGATAGAGCTGGTGTTTGGACAAACTTAGGGACATTAAATAATTATTCTGATTTTACAGTACAAGAATTTGATGTATCTGGTGTTAATAATGCTAGAAGCTATCAAGTAAAAGTTGAAGCTAGAAATTTAGTGACTAATGGTTATTTTGGCACTAATACTACAGGATGGAATGCCGATGGAACAGCTGATCTTAGCGTTAATAATTCTAATCAATTAGTGGTTTCATCTAAAACTAATGCAGCTCTTGGTAAAGCTATGTTTACAATGACAACAGTTTCTGGTACTGTTTATAGAGTAACTGGTAATTTTTACAAAGGAACATCTGACCAAGGATTAGTTTCGGTCGGGACATCTGGCTCAATTGGTTCTGGTGTTTTAGGATCACAAAGCGCTATGACATCAGATACTGAATTTAATTTTACTTTTACTGCATCTGGAACAACTACGTATTTAATACTTAATGAAGGTAGTGGTGCTCAAGATGCAGGAGATACTACTATCTGGGATAATATTTCTGTAAAAGCTGAAAATGTGCCTACTGATTTTGAAATAAACGATATTAACATTGTTTATAGGAGCAAGAATGTTAGATAGAAATGCCAGAATAAATAGGCATTTAAAAGCTAATAAGCAAACCCTCAAAAAGGGTTTGCCTTCTAATTCAGAAGGTTCTAATGGAGATGTTACAATACGCGAAATTGGAAGTAATACTCAGCAGTTTGTTAAAAAAAATGGATCCTGGAAGCCTTTAACAAATCAAGCTACTTCTGTAAAAAAGACAATTGTAATAGAATCAGGCGGTAATAGCTCTAGTTCTGCTATATCTGGTGGAGGTGGCACTAGTAATCACCCTGATTTAAGTGGATTAACAGCTTCTGATGACCATACTCAGTATATGCACAATACTACTGCAAGAACGGTAACAGCTAATCACGCATTTACAGGCAGTCCTTCTTTTACTAATATAGATATAAATGGAGGAGATATTGCCTCAGGAACTGTTATTAATAAATCTCCTGTTGTTAATTTTAATAGTGGAGATGTACAAGGATCTATAACACTATCTAATCTTGCTAGTGGAACAGGTTCATTAACTATTCAAGCAAATAGTGTTGCTCTTGGCACAGATACAACAGGTAATTATATGTCTAATGTTACAGGTAATAGCCAAGTATCTGTTAGTCATAGTCAAGGAGAAGGAAGTACAGCATCTTTAAGTATTGCTAATGATTCTATTGGAGATACACAACTTGAATACAACACAGGTCAACCTTTAACCACAGGCTCTTCCCCGACATTTACAAATTTAACAACATCGGGAGATATACTTGTTCAAGGCGATGATATATCTTCTGACCCGTTCGCTGAAGGGTTTGATGGTAGTGGGTGGAAAATAGATAATGCAGGGCATTTATCAGTAGGTAGCGCTACTATTAGAGGTACACTTTCTGTATACGAACTATTGATACAACAAATAAGAGCTAGTAATGGTGCTATATTTGTTACTTCTTCAGCTAAAGTAGAAAGTGCTAGTGGATTAAGTTCTAGTGATGATGTTGGTACTATTACTTTTGAAGACCCTAATGATAATAACATTTGCCCATTTGCAGATGGCGATATTATTATGATGCAAAGAGTTAAACCTGGAGCAATAGCATCAGGCGGAAATATAATTAAAAAACTAGTGTACGAAGTAGATGGAAATCCTAATGGAAAAATAATAACTGTTAAAAATGCTGGTTATGATAATACTAGCTCACCATCTGCAGGTGATGACTTTGTAAGAATAGGGAATACTGGAGATACAGCAAATAGAGATGGTATACTATATTTAACTTCTGATGATAGTAATTCTCCATTTATAGATGTAAAAGCAAGTATTAATTCCTATTCAGAATGGAATAGTAGTACACCAAAAGTAAGATTAGGTAAATTAGATGGTATTACTGATAGTGATTTAGGTGGTTCGCTTAGTGGCTTTGGATTATACTCTAATAATATATTTTTAAAAGGTAAAATAGTTGCCAATAGTGGTAGTATAGGAGGAATCAGTTTAGATTCAAGCAAGATATACACAGGAAGTGGTAGTCATAATAATTCTAATACAGGCTTTTATATAGATAGTAGTTCTAATTTTTCTTTAGGTGATAAACTATCGTGGAATGGAAGTGCGTTATCAATTAATGGTAGCATAACTGTTACCAATACAAGTGATTTTGCACCTACTAATGCTACGGCTAATGATACAGATGCAAATTTAAAGAGCAGAGGTAATCACACAGGTACTCAAGGCGTTAGCAGTTTAGATAGTACTATTATATCAGGTGGTAAGATTATAACAGGATTGCTTACTGCTGATAACATACAAACAGGAACACTTACTGGTAGAACTGTTACGGTTACTCAAGACAGCGTTGCTAAAACTGAGATCAGCCCTACTAGAACAGCTAAAAGTTTCGATGGTGGCAGTAATTGGCACAATTACCCAAACATACTTGTATATGAATTTACTTCTTCTGGAGATATGGACTTAATCGCTTTTAAAGCTACTTATGGATATCCTGGAGCGTTTAATGTTAATAACGATTATTTTGACTTAACAAGCTCCTCTTCTTTAAATAATGCAGCTGCAGTAAATGTGCTAACTAGATATACAAATTTATATCCAATAGCTTCATTTCATAACAATGTAAGCGGTACTGGTTGGAAAGGTTGGAGCCCAGATGACGCTTATCAAGGTATTCAAATGCTAGTTACAGATCAAGCTGCGACTGGAAGCAATATTAAACAAGTTAGATTCACATCAACTGGCTCTCCTTTTAATTCAGGAGATTATCGCATAATATTTTTAACAGAAATTTATTCTTAATAGGACACAATATGAATTACAATAAAGGATACACTAATTACTTGCAAAGATTTGCTAATCAATATGATAGTGAAGAAGCAAATTTTCAAAACAGCTCAGGTGCATTAGGTCAAATGATTAAATACAATAACTTACAAGGCACTGGTTTATTAGGTCTAGGAAGTTTTGGTAGAGAAGGAACAGCTGGAACTCCACCTATGTTTAAGACATTAGCTGAAGCTGAAGATTTTAGGGATAAAAACAAAGGGACTGAAAAGGGGAATATAGCGCAAGGGTTGATTAACGCAGCTTATAAAGGAGTAGCTCCAGACGATTACACTAAAAAAGCTAGTAATTTTTTAGCTCAAAATACAGGGATTGCAGGTACTCCAGGAACAGAAGGAACTGGTCTTTTAGGACAAATTCAAAAATTAGATAAAGTTACAGGTGGTTATGGTGCAAAAGGAGCAAAAGCCATTAGTAAATTTGCAATGGAAAAATTAGGTGGACAAGCTTTAAAAGATTCTGCTGTAGGTGGTTTTTTCGGTGGAGCTGCAGCAGCTGCTGGGCCTTTAATGGCTGTTGTAGGTACAGCGCAAGCAGGAAAAGAGCTTATTGATAGCACTGTTGACCAATATGAAACTTTAGAAACTGGTATAGCTACTGGAAAAGTAATGCAAGGCGACTTAAGTTCAAGGGCTACTGAAGCTAAATCCAATTTATTTTCTTCTAACAAAGAATTAAGTCAGATGCTTGCAGATAGAAAAGGTAAACTATCTGGTGTTGTAGGAGCTCAAGCTGAAAAAGTTTTAACAGCTAAGGATACAGTAGCTGCTAATACTGGATTAGAAACTTCTTCTAATCCATATCAAAAAACTGAAGAGGGAATAATTGATAATTATATAGATAGTGCTGGTGCTTTAGAAAAGCAAATGGAAAATATAAAATCAGATAATATTAATCAATATAGAACACAAAAAGATAATTTAATAGCAGAGGGTCAAGCATTGCAGGCTAATATTGATTCTATGCAAAGCTCAAAAGACGATATGGAAGGCATGTATCAAGTTGCCGACAAATTGCAATTTTGGGGTTAATAGGTAAAAAGGAAATAAAATGGCAAAGTATTCAGAAGCAATAAGAGAAATTGCAAGAGCGGTTAATGAATCTAATCGTATAAAGAAAGACGATCAATATCGTCAAAGTGTTTTAGCTGAAAATATTCGCTCTAATAAACAAAATGAATCTATAAAAAGAGAAGAGTTAACCAATAGGTTAACTATAGCTGGTGCGTATGAAAACAGAGCTGAAGATAAAACTAGCGATCTTGAGAAAGAACTTGATGTTCGAAGGTATGGAATAAAAAGTACATTTGATGTAGGTATGGATAGAAATAGGACTACTAGGCGAGGGCAGGATATTAATAAAGACATAGCTTATCGTGGACAGAATGTTACTATGCGAGGGCAAGATATTACTGCTGGTATTGCTAAAATGAGAGACAGAACTGTTCAGAGAGGTCAAAATTTTGATTTAGACCTTGGTCTGCGAAGAGATTCTACTGTTCGAAGAGGGCAAGATTTTACCCGTGATTTAGGAATATTAGGTTATACAACGCAAATGAGAGGACAAGACCTTGATTATGACATCGGAAAAAAGAAACTTGAGAGTGCTAAAGAAATAACAGGCATGAACATTAAAGCTAGAAAAGACCTTCAAGATGATCAGCAAGATTGGGCAAGCGCAGAAGGTAAAGCTGCTAGAGAACATTCTGAAATAATGCAAAATAAAAGACTAAGCATTACTCAAAAAATGAACTGGCTAGATAACGCTACAAAAAAATACGGTATTGATAAAGGATTTGACCAAACTAAACTTAAACTATATCAGCAAGAGAAATTATATAAAATGGGTGTAGTTGACAGAAGAGAAGATGTAGAGATTGCTAATTATTATGAAGCTGCTAGCTCTGAAGCGCAACCAACTGTTTATGATACTGCAAAAGGTGCG
>Ga0115012_10002642_pt1 | contig 10502 bp, 10 predicted proteins | sample TroAtlMetagenome_FD_88706 | JGI IMG/M metagenome (GOLD analysis project Ga0115012, IMG submission 88706) | Marine eukaryotic phytoplankton communities from Atlantic Ocean - Tropical Atlantic ANT10 Metagenome | ecosystem: Environmental > Aquatic > Marine > Oceanic | place: Tropical Atlantic...
ACGACGAACAGTACGCGAACTGGCTCACTCCCAAAGCGACTAAGAGACAACACCCACGCCCACCCGTCTGCCTCACCGGATTCGACACCGGCAGCCCCCCACGAATCATGCTGGCCACCTCCGCCTGCGAGGTCGTGCTAGGTGCCATCTCGTGCTTGTCGATGGCACCAACTGCGCGCATGACGCCAGCGTGGTCCTTGATCGCCCCCTTGTTGTGGTGTGCCGCGTGGCGCCACGCGTGCGAATCGTCGCGGATCCAGTGCTGGTTCGTGGTGGGATCGACGGTCACAGTCACCATGTCGACTTCGTCGCCGTTCACGTAGACGTCTGGGTAATCGCGCTTGTGGGGCGGCGGCACCTCCTTCGCGTGAGATGCTTCCCGCTCAGCACACAGCTGTTCCCAGGACATCTTGTTTCTCGAATTCGGATGAGGCTCCTTGATCTTGTTCTCGAGATGCACCTGGGCTCTCATGCCCGCTGGGACCTCTTCAGGGGGTTGCTCTCCCATACGGCGGCCATCAGTCACCTCAATCTGATTAGGAGGTTGGTAGTGCCCATCGTCGCCGAGGTGCCCATGTGTTATACCCTCCAGTCGATCCTCGGGGTTGTAATCGGCTTCATAACGTTCAGCTGTGCGCCGGTCCATTGTCCAGTACTGTGCCACTACTGGCAAACCACCCGCGACCTGTTCATCCATTTCAGTCTGATACAGTAGGTAGCCCGGAACCCCTGTCTGTTGCTGGACGACTTGCTTATCGCTGAACCACTCCAGCGGCCGATAAACATGCGCCTCTGTCATGTTTTGACCGAGGCAAAGAAAATTCTCAAGCATGGGCACTATGAATCAAGGGGCCCTATTGTTGGCTGCAGGTGCAGCTGCACTTGTGTGGCAACAAAAGGATCAGCAGCAACAACGAGTGGAAGAGGCAGTAGGGAGCCAAAGGTCGGTGACGGCCGGACAGGGCACTGTGCCAATGTACCACACTGTGTCAGATTACGTGCCGAAGAAGGCCGAAGAAGTGCATGGCACTGATACGGGACCTACGGGTACCACACCGAACCCCGTTCCGACGACGACACCTGAAATCCACGAGGGTCTGGTGACGGCGGTAGTCAATGCACATGGTGAAGTAATTCGTGTCCTCAACGGTGGTGTGGATGACAGCATCCACGACGGCGATTTGATCGCGGTGTTAGATGCAGACGGCAATCCAATTCATCGACCCGTACCGTTCTCACAATGGGGGGGCCCAGACACATCACAGTACATACCGGTGGACACGCACCCTCATCACTCGACTACGTCTGTGGGGTGGGGCCCTGCTGTAGGCACCCCGGCGCCACAGGTACCTGCACACGTAAATTACGGGGTTACGCAACCGACAGATGCCTATTGGCAGGGACAGGCGGCGGCGGCGGCGGCGGAGAGGGCGGCGGCGGCGGAGAGGGCGGCGGCGGCGGCGTGGGCGGCGTACGATGAACAAGTCCAGGCGGCACAGGCGGCGGCGGCGGCACAGGCTTCGGCGGCTCAGGCGGCGGCTCAGCAGGAGATCGATCTGGAGGCGGCTCGGGCGGCAGCTCAGGCGGAGATCGATCTGGAGGCGGCTCAGGCGGCAGCGGCTGCGGATGGACAATTGATGGACAATGAACCAAATTTGACGCTGCCCTACGATCGCACCCTTTGGCGCCAGTACTTGAACCACCTACTGCTGAGGTCGCGTGACATGGTAAGGCGCAATGTCGATGCAGCGGCATACGAGGAGTACTCGAGACAGGTGGCGGTCGCGGAAAGGTTAGTCCAAGCGAACGAAGAAGGGCGGCCTTGGCTTGCGCGAATGTCTGAACCGTGGTTTCATGAAACGTTACAGGCCGTGCAAGATGACATAGCCACGTTTTACCGCAGCATCCAGCCGACAGGGATCAGCAGACCGGATCGTGAGAGGGAACAGTTGATCGGTGACAGAGATCGGGCACGCCCCGTAAGGAAACCTACAGCAGGTTTGCGGCGGCGGGGCTCTAGACCGAGGTCGGAATGGCAAGACATTTCGTACGAGGGGTTTGCGGGCACCCAGCGTCCTGACGCTGACAAAATCGCAGACAGCAAGTGGCTCGCAGGTGAGATAAGCGGAGAGGAGTATCTACGCCTCACGAAGTCGTTTCGCGTAGGCCAAGAACCTGGCGTCACTCGCCCGAAGGATACTACTAAACCAAGTGTGACACGAGCAGAAGCCAGGGGCATGTCAATCAAAGAGCGTCGTGGTGTCGAATGGGTCAATCCGGGGGCAGAGCCAACGTCGCAGCAGTCATTAGGCGACATGTTGCGAAACCGAAAGGGGGGTGGTCCGCGAACTGTGGGTTTAACAAGAGTGGAGCTACCCCCACAGACGGTACAAGATTTGCAGACGAGTAATGCGATAGACTGGGCGACAGGGACGAATGAGAGCATCCTGGAAGCCGTTGATGGGTTGAGCGAGGCCCAGATCAACCAACTCGCAACCGCAGTGACGAAAGAGGCGATGCCACTCCAAGATTTCACTGCACAGACGAATGCAGAAATGGAGTGGCAAATGATGAAGAATCAAGCGCGCGAAGGGATTAGCGACCTGCGTGCCGGAATGCCACATGGATTAGGCACCGCAGCGCGTGTCGGGCTCCACCCAGGCGTGCTCGGATTGGGATTCACTGCGTATGACCAATCTCAGCTTTATAAAGCCCACGAGGCCAAGAAATTGGACGACCAGACGTACCATGCGGAGAGTGTCGGCAATGTGGGCGCGGGTGTACTTGGCGTCGCTGGCGGCGTCGCAACCGACGCACTCGCAACGGCACTACTAGGCGCGCCAGCCGGGCTACCCGGTATGGCGTTCATGCTGGGCGTCAGTGCCTTGGGGGGGTTGATCTCGTCCGAGGTCGGTCGTGCTGCTGGCAGAACTGTGTACCATGCCGCAAGTGGCACTGCACGGGATCCGCGGGAACTACGCGAAATTGAGATCCCTTTCTAAATCTTCTAAGGTACCCGCAAATGGGGGTCGATTGGACGACTGGGCCCATCGACCTTAATGCCTACCCAGGCAGTGATGCGTATGGTGATGAAAGGTTCGCGGATGGCGGGTCAACGGTAGACCTCATTGGAAACACAATTACTGCGGTAATGGGGGTCGCGGCGACCGCATACGAAACTAGCGATAAATGGGGTCCTCCACTCAAACAGGGTCTTAAAGAGGTAAAGAACTATCTTCCAGGAAATCCTTGGGGTGGCCATGGTCCAAATGTGCACGAGAACGCACCGAAGCGGATTGAGCCAGTAAGGCCCGAAGACGAGCCATTCGATCCGTACACAAAGGCCATGGTGCCATACGAGTCGACGCTTCTTCCGGTGTGGGGTATGCCGGTGAAGGAGGCGCCTGAACGGTTCTACCCACCCGGCCTGCCTGCGCCCCCGTTCCGCAAACTCCCCCCCCAGGGCCCTAAGCTCCCTTTGCTGCAGACGACAAAGCGCACCGGTGTGATCCCCCCTCCTGCTGAGCGTACTGTCGTACCCCCTTTCCAACCCGCGACGAACCAGACCGTTCCTCCACTCGATGAAAAGGATCACAACATCACACACCCCACAGAGCTCAATTTCACAGATGCGTACGAGTCCTCGACCCTCGACTCCTTTGGTGCTATGCCAGGCTTCCCTATGCCGCGCTTGCCGAGAACGAAACGGCTTGTAAAGCACGACCAGAAACCCGTCATGCACGAGGATCTCGGTGGTGGTGGCGGCGGTGGCATGAACCCTCCATTCCGGCCGATAGCGCCGAAGCGGAGGACGGGTATACGGCTCCTCGATGACGATTTCTCAATTCCAGACCCAAGCCCAGACCCAGACCCCGACCCAGACCCCGACCCGACCCCGACACCGACCCCGACACCGACCGGTGGCACGTCCACTGGTGGTGGGAGGTACACAGGAGGCAGTCCCGGTGGGGGTCCTGGTCCCGGTCCTGGTGGGGAGAGCATGCTGATTTGCGGGGTATGGTGCATCGCCGTTGGATACGCAGCGACATTGCTCTAAGTAAATCTGAATGTAGAGCACCATGGCAGGAGTCCTGTCTAGCCTTCGCGCCCCGTCACAAGTCCTTGGGAGTTGGGACCCACTTGGCCTCGGTCCTACGGCATCTCAAACCATGTTGATCGCGTCTTTCTTGGCCTTTGTCCACTGTAGATGGGGAAAGGAAACCGCGAATAGCTTCATGTTGTACATCTTTGGGCTTGGCGCCGTCGGTGAGTTTCTTAAGTTCGCCTGGGATCAGTGGATGAAATACGTCTACTTACCTTGGATGTACCCATTCTTTAACGCTGTCGGACTTGGCGACGGAAAAGGCTTGGGGGGGACGTTACTGGAAGCCATTAAGAAAGGAATGGCAGTGCTGGAAGGCCTAGACCCCACTGGATTGGTAGGGATGATCCAAAACGGGATCAATGGCGTCCTTGAAACGGTCGGTGTCACTGGTGGCATGATCAAGAAAGGCCTCGCCATTCTTATCATTGTCTTCTTGTACAAACAGGTCGCACGACTCGGGTCTTAGAGGTCAGTTTCCACAGACTTGACGGGATTCCCCGCCTTACGCATGGCTTCCATCACAGCGGTGTTCCCGTTGTTCGCGGCGTGCACCGTGTAAATCAGGGTCGCCGTGGCCATGGCCAAACGCATCTCGGGGCCTACATACATACTGGCGCCATACTTGATGAACAGCTCGTCGAGGATCGGGGCGAACTCGTCCTGGTTCTGCCGTGCCACGGCGGAGAGGCCGTGGAGCTGGAGTCCGAGTGGGTTGTAATGATTCATCGTGATCTCCTCGATGCCGCTCAGCGCGAGTAAGTACAGCTGCCCGCCAATGTGCCCGTCCCGCTTCCCCAGCTGCTGCTGTACGTAGTGCAGCTCGTCCTCGATCTCATCCGCCGTCGACTTGCCACTCAGCTTGTTGCGAGACTTCAGGTGCGGGAACCGCTCCCGGTATTGCTCAAGCTTGTCTAACAGGGCGGACTTGTCGACTGGTGGCGGCGGCGGCGGCGGTGCGGGTGGGCTCACCTTCGGCGCCCCACCCCCCGAGCTTTTATTGGCCAAGCGCTCCTCACGCATCGACGCGGTCTTCGCGTTCTGAATCGCGACCGGATCCTTCGACTTCTTCGTCATGCCGCGCTCCTCGACCGCCGCTAGAATGGCATCCTCGCTTAGCCCCCCCAGCCTCAATGGATCATCACCCATACGTACTCACCGTATCAGAAAAGAGCTGCAGGTAGCGCCAGAACTTGTCCTGTAGAAGTGGGTGTTCCTGGACGAAATTCGCGATCGCCTGAAATGCAGGGGGTACGTTCTCCTTGTCCACGAGCAAAGCGTCGAAATCCCGCTGTTTTATCGAATCTAAATACTCGTCGTGCAACACCTGTGCCACCGCGACAAGCGCGACATCGGCGACTGCAAAGTCTACGGGGCCGTCGTAGCCCTTCTCTTGCAACCACCTTACCATGTTTGTCGCCTTCTCACGTAGGAATTCGGCGACAGTTGGCATTACGTAAGGCAAGCTACGGCTGCACCCACTGCAAGGGGCGTCAGAATAAAGGCGCGTCCGTCGGGGGACCCGTCGCGTTTGAAAGCGCTTCGTGGTTTGATTGCAAACATGCCCATACCTGTCAGCAGCGCCGCACAAAAGCCGCGCTGATAAGGCTGGCCGAGGCCGATGGCGACGCAGACACCGCGCCACCCCTCGATTACCTCTTGCTCTCCCATGGCACTCATACTTTAGAATTAACCGCCCCGACCAAAGAAGGATCCTGGCTTCGGACCCATCGTTCCCATCACATTCCCGCTGTAATCCGTCCCCGACTGGCGGTCCGGGTTGAGGTTCATCACGTTCCGGGCCATCGAGTTCAGGTCGCGGTCGCGGCCGAGCGGCTGGCCACTGTCCGACTGGGTCCAGTCCGTGCGATTCGACGGGCGCTGACCCTCCGTCGCCGACGCGAACGGGAGCTGCACACCCGGCTGGTGCTTCTGGTGCCACTGGTACGGAGCGAGCCAGCCGGTCGAGTACTGCGCGTCCTTGGCCGTGCGCTTCGAGAGCTCGGGCCCGTCGATCTTGCCCTGGTCGCACAGGTAGAGGAAGTGCAGGTCGTCGAACGTGTTCACGCCCCACTGCTGGATCATCTGCTTGCGGATCGCGAAGTCGTAGTCGTCGTGCACCTGCGCAACACGCCGATGCACAAACTCAGGGTACACTTCCATCAGCCACTTGAGATTACCTGGTTTGCGAACGTCCACGAGCGTGTTGATGTACCGGTCGAAGTCGGCGAGCTCGGCCTGCTTCTGCATGGCCTGCAGGTAGTCGACCTCCGAGTCCTGGATCGGGTCCGGACGCGGCACGGCCGACGAGCCCACCTCCGCCGCAGCGTTGCGAATGGCCGCACGCGCGACCATGCGCTCCTTCGCGTCGTTCGGCAGCGAGTACTTCGCCGACGCCATGCCCGAGTAGTTGTACCACTCAGGCGCGTTCGCCGGGCGCGACATGTCCGCACCACCCGTCGGGGGGGCCATCTTCTGCCGCGCGGCGAGCTCGTAGTCGTGGAGCTGCTGGGCCATGGACTCTCCCATCCCGGCACTGTTGGCCGAGTTGTAGAGGCTCATGCCACTGGTCCCTTGCGTTTCAGCCATACCTGCACCTGCCGGAGCCATCTCTGTCTGTCCCAGCAGTCAGAAACTTTAACCTTGCGACACACAGACCTTGAACCAGAGGTGGATTCTACCGAAGCTCGCGCGCTCGCCAGCATGGTTAAGGAACCCCATTGTCAGTTGGCGCATGTTGCTAGGTGAGGAGAATGTGTGCGTCACGAGGCCCTGTGGCTCGTACTTGTGGAACTCCTTGGCACCGGTCGAGGCGTTGTCGTCCGAGCCGGCGTGCAGCACCGCAAACGCCCCACTTGCCGCTATGTTGTTGCTGAGCACCTCGCCGTCGACCTCGTCGATGTGCAGGGCGACCCAGTCGTCGTTCTGGAAGTCGTGCTCGTTCTGGAACCCCACCTGGCGCTGATTGACGATCGAGTAGCCCACCAGCTTGATCCAGTGCACGTAGCGCACCGAATTATCCAGCACGATGCGCAAGTCCCTCTTCGGCCACTGCTTGATGCGGTAGAGCGGGAAGAGTCGTGTGTGGTCCCCGGTCGCATTGTCCGTATGTTGCACCCGCATGTTGTGGCGGTCCCGGAGGAGCTTTGTGGTCCGGACACCACCGGTTGTTGTAATGTGACCATACTCTGGAAACTCTGGCGGTGTGGTGCAGTCGATGGACTTGTTGATGCGGTAGGCATACGTTTGGTCACCTAATGCTTGAAGGGCACCCGCCGAAAAGACGCTTTGCGCAGTCGCTGTCGTGCTGTATACCAGTGGCTCATTCTCAGCAGGACCAGTGGGATTAGCCAAGCCTGTCAATTCTGTGCTGCCCCAGTAAACAGAGTCAACCATGATGCCACTGACGAGGCTTGTAACTCGTCTCTTCTCCAGCACCGTTATGTAATCGGTGTAGCCACTGGTCTGCAATGTGCCAATGCGACACACATCGCCGACGTCCAGGTCGAGTCCGAGATCTGGGTGGCTCGTCATGATCCACGTGGTCGAGTCCTTCAAGACAATAGCCGTTGATGTGTCCACACCGGGAGAGGGTGCATAGATGTTGAGGAGCGCTGATGTCGAAAGATGGGCAGCCACGTGAGATAACCGCACCAACAGCGTCCCGTAGGCGAACAGACCCGTTGTTACGTTTCTGGTGGCCACTCCCGTTCCAGCGGCCGTTACATTGGCAGTGTGAACAGGATAACTGCGTTCCAGCCTACCAACAAAGCCGTCAGTCGTGTACACATTGAAGCCTGATGACATAGCACCGTGTCCGGTTTGGCCACTTGCCTGTGGTCCGTTTTTACACCCCGTCAAGATTATGTCAACGGCGGCGTTAGTTGAAGGGCTGATCGAGAAGCCGCCAGTTACGGGCGACAGGATCCGAATACCACCTTCCGCAAATGGGTGCAAACTTGAATCAATCACTGGCGGCGTTCCGGTACGATAGAGAAGGTTAGTTTGGTTCATGAAAACAGAAGGACACTTGACTTCAACGATAGTGAGCGAGGTATTGCTGGTAGGAACTGTGGTGCGCACTTCGAACAGGATCTGCTCTGGAATGTCTTCAAAAAGCTGACCGACGACGTAGGAACCCTCTGAGATTGCATCGGTCCCAGCAGACCCGTCTGAGCCCTTGACACACAGGAGTGAAAGAGAGAGGTACACATCGCTGCCCTGAGTTGAGACGGTGTTAACATTCCAAGTACAAATTGGAGAGGTAGCCCTAAGAATCGTCGGTGAGTGGCCCGTTGCAGTCGTGGTCACAGTATTGTAATTATCGGTCGTTATGTTCCTGACATCCACCGACCACACAGCGCCGCGCCATTCATCGGGCGAGTCCGACGAATTGTACTCCCTACTGGCGAACAGGTCGACGACGTGTTTGTCGCAGTCCATTTGCGGGTTTAGTTGGAAAAGATCTGACGTTCGGGTGTGCATGGGTAACTGCCGCTCCAAGGTGATTGACGTGATTCCGGATAAGGATGTGATGCTAAACATCGTAGAGACCATTGTGCTCATGGAGGAGATGCTCAAGAAGGGCGAGGTGCCAACGAAGGCGCAAAAGAAGGAGATGAAACGGATAGGGAACGTGACACGGGAAATGAAACGTCTGGTAAAGGTCCAGAAGGAGTGAAGAATTTTCCGATTGTGTCTAGAAAGCACTGCATGAACCAATGGGCTACGCAACCCAGGCGGAGGTGGACGAGGCTTTCGCTGTCCTGGATGAGTACCTTGCTGAGCGCGAAGCAGAACCTGTCCGCGGTTGTCTTGGCTGTGGCTCTACTGTCTTTCATCGTGGCGCAAACCCGGGCGCAAACTGTGGCTACTACGACGTCTGTGCCGACTGCGGCGCAGTCGCTCAAGCGGGATACGGACGCAGCGACAGCTGGGCCTCCGGACCCACCCGACCAGTGTCCAACTACAAGCGCATCCACCACTGGCATGAGCGCATTTCTCAGCTCTTGCTACAAGAGAGCGACATCCCTCCTGAACACTTTATCCAAATTGCGCAACGCCTCCTCGACGGGAGCCATGCCGTTATCAACAAGGATGTCATCCGAGGAGTACTCAGATCTCTAAACATGCAACAGTACATCGAAAAGTGGCTCAAGATCATCCAGAGATGCACCGGCATCGAGCCGCCCAAGCCCGGCGCACAGCTGTTACAGATGCTCGACGACGCCTTCATCGAGCTGCAGCAGCCCTTCAAGCACTTCAAGGTGGGTGCGCGCAAGAACTTCCTCAACTACAACTACGTCTTCTGCCGCCTCTTCCAGCGCCTCGGCTGCACACAGTTCTGCATGTTCTTCCCGCTCATCAAGTCGCGCCAGAAGCTCAAGGTGCTCGACGAGATGTGGGCGGCGATGGTGACGAGTGTGGGGTGGGACGTCAAACCCCTCCAACACGTGGCACCATTCGCTGTACGACTTGAGCAACCTGCCGCTTTACTACGGCAGATAACAGACAGAGTTTCAGCTGAAAAACTGGCTGTGCTGACCAAAGGGCCATCGAAAACGGGATTCCGAAAGTCGGATCAACGGCTTCTCCGTGAACTAGACCGGCAAACGCAGCTAAAGCGGCCCCGTTCATCCCAGCCTGAACCAGAGCTTCAAAGACTTGGTCAGAGAGTGGTGCGTCCTCGGTCCGTGGTGGCAAAACTGCTTCGATAGTCGCGCCGATGGCCACGCCGACAGCGACCTGTGTCACAGAGACCTGAATTGCCTTAGCGGTCATTGTCTGTCAGGGGTAGGCCGGAAAATGTCGCCTGTGTCATCATTGTCGTCGTAGAGTGAGTTCGGAATGGGTGTTTGACCTCGCCACCACAAAATTGGTCTGTCCATCTCTTGAAGTGCCCACTGTCTCCCTGGTAAAAAAGGATCGAGGTCCGCTTTTCTTTTCCATTCGCGGCCCCGTTCATAATTCGCGGCCTCGAGCGATTGTGCTTTGGCGGAGTGGGGTGCCTCGTTGGTGGTGCCCTTCTCGTGCTTCCAACGGTCATACGCCAATTTGGCGGGTATTGCTGCTAGGGCAGCCATTGGCAGTACCCCGTCGGCAATAAGTTCCCATCGTCTACGTGTGCGATCGTAACGTCTTGCCGTTCTGGCTGCTTGCCATTCAGGGTGTTCTTCATAAAAACGATCGTATTGTATGGCAGCGTTTGGCAGGAGGACCGAATTGTCTTCATCGTTTACCGAGTAGTGACGCAAGCCGTGTTCGTCGATAAGTACCCTATACGAAGGCCCGTCGCGCTGAGGATCAGTATCCCACTCAGTATCGAATTGGTATTCTGTGAGGACCCCTGGTCTTGCTATGTTAACCAAGACCTCATTATTTATCTTGCTATGGTAATTGG
>Ga0115012_10002643_pt1 | contig 10500 bp, 11 predicted proteins | sample TroAtlMetagenome_FD_88706 | JGI IMG/M metagenome (GOLD analysis project Ga0115012, IMG submission 88706) | Marine eukaryotic phytoplankton communities from Atlantic Ocean - Tropical Atlantic ANT10 Metagenome | ecosystem: Environmental > Aquatic > Marine > Oceanic | place: Tropical Atlantic...
CTTGTTTGGGGACCACGGTATCTCCGCGAGAGGCATCCACTTCACCTTCGAAAGTCAGCGTCACACTCATGGGTGCGAAGGCTTCATCAACGAGTCCATCCGGCGCGTGGATCTCTTTGATGACCGTGTCCCGTCCGGAAGGCATCACCTTGATTTCTTGCCCCACTCGAACGACACCCGAGGCGATTTGTCCGGAGAATCCCCGGAAGTTTAGGTTGGGACGGTTGACCCATTGAATTGGGAATCTGAGATCTTTCTGGGTGAGATCTTTTCCGATGTGAACACTCTCGATGATATGCATCAGCGTTGGCCCTTTGTGCCAAGGCATATTTTGAGATGGCTCTACAACATTGTCACCGCTCAGAGCGCTCATGGGCAGAAAGCGGAGGTCTTTCAGTCCAAGCTTTTTGGCCAGTTCCGTGTACTCCGATTTGATTTCGTTGAACCGGTCCTCGCTCCAGTTCTCAAGATCCATCTTGTTGATCGCCACGACCACATGATTGATGCCGAGCAGTCGAACGATGTAGGAGTGCCTGCGAGTCTGCTCTTGTACGCCGTGCCTGGCATCGATCAGAATGATCGCCAGGTCACACGTCGATGCTCCGGTGGCCATATTCCTGGTGTACTGTTCGTGGCCCGGGCAATCGGCAATGATGAATTTTCTTTTACTGGTACTGAAGTAGCGGTAAGCGACATCAATGGTGATGCCCTGTTCTCGTTCGCTCTTCAGGCCATCAACCAGCAGAGCAAGATCAGGCTTATCGCCGGTGGTTCCGCTTTTCTTGCTGTCTCGGGTTACGGCGTCAAGTTGGTCTTCGTAGACCATTTTTGAATCATGAAGCAGTCTTCCGATCAGAGTGCTTTTGCCATCATCAACGCTTCCGCAAGTAAGAATTCTGAGAAGTTCTTTTTGCTCGTGTTCCCTGAGGTAGGCGAGAATGTCGTTCTCAATGAGATCCGATTTGTGACTCATCAGAAGTAACCCTCGCGCTTCTTTTCTTCCATGGAGCCGGATTGGTCATAGTCGATCACGCGTCCTTGCCGCTCGGATTGTCGAGTGAGAAGCATTTCTTGGATGACTTCAGGAAGGGTGCTGGCCTCAGATTCGACGGCTCCAGTGAGGGGGTAACAACCAAGCGTTCGGAATCGCACCATTTTGGTTTCGGGGATTTCTCCCGGTTCCAATGGGAGTCTGTCATCGTCCACCATGATTGGCACACCGTTTCTGATGACCACTGGCCTTGGACCGGCAAGATACAAGGGGACAATTGGAATTTGTTCCATCCAGATGTACTGCCAAACGTCGAGTTCGGTCCAGTTCGAAAGGGGGAACACGCGAATAGACTCCCCTTGATGGACCATCCCATTGTAGATGTTCCACAGTTCTGGTCGTTGGTTCTTTGGGTCCCAGCGGTGATTTTCATCACGGAACGAATACACGCGCTCCTTGGCTCGGCTCTTCTCCTCATCTCGACGAGCACCACCAAAAGCCGCATCAAATTTGTACTTGTTGAGGGCCTGCTTGAGCGCTTGGGTTTTCATGACGTCAGTATGGATTTTGGATCCATGTGTAAATGGTCCAACACCTTGATTGACGCCGTCTTGATTGATGTGGACGAGCAGGTCCATGCCGACTTCCTTGGCCATACGGTCTCGAAACTCGATCATTTCTCGAAACTTCCATGTTGTATCAACATGGAGCAGCGGGAATGGCGGAGGGGATGGGGCAAATGCCTTCTGGGCCAGATGCAACATGACTGCAGAATCTTTTCCAACGGAATAGAGCATCACCGGATTGTCAAACTCAGCAACCACTTCACGGATGATGTGGATGCTCTCCGATTCAAGGGTTTTCAAATGGGTCAGAGTGTGGCTCATGGAAAAGAGATGGAGTGTGTTGTAACCTTACCCATGATCGACGTTTTGCTAGGAGAAAGGTGATTCTTTTGTCTGAACATCAGCCCAAAGACGTGGTCTGGCAGCATGGCTCTGTCGATCGAGAGGATCGTGCCGGTCGTCTGGGACACCGCGGCGCTACGTTGTGGTTTACCGGTCTTTCGGGCAGCGGGAAGAGCACGGTGGCCGTGGCCTTGGAGTCAACCTTGCACGCTTTGGGGCATCATGCCTATCGCCTCGACGGAGACAACCTTCGGTACGGTCTCAATGCCGACCTTGGATTTTCACAAGAAGACCGGGCTGAGAATGTCAGAAGAGTGGGCGAGGTCTCAGCTCTGTTTGCGGACTCTGGCTTGTTGGTCCTCTCAAGTTTCATCAGTCCTGAGAGAGTGGACCGCGAACGGGTGCGGAATTTGCATTTAAAGTCAGGCGTACCCTTCTTCGAAATACACATTGATGTTCCGCTGGAGGTTGCTGAATCACGTGATCCCAAAGGGCTCTACGCCAAGGCGCGAGCGGGGGAGATCCCTGAATTCACCGGGGTTCATCAACCCTATGAGGCACCAGTTTCGCCAGAACTGCGTTTGCCGACCAGTGAACTTTCGATTGAGGAGTGCGTCGATCGCGTGCTTCAAATGTTGCGGGAACAATCCGTTTTGCCCGCGAGCGAGATGGGCTGAAATTCATAGAGGCTCTTTGGGGTGGTTCACAAGCCCAAAGTTGTCGGTTGCAATCGGAGGGCAGTTGAGGGTGCAAAACCTGATTGTCGCACTTGCCAATTGGCGTGCTAAGCGGTGGGGAGGGGATTCGAACCCCTGATCGGGATTCCCCGATGCCGGTTTTCAAGACCGGTGCATTCAACCGCTCTGCCACCCCACCGGTGGACAGTCCATCTTACCTTCTTCTCAGGGTGGATGAATGGTTACTTATGCAACAGGCCAATCATGGCCGCAACAGCTTCTTGAACCACCCGGCGATCTTCGTCATCGAGTCGCCCATCGGCGAGTCTTTTGATGACATCGGCAGCTTTTTGGATGGTGTCTTCGATGTTGGTTGAATTTGATCCGCCTTCTTGGATGAAGAATCCATCGTTGGCTTCACACACCATTGACACCAGCTGGTTGGCCGTGTTTGCTGAGCCAAGCCGGGGCCATTCGGCGGCCCGATGGAAAGGATTGGGTTGATCGCCGGAGCGAATGCGGTTGAGTTGTCGGGTGGTCATCCCTGCTTTTTGGGCAAATCCAATGGTGCCCAAAATGTCAACATGATCACTGAGCGCGCGATCAAACGGTTCCCTCGGAATGATGGTCATTTGTGTTGTCTCCCGGAAAAGGACGGCGAGGTCTGGTCATCCATAACCAGCCCATGCCAATAAGAATCGTAACGAACCAAAGTGGCGGCGGCGGACGATGCCCTGGGTTGTGTACAACCGAGGCGGCCGCAGTAGGGACGCTCCAGTTCGAGTCGACGAGCATGGCCAAAAGTGGAAGCGCAAGAAGTGCGGAACCCAGCGGAAGCTGCTCTCGCATGATGCGGCCGGCACCACATCCCCACATGGCGCATCCCATCAGCCAAGCATCGGCTTGCAGCAACAGTTCCACGGGCTGTTGAAGAAGCAAAACCAAAGGTGCGAGCGCAACTTGAACAACCACAGCAAGGACGAGGAAAGCTTGCCACTCCAAATTGGCCCGAGGCAATGGGCCAATGGTGGCTCGGGCGGCCGGGTAAGCCACAAGCAGCCCGAAGGAAAGGCTGGTGAGGTGTTGTTGGTAGCCCCACAAATTGGCCTCGGTGTTTTGCACGAGGTTGGGTACCGCCAAGACGTTCACCACAAAGGAGAGGAGGATCCAGGCCGAGCTGACCAGCAACAACAATTGCCTCCAGCGGTGTTCAAGGGCGGGGATCATGCCGCGGGTCGGCGGACCATTCCGCGTGGTTCAATACGCCAGTGCCCCCCTCCAGGGGTGAGCGATTGGTAGACCATCGCCTGCTTGTCCAGGATCTTCAATTTCAGAGCAAAAAGTGGTTCAGTTCCCGCCTCATGCGCGGGGGTACTCCGGAAATCGACCAGTCCTTGGGTTCCCGAAGCATCTGAGACCACCAGTTCAATTTGGTTGGGCTGTGGCTCTCGTATTTGTTCAATAAAGGCCGACCACCCTTGTGCTCTGGCATGTTCAAAGACCTCGATGGCGGTCGAGAAGCCATTGCTTGTGCTGACGTCCAGAACCGGAAGCGACAAGGCTTTGGATTCGGACGGTAGGGGGACGAACCCAGACAATTGGAAGTTTGTGGGCGCTATAGATTCTGCCAAGAACGAAGGGTCGACATCGAAGAGTCGCTCCCCGGTTAAGACCGAAATGGTGATCGACTGCGGTGCGGCGATTGAAACTCTGGCTGATTTAAAATGCCCAAGTCTCATGATCTGGCGGTGCAGTGTTTGCAGATTCTGTGCGTTGTCGTTGGAGCGCCACTTTCTCACAACCTCACCGATGGCCGCCTGGTATTGAGGTTGAAAAGCACGTGAACTGTCATCCATGTGTTTGCAGTCGACAGCAAAGGTCATCACAGGACTCCGGTGTCCGGTCCAGCCACTGTGGTTGACCACCGCTATGGCCAGCATCAACACGATTGTTCCGGCGGCCAACGGCCAGTAGTTGTGATTGGTGGCAGGTTTGGCCTTGGCGCGACTCACCTCAACGTATCGGCATGATTGGGCCCTCGGCATGAGCGGCTCGAACCAGACGATCCGTCAGCTCAGGCAGCGGGATGCCAACGTGAGCCGCGGCTCGGGGAAGCAGACTGCTGGCGGTAAACCCGGGCATGGCGTTCCATTCCAAGAACACCGGTCCATCAGGGCCGAGGATGAAATCGGCCCGGCCAAGATGGCGTGCCCCCAGGCTCGCCGCCATTCGCGTGGTGGCCTCTTCCAGCGCGGTATGCACTTCGGGGGCGATCTTTGGCTCGACAGTGAACACAGTGTCGTCCCGGAGGTATTTTGCTTCGTGGTCGTAGAGGCCAGCGGCCGGGATGATTTCAACCACTGGAAGCACCTGGCCAAGTACCCATGGCACAGTGCATTCGCGGCCGGGAACAAAGGCTTCGCACAACGCCGGTCCGGTCAAATGGTTTATGGCGTTGGCCACTTCGTCATCGGTATGCAGCAACTCCAGACCAACGCTCGAGCCTTCATCCAAAGGTTTCAGAATGCAAGGTGGTGGGCAGGGCGGGGGGCTGCCTCGGTGAACCACCGAACCGGACGCGATGCTGACTCCGTGTTTAGCGGCCAGCACTCTGGTTTGATTTTTGTCCATCGCAACCCTCGCGGCATCGGGGCAGAACCCGACAAATGGGAGGCCGAGTTCGACCAATTGGGATTGCGCGCCACCCCCTTCACCCCAGGGGCCGTGTAGCGCTGGAAAGACCACGTGATCTTGGGGGATATCACGCAAGGGGGAACTAGGGTCATCGGTGGGCAGGTCCATTTCGTTGACGTGATGGCCCGCCGTGCGTAATGCTTCGCTGATCGCCGCGGCGGATTTATGGGAGATCATGGCCTCCGCATCTGGCCCGCCTGAAAGCACGGTGATGTTCAGTGGTTTTTGGAATTGGGCCATTGGACCACCTCCGGAATCAAGTTCACCTTGTGGTGCTCTGCCACCAGCTGTTGCACTTGGTGCATCAAATCCATGACCTCTCCAGAAGTTGCTTCGGGTGTGGTCACAATGAAGTTGGCGTGTTCTGAACTGACTGAAGCCCCGCCGACACGCATCCCTTTCCCTCCGGCTTCGTCAATCAACTGGCCCGCGCTGCATCGATGCTCCCCGATCAGGGGGTTCCGGAAAGCGCAGCCGCTGCTGGGGCTGTTCGCGCCGAGCGGTTGCGTGCTTGCTTTTTCAGCCATGACCTCTTTGAGCCTTCGGCGCATTTGCTTCGGATCTCCAGCCCTCAGTTGGAAGGTGGCTTGGGTCACAATGCCTCGAAGCTGAGACCGACGGTACGAGAATTGGCATTCATTGACCGTCTGCTCATAGGGCGTGCCGTCAGGAAGGAAGCCCGAGCACCGGCTGAGGGTGTCACTGATTTCGCCCCAACGCCCACCCGCATTCATGGCCAGCGCACCGCCTATGGTCGCAGGAAAGCCAGCCAATTGCCACAATCCATCGAGGCCGCGACGCACGGATTCTGGGATGACCTTGCGGAGATCTGCCCCGGCTCCGGCATGCATTGTTTTTCCGTCGAAGGAAAAGTTGGTGAACTCACCCTTGAGGCGGATGACGACCCCAGAAACACCACCGTCGGAAACCAGCAGGTTTGAACCAAGTCCAAGCACTCTGACGGGAATTTGGTTGGCGTGTGATTCAGAGAGGACGCGAACCAGTTCGTCTTCCGTTTCGATATCGATCAGGCACTCGGCTGGTCCGCCCAGTTTGTTCCAACAATGCAGAGACAATGGTTCGTTCAGATGCTTCTTCACGACGAGTGCACCCATGAGGGGCCAACCGAGCCTACAGGTCCGGCGCCCATCACCACCAGCAAGTCTCCTCCACAAAGCACAGAATCCAGTCGAGACACCGTGTCTTCTAACGAATCGGCGGCGAGAGCGTTGGTGCCTTGGGCGCGGAGTCGATCCACCAAAGTGTGTTGGTTCACAAGGTCTTGGGCGGATTCAGAATCGCGAACAAAATAAATCTCAGGCACAATGACTACATCGGCCGCGCTAAACGACGACGCGAATTCGTCGAGTAAAAATCGCGTTCGACTGTGTTGGTGGGGCTGGAAGACGCAGACCAAGCGGCGGGGGGATTCAGAGGCCCGAAGGGCCCGCAGGGTTCGGTCAATTTCAGTTGGGTGATGTCCGTAGTCATCCCACACCCGTACTGGTCCAGAGTTCAAGGTCTTGGTGCCCACGAACTCGGTTCGCCGTGCAAGTCCGGTGAACTGGGCCATGGCTTCGAGAACCAAGGTTGAATCAGCCCCAGCCCACAGGGCCAAGATCGCAGCGGCTCCGGCATTGAGGGCGTTGTGTTCGCCCGGCATGAGGTTCCGCCAACGCAAGTGGGATCCCGGCCCTTGGAGATCTACTTCCTGCGTCTCCACATTGAATTTGATCGACCAGTCCGCTTCACTGGAGAGCCCAAAAGTTTCCACTCTTGCGTTGGTGCCCCGCGTGACCTCACGGCGGTGAGCTACATCGTGCGCGATCAGTAGCCGGCCACCCAGTTGGGCGTCGGGGATGTTTTGGGCGAAGTCTGTGAAGCCTTGGATGACCCCTTCAAGGTTGTGGTAGACGTCCAGATGATCTTCTTCAACATTCAAAATGGCGGCGTGTTTGGGGCGGTGGGCATGAAACGAGCGATTGAATTCGCAGGCCTCAGCCACCATTAAGCCTGGAAGGCCCGCCATGGGTCCGATGGGAATTTTGCAGCACCCACTTGGCTGCCGCCGCCGAGTTGGGGAACTTCGGCCCCAATGATGAACGAAGGTGCCAAGCCGGCGTGAACAAGGGCGTGACAGCACATGGCGCAGGTGGTGCTTTTGCCATGGGTTCCGGCGATCGAGATGCCAAATCCCTCTTCCTGCAGCCTGCCCAGTGCATCGGCATAACGGATAACTTCAAGCCCGCGGGAAGAAGCTCTCGCTAGGACAGGGTGGTCCGCGGGAAGCGCGGCGGTTGCGATGACCAAATCGGTTTCCGGCTTCAGTCCAGCGGCGGTTTGGTCGGTGGTCACGGTGATGCCGTCTTGCTCGAGTGCTTCAGTGATTGGGCTTGGCACTTGATCTGAGCCTGAGACTTGGGCGCCTCGAGCATGCAGCACTCTGGCCAAGCCACTCATGCCGCATCCTCCAATTCCAATCAACTCAATATTCCGGCCGGTCAGGGTCATTCGTTGCGGTCCCGGATGCGCTCCGCGGTCGGGAGCAGGGCTGTGAGCTTGGCGGCGCGTTTGCTTGGACTTGGGTGGGTTGACAGGAATTCTGGAGTGCGTCCCGTTTCCTGTTCCATGGCTCGCCACAAATCAATTGCGGCTTTGGGTTCGTATCCTGCGGCAGCGGCGATGTAGATGCCCAACTCATCGGCTTCGTGTTCGTGGGCTCGAGAAAACGGAAGCGCGACTCCTAGGCCAAAGGCCGACTCGGCCATCCGCATTTCCCGATCGTTGAGTTCCCCGTCGGTGGCGGCCAGGACCACTTGGGCTGCCTGGGTCTGGCTGAGCCGCTCGGTGCCATGCCGGCCCACTGCGTGGGCAATCTCATGGCCCATCACCGCGGCCAATTGATCGTCGTTGGCGACAAACTTGAGCATGCCGGTGTACACCGCCATCTTGCCGCCAGGGAGGCACCAAGCGTTGACTTGGCTGTCGTCTTGGATCACCCGCCATTCCCAGTCGAAGCTGTCGGCGAGATTGGGATGGCGCTGTTGGGTGGCGGTTACCAGGCGCTGCATGATGCGGTTCACCCTTTGGTGCTCCGGTGAGGAGACCGGGAGCACGTCTTTGGATTCCAAAGTGCTTTTCCATGCAACTTCCCCCAATCTGACATCCTCGGAGAGGGGAAAGAGGTTGAACTGGGTTCGGCCGGTTCCGGGGACGGTGGTGCAGGCCGCAAGGCAGAGAAGGGAGAGGTAGATTCGCATGGCGATATAGAGAATATCGGTCCCGGCGGGTGGTATTCCCGAGGACTAGAATGGTCCACATGTACCGCTCTAGGATTGCCAGTGGCCCGGTGCACACGCACACCGCTTCGGCGACGGATCTTCCGTCCGCCTTGGCCATTTTGCAGCGGCTGGCTTTGGGCTCAGGGGACGGCTGGCGACGTCTGGTGGTTGATCTGTCCACCCCTTTAGACCCCATCCAGGAGATCTGCGGCCGGGCGTTGGGCCGGCGTGTGGCTTTCAAATCACGTTCCGGCCGGACCATTGCAGGAGTGGACGCTGCCCTGCGAGGGGACTGGATCGATGACATCACACTCAGCGCATTGCGATCTTTGATGCCAGACGCAGCCGTGGTGGCTTGGAGTCGGTTTGACCCCGCGGTGGAAAGCAGCCCCGGATGGATGCCGTTTGGACGGAGGGCTTGGATCCTCCCACGCCTGCAGTTGGAGGTAGACGAGGGACGCCACCGGCTTGTGGGGTACCTGCTGCCTGGGGAGCGTCCGGAAGCCATTGAGCCCGCGCGAGCATCACTTTTGGTGCCACGTCGTTCGCCAGTGACCGCCCGCATGTTCCGGCAGGATGAAGATTGGGACTTCCGTGACTTGGTGCAAGAAGCAATCGGGGCCATCCGATCTGGGGAATTGGAGAAGGTTGTTCTTGCCCGTCAGGTCAGTTACGCCCTCTCGGAGCCGATTGATGCGGCATACGTGTTGCACCAACTTGCCTCCGGAAATCAGTACTCCTTTTTGGTGGAATCTGGGGAGCATGCCTTCCTCGGTTCCAGCCCTGAGCGTTTGTCGCGAAGAATTGGACAGCGTTTGCAAACTGAAATGTTGGCTGGAACAGTTCGGGCCCGCTCGGCTGACGAGGCCATGCAGCTTCTGGAAAGCAGCAAAGACCGTCATGAACACGACGTGGTGGTGCGGTCGGTCACAGAACGGCTGGCTTCCATTGCCAAGGCAAGAAAGAGCGAGGATCAGGTTGCCGTTGTTCCGGCCGCTGGAGGGCTGTGGCACTTGCGTCGTCAGCTCGAACTGACTCTGAATGATGCGGTGGATGACGCTTCGGTCCTCGGCTTGTTGCATCCCACTCCCGCGGTGTGTGGTCGCCCCACCAACATGGCCCGGTCTCATCTGGCCAGCCAAGAGGGTTTTGATCGTGGTCTGTATGCCGGCCCCATCGGTCTGTTTGATGGATTGGGCCACGATGTCGCCGTGGCCATTCGTTCGCTTCGGTTGTCGCCCGAAATGGCCACGCTCTTTGCCGGCGCGGGGATCGTGCGAGATTCACAGCCCGAGATGGAATTTGTTGAAACCGAAGCCAAGTTGGCGGTGGCTCGCGCCGCATTGCCCGGAACGGGGTGAGGTGTGACCAACAGTCCTGGTGCTGAAAATTTGATGTTTGCTCGCGAACTGTTCGCCACATGGAAAGCATGTGGTCTTGGATGCGTGGTGTTGGCGCCGGGTGCGCGGTGTGCGGCGTTGGCTTTGGCGGCCCGCGATACTGGATTGCACGTGGTTCGTATTGATGACGAACGATCGGCGGGCTTTGTCGCGTTGGGGTGGGCCCGCGTCGAAGGCCGTCCCGCCGCCGTGGTCACCACCAGTGGCAGCGCGGTAGCCAACCTCCTCCCCGCGGTGGTCGAAGCCCGTCAATCTGGCATTCCGATGTTGCTGGTCACCGCAGATCGACCGGTTCGACTTCGTGGCACCGGTGCCAATCAGACCGGCGATCAGGTTGCCATGTTGGCAGGATCGGTTGATCGATCTTTGGTCGCAGATTTCAGTACCCAGGCTTCCGGCTTGGCCTTGGATGCTTGGCGTGGGGCGGAGCAGGGTGTGGTGCATGTCAACATCGGCTTCGATGAACCCCTCTTGCCCAGCCCGATTCCTGAAGTGCCTCAGTTTGCGCTCTCTCGTCGTCGAACCGTCCTCGACTCCGCCCCGGGGCCA
>Ga0115012_10002644_pt1 | contig 10498 bp, 7 predicted proteins | sample TroAtlMetagenome_FD_88706 | JGI IMG/M metagenome (GOLD analysis project Ga0115012, IMG submission 88706) | Marine eukaryotic phytoplankton communities from Atlantic Ocean - Tropical Atlantic ANT10 Metagenome | ecosystem: Environmental > Aquatic > Marine > Oceanic | place: Tropical Atlantic Ocean...
CGGCTGCGATCCCGCGGGCCGGCCCAACTACATCGAGTCGTCGCTGTGGGCGTGGGTGTACGTCACGTCGAGCGACGACGACCGCGTCACGCCCGGGTGGCACCGGATCGCGCACCTGCCCGTCTTCACCATGGAGGCGTGCGACGCCAACTACAACCAGCCGTGCAACGCCGGTCGGTACGGCTCGACGGACCTGTTCTCGGGCAAGACCGTGGCGGAGCGCGAGGCGTACGCGGCGCGGAAGGATGGCACGAAAAACCAGATGGGCGTGTCGCTGCCCATCCCGGCGCGGCGCCGCCTCTTCCTCAACAACTTTGCGCGGACGACGCAGCTGCAGGCCGACGCCAAGGAGGCGCTCCAGCGGGCGCAGGGACAGGCGGGCAGCAGCAAGTACCTCGTGATCCGCGTCAACTACGGCGACACGCAGCGGCAGGCGCGCCTCTTCCGCACGGGCCTCGACGCGCTGCTGGACAGCCGGTGCTCGGATGCGCTCAAGGAGCTCGAGCAATACGCCAACGACCCGCGGGTGCGCTGCTGCGACACCGACAAGTGCACGCCGCTGCACCCCTACGCCTCGCGCGGATCGCTCTGCATCGACACGGCGCTCGAGCTCGACGGGGCGGAGGAGTACACGGTGAGCGAGGAGATTTTGGCGCGACTCGTCCTTTCGGCGCCGCCGCCCGCGCCGCCGCCCTCGCCCAAGCCGCCGCCGCCGCCCAGCCCGCCCAGCCCGCCGCCGCCGCCCAGCCCGCCCGTCGGCGTCTCCGCCGACGAGGTGCAGCGGCTGGCCTACTTTGCGCAGCGCGACTTCTGCGACACTGTCTACCTGCTGAGCACCCTCTCGCGGTGCGAGCGGCTCGCCGCATCGTTGAACGAGCAGTTTGTGCTCGACGGCAGCTTCACGCCCCCGTCGCTCTCGCCCCGCCCACCGCCGCACGCCAACTCGCCGCCGCCGCCGCCGCCGCCGCCGCGGCCGCGCCTGCCGAGCATCGAGCAGGCGCGGATCTACTACCAGAACCCCGCGTGGGTCTACCTGTCGACCTACTCCATTGGCGACGCGCAAACCGACGCCGAGACGATGTCGTCCACGCGCGGCAAGTACATGGCGCTCACCAACGTGGCCAACGCGACGCGCGACGCGGTGCTCGCCGAACTGCACACGGTTCCGATGGAGAATTGGGCGTCGTGCACGCTCTCGCTCCGCCTCGCACCGCTGCCGTGCCGCACGGGCGACACGCCCAGTCGGTGCATCGCCGGGAGCCGCCACTGCGAGAGTGTCGAGACGAACACGCGCGAGCCGTGGCTCGAGTTGTCGCTCGACGACGCCTACGCCTCCGACGACGACAAGTACCAAGCCAATCGGCCAAGCGACACGTTGGCGTGGTACTTTTTTGGGCTGGAGCTGAGGCTGCCGGCGGACCCCGACTACGGGCGGCTCTTCTTCGAGAGCGCGGAGGGCTCGGGGGGCGAGTTTTACTCGGTGACGCTCTTCGACGAGCACCACCAACTGCTGAGCACGCAGTGCAAATCGCACACCGAGCAGTCGATCGACCGCTTCGTGGACGGGCTTCGGGAGCTGCAGTACATCTGCTCGGAAGCGCTCGCGACCAACGAGCAGCTCTCGGCGCTGCAGCGTGTGCACTTTGTGCAGATCACGCTCACGGGCGAGTACCGCGTGCTCTGGCTCGAGTCGATTCGCGTGCTGTGGCGCACCCTGGAGCGCCTCCCGCCGTCGCGCCCGCCGCCACCCGTGGCCCCGTCGCCCCCGCCGGCGCCGTCCGCGCCGCCCGACGCGCCGCCACCCCCACCCGCGGTGTGCACGCACTACGCGGGAAAGCGGTTCGACGCCAACGCGCTGGACGTGATTGTGCGCGAGCCGTGCGGGTTTGATGGGGCGCAGTGCTGCCTCAAGGCTCACGAGTTCAATCAGCTCCCGAACACGACGCTGGAGATGGCCGTGGTGGCGTACGAGCTCTCTCTGTCTGGCTGCTGCGTGCTGCTGGGCAACCAGATGCGCTCCCACTTTGACGCAATCGCCTCCGGCGGCACAACGCCCGCCATTGACGACGCCGCCGTTGCGGAGACCGGTGTTGTGGTCGCGTGAGTGGGTGAGTGGGTGAGTGGGTGAGTGGGTGAGTGGGTGAGTGGGTGAGTGGGTGAGTGGGGTTGGCGCGGAAGCGCGGAGCGGGATAAATGAAGTTTCGCTAAAGGCGCCACACACACCCAACACGCATATGGCACCAACCCACGACATGGACTTGTTGCAGCACGCGAAAGTCTTGGAGGAAAGCGTCGCGTGGTTGCGACTCTGTGGCGAAAACTTTGGCGGCACCCTGGGTCGCAAGCTGTTCGAGGACGCCCACCGGCTCGAGATGGAGGCGGACGAGGCAATGTGCAAGTGGCATCTCAAAAATCTCCGGCAGGTGAGTCTAGTGTGCCAAGGAATTGCGCAAAGGGGCGCTAGGGAACGGGACGCGCAACCCACGCCAACCGAGTGAACGGGTTCGCATGATTCCGCGGTGGCCTGGACAAGCGAGTGGGTGCAAAGTCTCCATCCATGCGGATGAGAGAGCGGTGCCTGTCGAGTCGAGTGAAATCATCAAGAATGCAATCGCCGCCCTGCTGAGCCCCCACGGCCCTGTGAAGCGCGAGGTCGCCCCAACCGAAACGCCGACGACGCCGCAGCCACGCGAGCCCACAAGGGACGAGTGAGTGGGTGGGTGTGTGTGTGTTTTCAGACAGTGTTACCAGAAAAAAAAACTCACATTCGCCACAACCTACCCATGTACCCACCCCACCCCATTCCTCACGCCCACCAATGGTCCAGCCGGCGGCGCACGGCCGGCTCCTCACATCTGCAGCTCGACGTCGCCGAACATGGTGTCGGAGAGGAGGGCGAGGTACTTGGCCATGTCAGGCTCGGCCTCGCGCACGGCCTTCTCCATCTCGATCTTCTGCTTCTTCTCCTCGGTCTCCGGCTTCCACTCCGTGCGAATCCACTCCGCGACCTTGCGCTTCTTGTACCGGCGCGCGACGTCGAGGCACTTGTCACGATCCCAGCGGCAGCCGTACCGCCGGAGCCACTGCAGCGCCTCGAGGTGGCCCAGCCGGCACGCGTCCTCGCACAACTCCTTTTCGTCCCACGCGGGGTTGTCGCGGATCGGGCCGAACATGGCCAGCAGGATGTCGAGCACGGCGGGGTTGTTCGTCTTGGCGGCGCGCGCCATGAGGTGGTTGTCGGTGGAGAGGTTGATGCACAACTTGTCGGTGAGCGTCTTGCAGTCGCGCACCACGACGCTCCGAGTCATCGAGGCCATGTACATTGCAATCCCAAGGCGCTGCTTGCAGATGGCCAAGTTGAACAGCTCCGACCACTCACGATCGTACCGAGCACGGTGCTCGTACGCATTGGAGTTCCACCATGTCGCAGGGACCCCCTGACCCAGATCCTGAAACTGCACGCGGTCGTTGAGGTACTCGAACATGTCCTGCTGGTTCTCCCGGATGAGCACCTTGAACGTGTCGAGGTCCCACTTTCCGCCGAGGTCCACCACCCGCTTGAACATCTCCAAATTGTTGTAGCGGCCGATGGTGCCGCAGTGGATGCCGTGGAGACCCCGATCAGCCTCATCGTACCACACGAGCAGGTCATCGGCGTTCCTCGCCAGCTCCTGCAGTCCGTACTGCAAAATCTCCGTCTTTCCGTCGGTGTTGATCGGCACGTGCCTCCCCGTATTGACGTACAGCAAGGAGGTGCTGTACGACGACGGCTCGGTCGTAAACGCCGCGTGGATGACCCGAGAGACGTTGAACTGAGAGAACAGATGGACGGTGTACGCGTCCTTCCACTTGGCGACCAGCTTCTTGAACAGCTCGAAGTGTCCCCCCATGACCGCGTGCAGGACCACATCCTCCCTCTTGAGCGGGCAACCGGCACTCATGAGCAACTCGAGCATGGCGTCGTTGTTGAAGAGCGCAGCGGCGTTGCAAGTCTGCGTGGTGAAGCGTGACGCGCCCCGCTCGGCAAGGAGCCAGTGAATGCACTGCGAGTTGGGAATGGTCGCAGCGACCGTGGCCACCGCCTGGTCATACGTCACGTGTGGCGGCTCCAGACCCGCATTTCTGTAAGGCAAGAAGCGGCGACGCAGCTTGACACGATCGGGCCACAGCCACTGCAGCATCCAAAGATCGTCGTTGAGAACGGCGGTGACCGTGGGCTCGATCCGCTGGGTCCGGCGAGTGGCCCATGGCATACAGTACAGGTGCTGCTCAATGAGGTCGGGCGTGTGGTAGTAGAGATCATAGGTCAACTGGCGGTACTTGAGGAGCGCCCAGGGGCCCATCGCGAGGATGAGCATGAGGAGCAGATCGTCGTTGTGAAAGACCGCCTCGAAGAGCTCAGTGGACACCATCGCGTCTGCACACCAGACGGTTGGGGTCGGTGGTCAGGCACCGCGGATCCGCGGCGTGTGGATGCGGGCACTCCGGGCCGTTTCGGAGGGGCGCAACACAACGTGCAGCCTCCCGTGCACCCGTGGGGCCCCTGGGGCACGTGCGCCCGGTGCAAGACGCAAGCAGTGGTGCGGATGCAGTCGGGTCGGAACCGTCCCCAAAGCAACCCGTCCAGCGTGTGGGTGCAAGGGTGGGCACGAACGCGCCGATGCCAGCGCGCAGATGGCACGGCGCTGAGGGGTCTGACACAGGCGCACGTGCCCCACCACCCACCCCAGCGGCACGGCGCAGGCCGCCTCCCTCGCACCGTTTGCCAATACAGTGCCGCTGGACCCGCTTGGTTTGTGGTTTTGGTTGAGACGCTGTCGTCCGTTGGATTCGTTACGATTTGGTTTGGGCGGCGGGCGGTTGGAGGAAGGGGGGGGGGTAAATACGTGACATTTTTTTTATCAAGGGTTGAACCCTTGGTAACGGGGGGGGATAAGTACGGAACACTAGTACCCAAACATCTCGACATCCTTGTGCTCGACTCCCAGCCAGTAAGACGCGTTGAATACGGCTTTGCGGATGTGCTCCTGCGTGTAAAACTGGGCATTCCGCGAGAGCCGTTTGTTGCTTTCAATGCTTTCGAGGTACTGCCGGATGAACCGCTCAATCGTGGGGCCGGCGAGCAGCGCGCCTTCGCTCGTGGGCGAGAGGAGGTGCGCGATGCCATCGGTGCCATCCTGCTGCTTGACCATCTTCGCCACCGTCTCCAACGCCATGTCCGCGCGAACCCCCTGTAGCCGGCAGTAGTCGGTGCCGCTCAGACACCACGCGGCCGTCAAGAGCATGAAGGCTTCTGGCACGCGCTTGGCCGTGGCCTCGTCGAGCCTGACTGTCCCGTACATCCGCTGAGTCAACGATTCGTACATTAAGCCTATGTCGCAGGCGAGAATGTGGGCTGGGGTCACGTGGTCGTCGCCTTTGCGCTTTCGTCCGCGCTCGGTCATGCACAGCACGACGTGCTCCTGCAGGCCCGATTCGGCGACGCGGACCTTGCGACGCGACTGCTCCAGCGTCTCGATCAGCAGCGAGTCGGTGTCGACCGTCTGGAGCATGTACACCATCACATTGGCCAACGACCCCGCCACGCCCACCTCGATGGCGTCGCGCACCGACTGGCACACGTGGGTAAACTTCAAATCGCCCTCACCTATCGGCACCGTTCGCTCGAGGATGCCCCGCCACACGTCGTCGGTCGCCAGCACGCCACCGACCCGCGTCTCGCCGACGGGTCGCGCGGCGCCGCGCGAATCGATTCCGTCGAAGGCGAGTGAAAACTCTTCCTGCACAATGCCAGTGACCATTCCAAGAATCCCCTGCGCGACGGCGTCGAAGAACCGCGGGCGCGCGGGTCGCAGGTTGGCGACGAGGTGGCGCGCGGAGAAGAGGGGGTGGTGCAGCTCGTCGAGCCCGTAGTTGTCGTCTTCCGGACACACAAAGGGCTGCAGATCGTCGGAACAGATGGGCACGCGCCGCTTGGCGGCGGCATCGCGCTTGGCCTGCTCGGCGGCCTTGGCGCGCGTGACGTGCGCGGCGTCGTCGAAGACGACGACGACGTGCATCGCCGCGCGGAGCGCGTCGACGACCTTCCAGCCGACAAAGGAGACGGTTTCTTGGTACGACTCGATGCCTTGCGGCAAGCCACGGAGCAGCACGTTGCCGTCGAGGATCGCCAGCGACTGGCACCGCTCGACGCCAAACAGGCCGCGCACTTCGCACAGGTCGACGGCCTCCGCAAAGGCCGAGGGGCACTCGCGTCGGAGCACGGCTTTGGGCCCGGTATCGCCGCTGATCAGCCCCATGGCGCCCCGCGCGCCGGCTCGCCCATTTATCCCGCAGGAGCCCAGCGTTTCGCGTGCGCGGAGCATAGCGCGGACGCATCGCCGCTCGGGGTGGGGTGTGTGGGGTCGATTTGACCCACGGCGGGCGTCGCTAGGAAGGGCCCGGATGCACTCCATGGTCGAGCGCGTCCTCCTGCGCCTGCATTCGCTGGTGGGGTGCTTTGGCGTGTCCGCCTCCGCGCCGGTCGTGACGTGCGAATTCGTGATGGTCGACGAGCTGATCGACGACTTCAACTACCTCACGACCGAGGGCGAGGCGGCGGCGCACCGCGCCACCAAGACGGAGCCGCGCCAGGCCTCGCCGCTCACCGTCATCCCCGAGCCCCGCGAGGCGATCCGCGTGGAGTTTTCTATGGGTCTGTCGGCCATGATGGACGTGTACACCAACCTGATCACGCGTCGCTACTGGCTCGCCGCGTACCGCATCGGCGTGTACGACAAGAATGCGCGCGCGGTGGCGAGCGGGCGGCTGGTGGCGTTGCCGGCGTGCGATCCGGGCAACGTGGTCGCGGGCGCGTTTGCCCTCTTCTGCGCGCACTTTGGCGACGACTTTGAGCGGTCGCCGCGGCTGCTCGGCGGGGCGGTGGCGCGGACCGACGATGGGCACTTGGGGCTGACGACGCGGATGCGGCTCGCGGCGTGCCTCGCGACGGCGTACAAGTTTGCGCGCGGCACCGACAGCTACTTTGGGCGCCAGTTTTACGACTCGGACCCCGACCTGGCCTCGCCGCACACGCGCGAGCTGGCGTTTGTGGGATTCAGCTTCTTCTACGCCGCGGAGCAGCAGCGATTCGGACCGTTTGACGCGACCAACGGGCCGCAGACCAAGGGCATGTACAAGCACCTGCTGGCGGTCGAGGCGGACCTGGTGTGCGGCGACCGGTGCGCCGTCTTCACGAGCTGCACGCGGAACGCGCAGCTGCAGGCGGAGGACCGGCTGGAGCGCATGTTCGCGGACAGGGCCATCGGCAGCTGGGAGTTGCTCGAGGTGCGCGAGTTTGTGCCCATCTTTTTCCGCGCGCTCGTGGTGCCGCGCTCGGGGCCGGCGCAGTCGCAGGGGCCCGTGGCGGTGGGCGCGATGGTGCTCGCCGCGTTTGCGTGCCGCCTGGCGTGCCCGACCGACGCGGCCCCGCCGGTGCTCGACGTCGCGACGCGATTTACGGAGGCCGAGCAGGTGGGCGCGCTCGAGATGCTGCACGTCGTGCTGCGCAGCGACGCGTTCACGCGCGACGCGCTGCTCCGCGACGTCGCGCGGGAGCAGGACGTGCGGAAGGCGCTGCGCATGCTCGAACGGGCCATCAGCGCTACCGTTACCGTTTTGGGGGAGTCCGCGCCCTGATCGGACGCGCACGGGGCGCACGGGGCGCATGCGACGGCTGCGTGCCGGGGCGACGGCGGCGGCGCCGCCGACCAGCTACACGCCGCGCCAGCGGGTGGCGCTGACGCTGCACACGACCATCCGGCCGGACGCGGCGCTGCTGCTGGACGAGGGTGCGTTTTCGCACCAATTTTTGTTCGCCAACGGCGTGCGCGCGCCGCTGCTGAGCGCCGCGGGCATCACCGCCACGCAGCTGCACGCGCACGGCACCGACTCGCCGGCCAAGCTGGCGTCGCTCGGGTACACGGCGCTGAGCCTCACCAAGCCGGGCGTGGCCGACGAGCTCATCCGGCTGTACGGCGCGACGGACGTGCTGGAGACCTTTTTGGAGAGTCCCGAGGACGCGGCCACGCTCGCGGGCGAGAAGTGCCTCGCGGACCTCGGCGGCTCGACGTCGCTGCTGCTCATGCTGTGCGCGGCGCGGCCCGAGGAGGCCCTCCGCGTGATCCGCTCGAGCGAGTCGCTGCGCGGCGTGCCGCCGGAGACGCTCCTCCTGACGGGGGTGACGGGCAAGGACCTGCGGGGGGTCGGGTACACGCGGGACACGGTGCGAACACAAACGGGTGCGAATGGCCTCGAGCTGCTCAAAATGGGGTTTTGCAATTGAGTGTGTGGTTTTTTTCAACGCTATTTACACATCTCGAGAGGTGTGGCACCCCGCCCACACCCCACCGGCCCGCCCGATGCGCACCGCCTTTTCGCTCCGGATGAGCGACGCGCGGTGGCACCCGGCGCTCGCGCTGATGGCCGCGCACGGCATCTCGGACCTCGACGACCCGATCGCGTGCCTCCCGCGCTACGTGCTCTGCGCCGCGCTGCCGTTGCCGCCGCGCGTCGTCACGGCGGCGTTTCTGGCGTCGTCGGTCGCGCACTTTGCGGCCGACGTGGGGTGGCGCGGCAGCGCCGCGCTGCACGCGGGCGTGGGGCTCGTCGGCGCGGCGGGCGGCGCGCGGTGGGCCGCGCGGGCCATGACGCTGTACATGCTCGCGTGGCACCTGCCGCTGCACTACGCACGGCTGCTGCGCGCGCGGCGCTACGTGGGGCTGCTCGTCGCCGCGGCGTTCACGGTGATGCTGCTGCTCGCCACGCAGGACCAAAAGCGTGTGTGTTTGGGTCAGGACGCGCAGCGTGTCGTGATTGCGCACGTCATCCATAATTTTTGATGGAGGCGCGGAGGCGCGGAGGAGGCAAGTTTGGCTAAAGTCTCGTCGCACCCACACCAGATCCACACCACCCACGCCCCAACCCATCGCGTGGACATAACGCGGCCGGGCATGGGGAGAAGGCACAGGGGGGGAGGGTCGCGCGCGATGGAGCCGGCGACCCTGCCCGGGCTGCAGCACCTGTCCCTCGGCGCACCCACCGCGGGAGGCAAGAAGGCCCAACGGAAGGTCGCGGAGAGTAAATGGAAGGCCGCGGCCCAGGAGGTGGCCGAAGCGAATCACAGGGCGGCCTTTATAAAGGAAATGGCCGACAACAACCGTGCCGCGTACAAGAGAATGCTCGACGAGTGCAAGCGGCTGTGGGAGGTGGACACGCTGACGGAGGAGGACCACATCCTCGACTTCGTGACCAGCATCGTCCAACACTTCTTTGAGATCTTCGTGACGGCTCGTTGGGCGTATCGCGATGACCGCGAAGCGTACGATCAACTGTGGAAAGACCACCACGCCCTGCTCAAACGCATCGAGCGCGGGGCCGACGTGCACAGCTTGCCGCACGACCCGCCGACCGACGTCGTCGAATTCGACAGCATGCTGCTTTCGCACTTTGCCACCTTCGCCCTCTATCTCCTGGAGAACTACGTCCAGCGTACCTATCCGTACGCCGCGACCGAAACGAAGGTCGATGCGGGCACCCTCAAGGGGCCGCGCAGTGCAGCGCGGACGCCAGAGGAGATCGACCGGATCATCAACACGCCCGATGTGGAAGTGCTCATCTCTGGCGTCGCGCTCACGCTGCAGATGCAAGGCTTTCCGGAAGACTACGACGAGTTGATTGGTCAGGTCGACTCGTATTTGTCACGCCTTGGCAAGTACACGGACCGCGAGTGGAGGGCGTCCGGCGCGCAGGGGGGCACGGAGGCCGCGCCACGGACGCGTACGAGGGGGGGTGCCCGCGAGCTCGCAAAAAACGACAAACTGGACGAGTGGAAGGAGAGGGCCCGCGCCAGACTCAAACAGGAGGCCGATGCTCGCCTCCAGGCCTCGCAAGCGCATCACGAACACATGCTGCAACAGCGCGCCGACCAAGAGGCGAACAAGCAAAACGAGGCGACGATGCGGCACGACCAACTCGCCCGCGAACGTGCCGGTTCGAGCGCGGAGCACGCGCGGGCCCTGACGGCGTTGGAGCGCGCGCAGCAAGCCGAGCACAAACGGCAGGCGGACGAGGAGAAGCACGCGCGGCTGCGCGAGGTGGCGCGGAAGGTGCGGGCGCAGAAGGCGGCGCGGCGCAAGGTGGCGCTCGAGCAGGAGGCGCGGCTGGAGGAGCGACTGAAGAAGCTTGCGTCAGGCATAGCCATCGGCGAGGGGAAAGATTGACCAAAGGGGCGATGAGGGACCAAACGAACGCGTCCGCGGCTTGCCCTCCCCTCTGGCTAAATGTCCGCTGGTTATCCCCCCAAAACGGGTCTTTTGGCAACGAGCGGGTCCAAAATCTATTGTGGCCTACCCGTTTTTCCCTGTGCCTCATGGGGGGGGAACTCGGGCTGGAGGGGTATACCGAGAAGAGAAAATGCACTTTTGTCTGTCTAGACAGACAGATTGGAGTGGACGTTACA
>Ga0115012_10002647_pt1 | contig 10495 bp, 4 predicted proteins | sample TroAtlMetagenome_FD_88706 | JGI IMG/M metagenome (GOLD analysis project Ga0115012, IMG submission 88706) | Marine eukaryotic phytoplankton communities from Atlantic Ocean - Tropical Atlantic ANT10 Metagenome | ecosystem: Environmental > Aquatic > Marine > Oceanic | place: Tropical Atlantic Ocean...
AATGATCATTTGAAGCGTTACCTGCTTGATCATAGACCCTCTGGTAGTAGTAGTAACTACTGTTTCTATAACCAAGTGTACAAGTAATAACCCTATTGGAGTTTGCGGTTAAATATGGAGCATCTGCAGCTCTATAGGGGACGCTTACGTGATTCCAATGGTGTGAACCACCATTCATATTATTTGTTGATATCTGACCTTGGTAGCTTCTAATTCTTTTATGATATTGATAATTATTACTCTGTTGGTAATGAGGATGCATACTAAACCATTCATCAAACTGAGTTGGTTGCATATGAAATATTCCACCAGTTCCATGATCTTGGTTTGTTGCACTAGCACTTCCACTTTGATAACCATTCTGATCGCATTCAGCATACCAGTGTCCAAAATAATGACTACTTTGACCAGGCCAAGCATTATTACCACCAGCCCAGTAAGTACCAGAACCATGAGCACCATGACCTAGTGTTGTACTTATACCTGAACCACTATTATTAACCCAAGCTTCACCACTACCAGAACCATGAGCTTTCATAGTAATGACACCAGTAGTCATATCAATATCGGCACAATAGCAGTATCCACGCATTTTACCTGAACCATTTTCCATCGCATAATGGACTATGTATGGATTAGCTTTATATGGTCGATCAGTAGCTGTAGTAGTCCATGCTGAACCTCTATTTCCTGGGTACCTTAAACTAAGCATGGAATAGCTGGTACTTGTCTGTGGCGTAAAGCCAGAACCACTATTATAATCTGAAGGTTTTATAGTTATATTTGATGGTTGATCCCAGGCATCCATTGTGCCGCCGCCACCGCCGCCAGCACCAAATCCTACTAATGAATTTAAATTTGTCATTGTTTATAAAATAATTATTTAACTATCCAACCTAAAGTGGCATCACCACTATAAATTAGAGTTACGTGAGCATTGGCTACATTACAAATAAGATCAGCTGCTACACCTGCAATGTTATTTCCATTTCTACCTATTGTAAGATTGTTAGTAGCCCATTGCCCTTTGTGATCATACACAACAAAAAATTGCCCTTGTACTGGTGATGCAGGACAATTAAAAGTTAAAATTCCAGCAGTAGTATCAATTGCATATCTAAGATTTATACCAGCAGAGTGACCAGTATTAGCAGTTGTAAGATTTGTATAGGTTGCTTCTTCAGTTCGTGCTTGTGTTAAAGCAGCCTGTTGAACAAAAGCAGTTGTTGCTAATCCAGTTGAAGTATCACCAGCATTTAAAGTTGTACCTATAGCTGGATTTGCCCATTGCATTTCACCATTAGTATCGGATCTTAGACTATATCCATTATTAGCGGGTGCTTGTAGTGGTAGTCGATAAGTTGCTGCATTTGAACCCGTTGAGGCATTCTTGAAAGTAATATCAGCAACACCACCAGTGCCACTACCTATTACAACTTGACCTCCAGTACCAGATGCATCACCACCATATATTTTAAATATACCTTGACCATTTGTTACGTCATCAGTAAACTTAAATCTTAAATTATTATCTAGTTTTATTTCAATATTACCATCAGTACCGCTATCAATAGCTTCTACTGAGGTATCTAGTTCATATATTTTATCAGCTGCAGCACCTGCTACGGTTGCTAAGCTGATGTCTGTATCGACACCTGCATTGTCAAAGACAAGGGTATCACATTTAACTTTTCCGTATGGCATTTAGATAACCTTCCAAAGTGAATTTTGTTGTACAGTAACTACAATGCCATTATTAATCGTTAATGGACCAGTTGACATTGCATTTTTATTGAGTGAAATTGTATAGTCAGTTGTGATGGCTATATCATTCTCAAGGAATACTTGGTCTGCACCACCTCCTGTAGCACCACCACCACCTGCACCACTATTAGTAGTTGTACCATTACCCATATAGGCATGGTTTTGACACTGATAGCTTAATGTTCCAGGTGTGATATCTGTTATAGTGATATCTGTGTAAGCTCCAGAACTACCTGGAGTACCAGAAACGGTTACAGAATCTGTATAAATACCTGTTTTAGCAGGTTTTCTGTAAAACGCTATTGGGTGATTAAGGTTACTGGCATCACTTTGATCAAACCTATAAGTATTTCCTGGTATTAATGTAAGGAATGGAGACTCAACACCATCTATTGTAAACCCATCTGTTGATCCAGTATTATGATAACGATGAGCTGCAGTTTTAGTAATAACTTTAACTACATAATTTACTTGACTAGTATTGTGTTTACCATATACACTGACATATCTACCTTCTGGGTCAGTAGAGAAGTAATTCTGCCATACCCATGTGTTTGTTACATACTTAATCCTAGCTGTTAAGAAAGGATCACCTGTAAATCCACTTGGTAAACCAGATAAAGGGGTAAATGATTCTATACCTGTTGAGTCGTTAACTTCAACTAAATCTCCATCAGTAGGAGTTGCAGATATTCCTGCTACATTAGCTACTGGATCATATAGAACTGAGTTAGCCACAGCAGATTGAGCTGCACTAGCAGTTGCGGCTGCAGATTCAGCAGTTGTTATAGCATATCCAACACCTTTAGGGTCGGTACTTGCATTAGTATTATTACCTGCAAGATTCCAAGTAGTACCACCATCACTGGTTGTAGCTACTAGACGGTCAGATGCTTGTTTTGCAGCATCTCCAGATGTTTTAGCAGCTGTAGCTTTATCGATAGCTGTTGTATAACCACCTGAACCATCTGGCTCTCTAGAGTTAGAAAGTGCTAGGTCAGCATTATCAACTGCATACTTAACTCCTTTAGGATTAGAACCTTGTCCATCACCTTGTAAGCTTGTACCGTCATGTACATAAGTATCAACAGCATTCAATACGAATGCTAGTCCTTTAGGATTAGGTGATATACCATCACCTTGTAAAGTAGTACCATCATGTACATAAGTATCAGATGCTAACTTCGCTGCATCAGCTGCAGTTTTAGCTTGATTAGCTGTTGTAGTAGCTGAAGTTGATGCTGATACAGCACTTTCAGATTCAGCAATAGCATATTTAACACCTTTAGGGTTTCCACCTTGACCATCACCAGCTGTATTCCACGTTGTACCTCCATCGGGGGTACTTCCAACAAGGTTATCTGTGGCAAGTTTCGCAGCATCTCCAGCTGTTTTAGCTTGATTAGCAGTTGTTGTAGCTGAAGCTGATTCGTTACTTGTTTCCTGTGTTACGTATAAGTTTTGGGTAAAGTTATCGTTTAAATCTTGTGCCTTAATAGCAGACCCAGGATAGAATTCTGCTTTCAATCCTGAGTCATCTGTATCTCTAAATATTCTTACGTTATTTGTGCCGACGGGTGGAGCTGTATTAAATTGTACGACTGTAGGAGTGTTGAAATCCCAGTCTGTAAGATAAGTTTTTGTTACGCCACCAACTGTTACTTTAACATCAGTAGCCTTTAAGTATTCAAATGTAAATGGAAACAGGGTTTGCGCCCCTGTACCACTATCTACGCTTTCCGTTACGGCCATTTAATTAGTAGCTATTTTTTCATTTGTAAAAGTTGTTTTATTTCCATCTGTTTCTTTATTTCTGCTGTTTTCTGTGGTTGCTCTTTAGCTAGTCTTCTTGCCTCATCAATACGACCTTGTTTGACGTAATGATTAATAAGTCTTTGATACTTGATAGTTTCGAAGATATCAGGACGTGTTTGAAGTAGTTGAATTTCAGCGTTCTCTTGTGCTCGTTTCAGTATTGCATCTATTTTATCGAATACAGGAAGTAATTCACTTCTAATCTGCATCTTGTCATATTTAAGATCATCACCTGTAACTCGGTGTGCTCTGATTTGACCAGTTTGATGCTGTACATTCTTACTATTCATCAAACGCTTTAACTCTTTCCAAGGCTGTTGTCTTCCAACTAGCTCATAAATAGCTTCACGTTCTTCAGCATTATACTCATAACTACCAGTAGAGTCTTTTTTCAACTTACTAGTACCAGTATATCCTATTTCTTGCAGCCATACTCTCCAATCTTCCTTACCATCTTGGATTTTAATAGGAGATATAGCATTTAATCTGGCTAACCAAGGGTTTCCAACATCATTAATTTTATCTCCTGTCCAGATATCCCTAGCATAGGCAATATCTCTAGATACAAAAGGTAGCTTTTTCTTGACATTTTCAGTAATACTATCATTGATATCTCTTCTAGCACTATCAATAGCATTCTGTAGAACACCAGCTTGTCCTGAAAACGGAATACCAATCCTTAAAGTATTACCCCATAGTTGATTATTAGCACCAGAGGTGTCACCACCAACTAAAGATACTAGAGGTTCTAGACCTCCTAAAGGTGTATCATTTAAGAAACTAGCAGCTATAGTCCAAGAAAGTTTTCTATGTATATCTTCCATAAATGCTTGTTCTGTATCTCTAGAATAGTAAGCTAAGTCACCTAATATACCTAAAGTCTGTTGTATACCTGGAATACCTCTATATGATACCCAATGACCAGTAGGTAGTCTAACCATAAGTGGCTCATAGCCAAGTTCACGTCTTTCATTAATCCTTCTTTGAGCACTATAATGACCATTACCTCTGATATTCCCGTCCATAGCATAAGCCCAAAGACGGTTTACTAGAAGTGAACTGAATACCATTCTACCTTTGTATTCAGTTTTTAATTGATCAAATATCTGTCTACCATTAGGATGATCAAGACTTAAACCATGTGCTTTTAAAGCTTTATCTATTTGATCATCAGTCTTAGCCCATATAGTATCGGCATATTTGTTCATACCAGGAATAACATTAATTGGCATGTATGATAAAGCCAATCTAACACCGTTATCACCTGATCTTGGGAACATCATCAAAGGTTTTAAAGCTGGTACTGCAGTAGTACCATCAGTAAATATCTTTGTTACACCATTATCTAAGTTTAAAGCTATTTCTCCAGTTGCATTTCTAACAGCAGCATCAGTAAGCATACCTTTGCTGTTGAACATAGATTTGTAATGTTTCTGTTCAGCTAGTTTTAGTAAAGCAGGTGTTACTTTTCCATGCTCAGTTAAGACCTCATCATAAGCTCTCATCCTTGCGTGCATAGTAGCCATATAAGATGTAGTATAACCGTCAATACCCGTCATACCAGTCATAGCAAACCTTGAATATCTAGTACGAGAGAAGGTATCCATAGTTTTTGCTGCATCATATTGCATCAAATTTCCTACGTCATCATTCTTTCTCCAATGCTCTGCTACTCCATCTAATATTGTCCACTCTTGGCCTCTTTTAGTTGAGAAGTCTTTCCTGAAAGTATCAATCATAGCATCAGGATCGTGGTTAACTTTTTTAATTGTTTCCCACATATATGTAAGAGCACGAGCATTAGTCTCTTGTACAGCTCCGTACATATAGAACATCTTCTTAGCCTTCTCAAACTGTAACCCTTTAGCTGGTATTTCAGCTATATGACCTAATATTGCATTAACAGGTTTATTAGCTAATTCCTTACCGTTACCTACTAAGGCTCTTATAGTGGATAATCCAGATAGTATATTGTTATAACCATAAGCCCATGTAGATGTAGCAAACATATTCATCTGATCTCTTTTACCAGAGAATCCTTTAGGACTAACAATTAATCCAGATGGTGAGACTTGTTTAGAAGCCCATTCTAATAGACCAGCTTGTGTACGTACATCACCTTTAGACATCTCAAAAGCTACAGAGAGTGGTTCCATTAATTCTGGAGATGCCTCTTCTAGCTTTTCTAATGTTTTAGTAAATTCTCTAGCTTTAGCATGGAATCCATTTTCAGCTTTTTCTAAATCTCTAACAATAGTAGTGACTTGTCTTGGATTTCTACTTAAGTTATTAATATTATTTTTAAGTACATTACCTTGAACACCCCAAACATGTTGAGTCATCCTATATTCAGGATACAGGATTTCCATTTTCTGACGTATCATAGCATTAATATGCTTTTGATCAGCGAAATGTTTCAATGTTCTTTGAGCTTCAGCTATTGATGATATCTCACCACCAAGAGTTGACATAACCCGTGTAGTTGTTTCAGCAATGTTTCTACCTAAATACCTATCATTAAGTATTTGATAAGCAGCTAGGGCAGCTTGGGATTCTTCAGCACCTAAACTAGCAACCTTAACACCATTACCAAAATCATTCATGTTTGATTTATTGATAAACATCTTTCTCAATGTTTTACCATCAGGTGCGTTAAGGTATTTACCTAGTAAATCAAATGTTCTTTCACTCATTTGATTCCTACTTATCTTAATACCTAAGACTTCAGATTCAAAATTACCAGCTTTAAGTGACTTTTCTGCTAGATCAATAGTAATATCTCTAGCCTTACCACCAGCCTTTGCTACTTTTCTTACTAAAGAATCAGTTACAATAGGTACTGGATTACCTTTAGTGAGACCCATTTCATTACTAGCCACATCAACCATGTTATGTGCGACATTACCTGGCCTTACTGACTGTCTAGCATTAGCTGAATCATTAACAATATTTGGGTTTATATCAGGATCAAAATCTAAGTTATTAGGATCTTTTTGTATCTTATCTATAGCTGCATCTTGAGCTTGTTTCTTAGTAGTTTTAGTATGATAGGTATCGAAGTGTTCAATATTTTCCCATCTATCTAAATCTTTAAGTAATTTAGCTTTCTCTGCTACAAACTCAGTTTGCTCCTTAGTGGTTAACATACCAGAAGCAAAGATTTCATCAATCTCAGCTAATCGTATTAATTTCTTAGGATCAGCAGCCTTAGAGACTTCATTGTTTTTATAAAGATTAGCAACTTCATCTTTAGCTTTGAAGAAGCCCATAATCTTTTTCTCCTTAGCTACATAAGCTTTATTAAAAGCTGATATACCTTTTTGCATTAAAGGACCACCTCTAGTTAATGCCCATCCTAGAGCATTTCCAACTACAGGAATACCTGCAGCTTCAAGTTGGTTTCTATAGGTTGTTACCTCTGGAGAATCACTTTCTTTATTGATTAGAACATCTGGTACTGGTATCCATCCTCGTGGACCAACAATATTAGGAAACATATCAACAGCTGTTTTAGTTAGCGTTTGATCTGTTTCACTGACATCTGCTAGTCCAGTTATAGCTACATCAGTACCTACTATACCTAAGAATCTGGCAAGTTTCGGTGCTTTAGCAAGGAGATTTGATGCCATCTTACCTCCGTACATGCCTGGAATAAGTAATGATCCAAACTCTCGTGTACCTCGTAAAGTATCACTATTGTTATAAGTATGTTCATCCCACCAGTCGTCGATTTGACCGCCTCCTGGTAAATGTCCAATAACGTCAAACATAAAGTCAGCAGCACCATCACCTAAAGAATTAACTACACTACCAGCGTTAGCTTGTTTACCATAGTTATTTAGGATCATACCTCTTTCTAAAAAGTTCTTTTGTTTGAACTCTTCATAAGATTTACCAGTCCATTTTTGATGCCAGTCTTCTCTGAATTGATCTTTCTCTGGACCTGCTGGCATCTGTCTCCATTGTTTAAGACCTTCCATTTGTTGGTCCCAATGACTACCACCTGTTGTTTGAGCTGCTTGTTCATTTGCAGTAATAGGTTGTAAGCCACCATCCTCTTTTATATCTGCAGCTGTAGGTGCTTGGTAACTAGGTTTATACGTAGTAGGTACGGTTTGATCAACTTGATTTGTATTTTGATTTTCATTCTCCCGTCTTAAAGTTTCTAATGCATCTGCTGTCATTTAATAATCCTCAAATACGAAAAATCCGTTATATGCATTATAACTTAAACCAAGCTCAGGGTTAGCTATAAAAGATCTTAACAACAAACCAGTAGCACCTGGGTCAGATAACCTAAATGTACTCTGACTTCTATCAAGAAATTGTATGCTACTCATAATATCATACTCTGGAGTCATTGCTTGTACAGTTGCTAGTGTTCTAGCACCTGCTTTGTTATTCATTCTAGACTCAATTAATGGTACTAGTTGGTTGCCAATTACATTATTAACTACAGGATCGACATTTTCTGGTCTTCTACCAGTTACACTGTAGTCACTTAATCTTTGTATTTCATCTGTGCTCTGTGCGTATTTAATACGATTAGCTACGTTTAAATACCCAGGTGGCACACCAGCTAATGCATAATCTGCTGGTGTTACTTGTATCTGTTGACTAAATTTAACTTTTGTACCACCGCTAGTTACATCCTCTATAGCAAGTTGATTGTTGATCATTGTAGATAGTGGTACACCATTTCTCTTAGACCAGTCTTGCATCCATAGAGGTACTCTAACAGGTAAGCCAGCCTCAATATCTTCAGCTATGCTTTGCTTGGCTGACATAGTTAGAATTTTGTCATTCTCCCAAGCAACTTTATTTTTTTCAACTAGTCTAATATTAGTACGAGTTGCCCATGTTTCTGCATCAGGTCTAGGTTCTGAAGCAGGGAAGTTAGCGAAATTACTGGCAGATTCTAAACCAGTTTCAACGAAAGCATAATCTTTTTTAGCATCGATAGTTTCTTTAACATCTTTCCATGCATCTTCTAGTGCAGATTTATAGGTCTGTTTAGTTCTGTTATTAGCTGGTACTTGATTCAGATAATGTTGGTATCTTTCTAAAAGATGTACTCTACCTTTTTGTATAGTACCTTCAAGACTAGGTATTTTATCTCTACTTGTATTTACATACTCCGTACCTAATGCTTGTTTTAATCTTTTTTCAAGTTGATCGTCAATAGCCTTTTCATTAGTACCAGACTTAGCTAGTGATTGGAAGATTTCTGTATAAGATGCTTTAGCTTTTTTTCTATCATCATCAGTGAATCCTGGTGTATTCTCTAACATATTTAGAGCTTCTTCCCAGTTACCACTATCAAATAACTGTTCTACTTGTTCTAATTGTAGACCCTTTTTATACTTAGCTTCATCGTAAGCACTGTATGAATCAATGAGATTAGCTAATTTGCTATAACCTTTTGTCTTAGCCCATTGGTATAGCTTTAGTCTTGATCCTTCTTCACCATCCCAAGCTTGATTAGCTTTAGGACCGTTAGGTGCATACTCACCAGTATGGGAAAGTTGGTCTATTATACGTTTTGTTTCTTGAGTTTCTTCGAAATCTTTCTTATCTTTTAAAGCCGTTACAACTTTTTTCTCTGCAGCAGCTCTTTCACCTACTAGAAACTCTCTAATTCCTGCATCTCTTTTTCCAATAGTGGGGAACTTCTTTACAAATCCTCCAGGTAAGGTGTTGAGATCCAGTATTTCTTCTATTCTTTCAAATGGAATGTTAACATCCTTAGCCATTTCACTTAAGAAGCCTCTATAAGCCTCTGCAGTGTTAGGGAAAGTACCGTCTTCCTTTCTAATGAACTTCCAACGTCTTGCTAAACTATCAACTGTTGCTTGATCCCAAGTATTATTAGTTTTAGCAAGTTGATACATAGTATTGAACTGATCCCTGGTGCCTCTATCGTCTTCAGTCCTTGTCATTTGCCTCTTTAACGAGTCAAAATGACTATGCATAGCTTTCTGCAGCTTAACAACATTTGGTGATACAGAGTTCTCCCACCCATAGGTTTCTAAAACCTGTTGTATATAGATAGTTCTAAGCTCATCTATATTATCTGAAGTTATAGGAGTTGGTTTCTCAGGATCAGTTTCATGTTTATGTATAAGCTCACTTACTTCTGTTTCTATGTTTTCTATCTGCTTTGTAGCAAATATTTCTTGATAAGCAGTTGAATGTTTTGGAGATAAACCTAAATACCTTAAAGGTAGTTTTTGATTATTCTTATAAACGAATTGTATTTCTTCTGCTGAATCAAGAGCATCTTCTTCTGCAGCTTCTAAACCTTCTTTAATGATTTCAGAGGCTTCTGTTTTTGGAAGTAAATTACGAGATTGTAAGTCAGCTTTTATCCTTCTCTCAGCTAATAAGTTTGTTTCAACAGCTATATCTGATAGACCTTTTGCTAATGTTGGTGTGAAATCAGACCAAAACTGAGCTGCCCTACCATATTCTGCTGCCTTACCTTTAAGCTGTTCTATATCACGTTGGTTCCTCGTGATCGTAGCATTCTTGCGAAGATTCCATTTCTTATCTTCATGCTGTTTCAACTCTTCCTTGTTTTGAGCTTCTAGCTGATGAACTTGTTTTACATCCCCTAAGTAAGCTTCATTAACTTGTTGGTATTTGTTGCTTTGATCTCTTAAAGCTGCTACCCTAGTAGCTGTTTGCTTTTGTCGTTGTGCGGCACCACCGTCACCAAAGCTTCTACGTTTGTAAGATCCTCCTCGTGAGGAAGATCTGTATGATACACCCATGATTAATTAAAGTTCTTTTATTAAATTACCTACTCCACTTGTTATGCTACTACCAGCACTTCCCCAGAACGCTCTGCTACCAGCTGCACTTACATTAGCCGTAGCTCCAAGTACAGGTTCTGGTCCAAAGTCGAAGTCTTCTA
>Ga0115012_10002648_pt1 | contig 10492 bp, 3 predicted proteins | sample TroAtlMetagenome_FD_88706 | JGI IMG/M metagenome (GOLD analysis project Ga0115012, IMG submission 88706) | Marine eukaryotic phytoplankton communities from Atlantic Ocean - Tropical Atlantic ANT10 Metagenome | ecosystem: Environmental > Aquatic > Marine > Oceanic | place: Tropical Atlantic Ocean...
AAAGAACACCTACAATAATTGTAATTAGGTAAAAGAAAGAGGATTCGGGTACATGTTGTGTACCAGGGGAAACCTCGCCATTATCTGTAGTTCCAGTACCACTAACCATCAGTTTAACAGACCCTAGCCACGGAATTTCTCCCCCAGCGACTCCAATAAGCCAGTCAGCGCGAACCGGGCCGGCGACTCCAGATTCACTGTGAACGCCTGATGAACCATTAACGGCTAACCCTCCTTGGTCAACTGAACATTGATTGTTATCTCCCAGAGTCATAATTCCTGCGTGTTTAGGTTGCCAGTCCCATACAACCAAAAATGGTTCTACATTTGCGTGAGCCATTCTCTTACAATCATAATGTCCAGCATTTACACCATCAAAGTGGATAGTAATTCTTTCTTGGTCGGTAACATTTGTTCCAGGTACATTCCAAGTCAAAATACAGGTCCCTAATTCCCCATCTTGGTCCATGGAATGGGAGTCCCATGTACCTCCATTTGGACAGTGTTTTGTATTGTTGTCTTCCTCATTTGCAGTTCTATCAGGAGTAAGTGTTTGACTTGGTTCAACTCTTAGTATCGCTCGATGTATGATAGGAGTTCCAGTATCTCCATTCTTTTGGTAGATTATCACATCACCAGCCATTCCGTGCATCTCATATCCAAAAGACGAATCTGTAGAATCAGAACCTTCTGCAAAGGTAACAATGCTTTCAAAAGAACTATCTCTTACTAAAATTAGGTCTCCAGCATCAATACTTCCAACTTCGCCATCAATGTCATGTATCATTGAAGATGATTCAACAACCACAAGAGGTGGCATTGAGCCTGTATGAGTCCATAAACCCAAAACTAGTATCGCTATCATCGCTCCAGCCAATAGAATCTCTCTTAGCAGGTTGCCAAAGGGGCTAGATTGAGTCAAGAAACCGCCTCATTTCATTTTCTTTATGCCCTTGCTTTGTAGGAACTCATTCCATGATTCGGCATGTCCAGCACCTAGGGCTTTAGCTGCCTCATCGCCTTCAGAACGTCTTCTTTTTAATTCTGATAGAGAATCGATCTCTTTTAATTCATCTAGAGTTGAAACATAACCTTTCAGAGTTAAGAATTCAGGCGTGATTATTAGTAATAGGATCGAAGAGACCACAGCCATACCGATTGCCGCACCGGTATAATCTTGCCAATCACTATTATCTTGAAGGAATAAGAGCTGATAGCCACTCACTAAAAGAAGTATTAGTGTGGCACCAAAGGCAGTTGCACTAAGCATCAATTGTCTTCCATGTTGTCGCTCCCAAAAACTCGAAATCAAACCCATATGTCTCTCCGCCTGTATACTCCACATCGGTTTTTATCTTTGACTTCTTTGTTCTAATGTTCTAACATGGAGGGGCATATTTGAAATGCATTGCGACTATCGGATAATATCTACAGTTGGGGGGTGTTATATTGAAGCGCGCATTATTCTTGATATCTTTATTTTTAGTATCGATTTACGCTCCTTTGGCTTCAAGTTCTATGACTGCTAATCAGTTTGATGATGGTTCAACATCATTCCAACATTCTTTTACCGCTCCAGGTGATGTTAACGCAGGAGAGATAACCATGCCTTATGGGGCAGAAGTTACCGAGGCAACTTTCAGATTAAGAGGTGAAGCAAGTCAAACCTCTTGGACCAATTTTACCTCAAATAACGATTATGGAGGTCAAGGAGATACTAATGGGTATATTTCAGGAAATGTTCCAAGACCATTTACTAGCGGATATCGCTATTATCTAAATACTCAAAATCAAGGATTGGAATTACAGGGTAATCCCACAAATGCAGTCAATTTACTTGCTAGATCTAGTGATGTTTCCTCTATAGGGAACGCTGAACATAATGTTACTGGCCAGTTTGTTGCACTAAGCGACCAGGGCTATAGTTCACCAACAAAGAAGTATTCTGATATTTCGGTTTCAAGTAGTGCTTCATGGGGCTATGTAGGGGTTGTTGTCCTTTATGAGGATGAATATATGGTGATGAAGTACAGTTCTACCTACCCAAGTCAACAACCAACAATTCTTAGGATAAATGCTTCAACAGGAGCATATATTGGCACTGCCAGTTTCAATGCGGGAACCTGTTCCTCCACATCATCTAATTCACTATACTACAATATGTATGATGCTACTGTTTACAATGGCTCTATTTGGACAGTTCACTACTCTTACTATACAGTCAATAAGTGGTCAATCGTTGAAACTGCAACCTCTCTAACATGGAATTGCCAACAATCTTGGTATTCGAATTCTCAAGGATATATCAACGGTGTAGATTTTGATGAGAACACGGGTAAGATGTATTTATCAACATATAATTACCAATCTTCAGACCATTATTTACATGAGGTAAATCCTTCTAACCCTACAATGATTAACGGAACATGGTCAATCGGTTCTTCAGCGGGAATAACTAGTAGCTATGGCGCTGGATTAATCGTTAATTTACCGACGATTATTTACAATGAATATGACCGTTCAACCTCGGGCTACCCTAGTAGACATTATTTCTTTAATTTCAATGGCATCTCTCCAACTTTGATGGGTTCTGAAGAAATGAGTAATAGAGGCCATTATGGTCTTACAGAATCTGGAGATGGTAAATTACTATATGTTTGCCATTATACTAGTTACTGTAGTAGTTCATCGAGAAAAATCCACAGGTCGGGTGATGGTTCAATCGACTACTCCGAACCTACTTCTACCTCTTCAGAAACAATTTATGGAAGGACTTACACATTATCAGCCTCAATTGATACTGTTGAAGTTAAGAGTTTAATTGGACGGATACCAACAGGGACTGATTTAAAATTAGAATTATCCAATGACGGGGGATCCACTTGGGTTAATGCATATCCAGGACAACAAATTAAATTCTCTCAAGTTGGAAATACAATAGACTGGAGAGTCGAACTGATATCTTCTTCAACTGGTGTTTCCCCAATACTTGATTCTGTAGGTATTGAATATTTTGCAACTTATCGTTCAAGTGGTTATTTTTATGCTTACCAGTATGTTGGTTCAGGGACCTCTTCTACAGTTGCAGCCACATTAAATTGGACTGGAAATACTCCTTCTGGAACTAACATACAAGTTAGCTTTGGTGCAGCATCTTCATCATCTTCTTGTTCCTCTAGTTCAAATGGTGTGACAACTTGGACTAAAACAGAACCAGGAGTTACAAAGTCGATTTCTGGTTCAAGTTACTATCTTTGTGTTAGGATTCAATTAACTACTTCTAATTCAGCAGTAACTCCATTCATAACAGACCTAACTATTGCTCAGCATTCCAATGCCCCTTCTGAACCAGCATTAATGATTAATGGAGTCAAAGTTTGGAGTCGCTCATCAGCAGATGGGGCACTGGTAGGGACGCAGACTATTACTGCTGAGAGCCCCACCGACAGTATAATTTCCACTCTAAACAATATAATCCCAGATACAGGTTCAGGATTAGTTGTCATTCCAATCAACCTTTCTTCTGAAAGTAGTGGGTTTTTATCATTAGATCAATTCTCAATCACCTACATAATGAGGACCGTTAACTTAGATGTAGAAATTACAGAAGGAGGAATCCTTCATCAAAGATTAGAGCCATATGAAGTAGTTACAAGGCACGTGATTGGTGATGATGCGTCTGAAATGCTAAGAGCGAGTTTAACATTCATGACACAGATAGGATCTAATCCTGTTTTAGAATGGGAAAATGGGGATGTTTTCCCATTGCCAAATGACCCTGATAATTATATTGAACTCGATCCAAGTTCCTGGTCTTCAGAAGTAAATGGAATTCTTGAAATCCATTGGCGCTTCTCTGTAAATATTGATTTCCCCGAACAAAGTGAAGTACGTTTCAAATCTGATTGTACAGATAATAGTGGTACAAATGGCTTCTCGCCAGTCGATTTAATCTCCAATGAGTCACTTTCTGTCAATCATACCTATGGCCTTGGATGGTTCAAAGTTAGAGATAATTCTGGTTTGGTAGTCAGTGACGACGTGCCTGATAATTCTTGGTTAGCAGGTGGAGAAACGGTGTACTTCCAAGGTGCAATGTGGTATTTGGGTTCTGAAGACGCACCACTGGACAACATGTTTGATGTAAGAATCTCACGTGAGGGTTGGGTTGAGAGTAGTGCTAGAGATACCATGAACAACAATGGTTCGTTTTTAATTCCAATTACTATGCCTAATTCTGATAATCCTGATGGATATACATATGAAATACAAACTTATAATGAATTTAATCCTTCACTTTCCGTTCAACCTAATGATTCTTGGAGAAGAACATTCCGAGTCGATGCAACCGCTCCTCTGAAATTAGATACCTCTCCAGTGGATGAAAGTTATGAAGCCGCAAGTTTCACCCAAGAAGTGAGAGTTTTGGTTAAAGATGATATTGGGAGTCCTATGACTTTGAATCTAAATTATTGGGTTGAAGCGGACCATGATTTGAATCGAAATGGCTTAGCGGATAGCGAGGAGTATGTAATTAGCCAAGTTGAGAATTTAACAGATGAACCAAACAAGTGGTTCTCTTCTACAATTGACCATTCTAGAAACCCGAATATGGGGAGAGTGTCATATTTCTGGGATGGTTTTGATCTAGCCGGTAATGAGATGTACAGCGAATATATCGATTCAGATGGTGAAATTGGAACTTATCAAACCACTCATGGTTTTGAATATGACGACGCTACATTCGTGACTCGTAAAGACTCAGTTGCGGTATTCACAGGACTTGAATGGGTTGACCACTCTGATAATGAGCCCGTTTATTCAGGTAAAACACAAACCATATCATTTGGGTTTGTCGATGAAAATACAGTTATTGATTTCGAACATATCTCTCTAGTCTTTGACTTTGAAGGACCAAATCCCTTGAACGATGCTCAAAGAATTTCATATTCAGGATTAAATAATACATTTTGGTCTGAAAGCGATTATATCAATCTTTTACCTACTAGTAAAATGACACAAACTATCAATTCATCAGGTCTTCCACTCATAATGTTAGACTTCGTATTCAAATTCGGTTGGGATTGGCCAGATGAAGAAATGAGTGATGTAAAATTATTATTCAAAGAAAGAGGCTCTCCAATGGATACTCAAATATTACTTGTTGAACATACTTTCAAAGTTGAAAATGACTTGATTATTGCTCCAGTTGATTATTCTGTATTGGATATAAGTGAGCCGCGGGTTGGCGAAGTCGCTGATGGAAGTAGAGTTCGCAAAGATGACCGTTTGTCTTTTAGTGGCAATGTGGTTTACGAAGGTAGTAATATCCCTGTCCCAAGAGATATTGGAATTCTTGTAGAAGTATTTGATGGTGAATTGATTTGGAGCGATGGCTCACTTGGCAAAGATGGTGAATTCTTAATTGAAGTACCTCTATCTTCAGCTCAATCTTTGCAAACCTCTCCTTCAAGAACATGCTTGATTTCGATTACAAATATACCTGGTAAAGGAGAAGACATGTCAAATCAGTTAGTTTCGACCACCTTACAAGTTGTGGTTGATGATTCAGCACCAAGAGTTGTTAGGAGAATTTCTCCTCTAAACGTGGTCGATATTTCCTCAAATACCGATTTGACTGAATTGCCAGTTGAATTTACTGGAATAGAAGATGCTGATTTAACAGGGTCAGTCCAAACAGTTCACTGGGTGATGAAAGATTCAACAAAGACGATCACCATCGGTTCTGGATCATCAATATTGGGAATGCAACAGGATAATCAAAATGTAATATGGACTGGAACTGTTGATTTGACCGATGGTGGACGAATTACACCTCGTTCTGGAGACTTTGTAGGATACTATCTAACCGGCTGGGATGCAGCAGGAAACCAATTCCCGAAGATTTCTAATTCAGAAGCGAGCCCTATTCCAGAACTAGCTGCAGATGATGATGACTTTGAACGTCAGTGGGTTAAATTGGGTAGCAGTGGTCCCGAATTGAGCGTCTACAGTATCTCACTATCAGACGATCATATTGCTCCAAGTACAAAAATTGACATTGAGGCAGTAATAATAAATGACGGAGGCTCGACGTTGTCTCCATTTAAGGTGGCTTTCTTTGCAGGAGATAGTGAAGAACCATTTGATTCTGTAACCGTGGCTGGTATCGAAGAAAACGAGAGAGTCATAGTTTCCACAATTTGGGAAGCAGAAGAAGTCAGTAGAATCAGAGTTGAGGCTGATTATGGAAATTACATAGTCGAAGTCAATGATGATGATAATACCGCTGAACATTCTGTAGATGTGGCCTATGCTAAATATCTCGGTTGGATAGATTCTCCAAGAGAAAATCCTCTTACTTGGATATTTATTATTATCACTATAATTACATTAGTTGTAGTAATTTCTGTAGCCTCAAAGACTTCTCTAGACTTCTCTGATGGGGCTTTGCAAGAAGATTTTGGATGGGAAGAAGACGAAGAAGAATATGACGAGTATGAAGATGAAAAGGAAGAAGATGATGACTATTAAGCACCATTTTCTAAATAAAAAACATCTCCAAATCCTCAAAAGTAGTGGGTGTAAGGATACTCCGCGGGGGTGGGGAGAGTATGTCAAATGTATTTTCTCAACTGCATCCAAGTCTTCAAAATTCACTGAATGAGAAAGGCTGGATTGCCACTCCAATTCAAGAGATTTCCATACCTGAAATAATCGAAGGTAAAGATCGACTATTGATTGCTCCAACCGGTTCAGGAAAGACACTTTCTGCTGTACTCCCCATTATCCACAGATGCTTAGATGAAAATTGGGAACCACTTGCAGTATTATACATCACACCCCTTAGAGCCTTGAACCGTGATATTGATCGAAGACTTCACGATATTGCCGAATCTGTGGGACTAAAAGTGGGTATTAGGCACGGAGATACTACTCAAAGTGAAAGAACTAGGCAGACTAGAAAGCCACCCCATATTTTAGTCACAACTCCTGAAACCTTCCAACTAATGTTTACAGGGAAAAATTTGAGGAAATTATTGAAATCGGTTAGGGCCGTAATTATTGATGAAGTACACGATTTAGCCGCGAGTGAAAGGGGTTGGCAACTTTCGATTGGTCTTTCGAGGTTAGAAGCACTTTCAGGTAAGAAGGTACAAAGAATCGGACTTTCTGCAACAGTAGGTAACCCAACCGAAGTTTCTAGGTGGCTATCTAATCATGAGGGAGAACCAATTATTGCTACTGGGCAAAGGACAACACAATTGATTGTAGATACTTCCTTGCCATTACATGAAGACGAAATTGGTGGAATGGAATTAGCCTTACCTCCTAGAGCACATGCTACATTTAGAGAAATGATTGAAATTATTCGAGAAAGTCCTCCATGTTTATTATTTGTAAATAGCAGAAATGATGCAGAAACTATTGCTAATAGGTTACAAAAGATTGCGCCAGATGTCAAAATAGGAGTTCATCATGGTTCTCTAGCAACTCAAACCAGAATCGATATGGAAGACCAATTACGCAAAGGAGAATTATCTGGTCTAGTTTGCACTTCAAGTTTAGAATTGGGAATAGATGTTGGGAAAATAAGTCGAATTATTCAGATAAAAAGCCCTCGTTCAGTAGATCGAATGTTGCAGCGTGTTGGGCGCGCAGACCATCGTTTAGGCGGCATTGGAATCGGCAATCTCCTGGCATGGGATTGCGATGAAATTTCAGAGTCAGCAGTTATTGCTGAAAAAGCAATGAAACATGAACTTGAACCAGTGGAATGGCGTAAATCACCCAAATCAGTTGTTGCAAATCAATTGGTAATGATGGCACATTCTTTTGGCGCCTATCCAATCGATGAAGCCACAGAGATTTTATCCAATACATCACAGTTTGAAGATTGGACAAGAGAAAAAACCGAGGCACTATTGACCGTTTTATCTGAGGGATGGATACTTAGGTTTACTACTAATCCTAATGATTTACCTTGGTATCGTTGGCCAAAAACAGTTTATCAATTAGCTAGAGAACAAAATAAAGATATCGAATTACCTGAGGACAGACCATTATTTTCAGTTCCTGAGGAAGAAATTGACCCAAAACTAAAACAAATTAAAGTGAAAGTACCAAAAAGGTATCAGAAAGGCTGGTTTTCTACTGCTGGAAGAACAAGGCAATGGGTGACCAATCACCTTTCCATGATTCCAGATAAACAATCATACAGAGTTAGAGATAGCGTGACTAGAAAGACCATCGGTTCGGTAGATGAAGCCTTTGTTTTATCACTAAATGATTCAGGAGAAGATGAAGATGGGACAACAAGAAGATTTGTTATCGCAGGTAGGACATGGATGATTATTGACGCAGACCCTGAAAAATCGGAACTACTTGTCGTTCCAGTTTCCGATCAAGCAAAAGCCCCCCAATGGGTTGGCGAATTACCACCAGTTCCCCCAGATATTGCAAGAGATATTGGCCGATTAAGAGGATTGATCGCCGAGGAGTTTGAAATATATTCTGCAGAAAATAATGGGGTTGAGCAGGAAATCGATGCAACACAGATTTTCAATCGTAGAAATACCACTGTCTCCGATTATCCATTGAATGATTATGCCCTTGGGATGCTTTGTGAAGAGATTGGAAATCATGTAGAGAAAACAGGTAGTCTACCAACCGATAGAAGAATCACTATCGAGGAAAGAAATGATGCCTTGATGGTAAACTCCTGTCATGGTTCAAAAATCAACGAAACACTCGGACATCTAATTTTAGCCATGGCTTCTACAAAATCTGGACATTGGGGCAGATTGATTGTTGAGCCAACTCGAATTGGTCTCCAAGCAAGCCAAGTCAAAGCTGAAGATATTGTTGGTTGGCTAAAAAATACTCCTCCAGAGGCTTTAGAGGGTATTCTAAGTGTAACCCTCCCCAATTCAAGACAAGTAAGATGGAGGTTTGCCCAAGTTGCCAAAACCTTTGGAATTCTTAGACATGGCGTTGACCCTCGTAAAATAAATCTCCAGGGGTTGTTAAAGAAATATCGGGGTACTATAGTAATGGAAGAAGTACTAGAAAAATTATTCTTTGAACGCATGGATTTGGAAGGGGCTAAAGATGTATTAAGGGCAATACAATCCGACCTGATCAATATTGAATTAACTCCTTCGGGACCTTTGGGCATATCTAGGCGCTCAAGTAGAGATTTACTATTACCTAATTGGGATAATGCAGCGGTTCGTGAAAAACTGAAATTACGTTTGACCAATGAAAGAGCGGTTTTATGCTGTTTGAAATGTAAATCAAAAAGGCGTTTTAGAGTCGCTAAGTATCCTGAAATAAAAGATGCCAAGATTTGTTTGAAATGTAAAGGAAGAATGCTTGCTTGTTCTAGAGAGGGAATGGAAAAGATGCTAGAATCATGGGTTAATTCTGATGATGAAGGTGACCAAGTTCGTATGATGAAAAATGCCGAATTAGTTCAAAATAGAGGTTATGAAGGGATTTTATGTCTCATGGCGAGAGGAATTGGAGAGGCTACAGCACAGAGAATTTTGAAGAAAGTCCCTCGAAATAATGTTGATAATTTACTCAAAGCTATTCATAATGCAGAAATTGAATATGCTAGGACAAGAAGATTCTGGGGCTAATTGGCCTCATCTTGTAAATTGATTCTCTCCGCTGCTTCGACAACATCTCCTTCATGCCACCAATCTACAGCGATAAATGTTGGTCTTTTGCCATGTTGATTCCAGCATTCATTTGCTCTTTCAACTAAGAAATCAACATCATTTGCTTCACCTGCTTGTGTTGGGTCTGCCAAGCCAACAGCATTACTAAGCCAATTATTCATATGATATACCGCTTGATTTCCATCACCTCTTAAGACATCACAATTCATTTCCGATGTGCTTTTTTCTCCATAATTAGTGGTCCAACTATGGGTCAAGAAATCATGAATCCAAGGGTGGCCAGAATCGGCTCCTTGTTCCCAAAATACAACCAAATTAGTTTGGTCATCAATCATTGTTTGAAGAGTCGGCCAAGGTTCATTCATTTGATGATAAAATACTCTGTCCATAAGTCCAGCATCAATGAATACCTGTTCTAAGTGGTCTGGTTGTACATAGTTTTCAACTAGAAGTGTAACGACATCTTGAGGCTCATCATCCATCTTATCTTTCAAATTTGAAAGCCAATCAACTGCGCTAACATTTCCATATCTGCAAGGGCTAGCACCTCGTGAGTCATCTCCATGACAAAGTTTGACTTTACCTTCGCTTTCATCGTTTAATGTTTCATAATGAGTGTCGATCATGAAAGCCCTCATGCCAGCTTGCCATTGAGGATTAAATCCGGTTCTATGATTACTAGCAGGATAAAAAATTCCATCATCCTCAGTAGCAAAGGCATTATGAGTTTCTGGAAATGTCACATTATCATATGTCCTTAAGCATAGAATTATCATTCCATTACAAGGTATGGTAGGCTCCGGTTC
>Ga0115012_10002649_pt1 | contig 10492 bp, 15 predicted proteins | sample TroAtlMetagenome_FD_88706 | JGI IMG/M metagenome (GOLD analysis project Ga0115012, IMG submission 88706) | Marine eukaryotic phytoplankton communities from Atlantic Ocean - Tropical Atlantic ANT10 Metagenome | ecosystem: Environmental > Aquatic > Marine > Oceanic | place: Tropical Atlantic...
TATGACTGGTTCTTGTCGTTCATGGATTCACTATATTAACCTGAGATCTGCACACGGTACTCAAAAAGAGCACATGCAGATTGCAGAGGCATGTAGAAAAATCTTTGTAGAGCAATTCCCGAACGTTTCAGAAGCGTTAGACTGGGCCTAAATAAATTACATAAAATTATAATCATGGCAACATATCCTGTGGTTCACAAAGAAACTGGTGAGCAGAAAGAAGTAGCAATGAGTGTTACTGAGTGGTCTCAGTGGTGCGAAGATAATCCTGATTGGAAACGTGATTGGTCAGATCCATCTACATGTCCAATGGCTGCCGAAGTAGGTGAGTGGAGAGATAAGTTAGTTGCAAAAAATCCAGGATGGAATGAAGTATTACATAAAGCCTCAAAAGCACCTGGTTCGAAAGTAAAGAAAATCTAAATGGCACGTAAAAGAAAAACTTCTGGGGAACAACCCATTGGTGTCGGTATGACGGCCAAACAAATGAAGAGGCGAAAGCCTCTGAGTTCTGATTATTTAATTGATATTAAACCTCTTACTGATAATCAAAAAAGACTATTTGATTCTTATAATAATGGAAAACAACTTGTTGCCTATGGAGCAGCAGGGACAGGAAAAACTTTCGTTACTCTCTACAATGCCCTAAAGGACGTTTTAGATGAAAAAACACCATATGAAAAAATCTATATTGTAAGATCATTAGTATCTACCAGAGAGATTGGATTTTTACCTGGTGATTATGAAGATAAATCAGATATTTACCAAGTGCCTTATAAGCACATGGTGAAGTATATGTTTGAAATGACCAATGAGGCTGATTTTGAAATGCTTTATGGGAACCTAAAAGCACAAGATACAATTAAATTCTGGAGTACATCCTTTTTAAGAGGAACTACACTTGATAATGCAATTGTGATTGTAGATGAATTTCAGAACCTTAATTTTCATGAGTTAGATTCAATCATAACTCGTGTTGGGGAAAATAGTAGAATATGTTTCTGTGGGGATGCTAGACAATCTGATTTATTAAAAACTAATGAAAGAAATGGTATAGTAGATTTTATGAACATCTTGCGTAAAATGAATTCTTTTGATATAATAGAATTTGGAATTGATGATATTATTCGTTCTGGACTCGTGAAAGAGTACATTATTGCTAAACTTGAAATGGGTATGTAATGTTTACACATGTTGATTTGAATCTCCCCAAACTCTCTAGGGAAACCATAGATGGGGTTCGTTATTATTCAGTTCCAGACGAAGATGAGTTACTTAAATTAGTTTCTATTACTTCCATCACTAGTCATTTTAATAAAGATATCTTTGTTAATTGGCGAAAGAGAGTAGGTAATGAAGAGGCAGATCGTATTACGAAAGCGGCTACAACCCGTGGGACTGATATGCACACTCTTACGGAACACTATTTGAAGAACGATGAAAGTCTTCCAGAAGTTCCTCCTATCTCTGAGTTTTTATTTAAAATCTCAAAGGGGGAACTCAACAAAATAACTAATATTCATACCCTTGAGGGTGCCCTATATAGTAAGCAACTTGGTATCGCTGGAACTGTTGATTGTATTGCAGAATACAATGGAGAGTTATCAATAATAGATTTTAAAACATCTAAAAAACCAAAGCCTAGGGATTGGATCGAGCACTATTTTGTCCAAGCAATGGCATACGGTTGTATGTTGTATGAATTAAAAAATATATCAATTAAAAAATTAGTCATCATTATGGCCTGTGAAAATGGAGAATGTGTAGTTTATGAAGAGTACAACAAATCAAAGTACATCAAACTTCTCGGCAAATATATTAGAAAATTTGTTGGAGATAAATTGGAAATCTATGGAACCTAATACAGAACTTGAAAAAGTAATCGAAAAGAAGTTTTTAACTCCTTCTAAATTTGCAATAGAAATTGAATCAATCGTTTCAAAAGAGGAAATGAATTATATTGATGCTATTTGCTACTATTGCGAAATCAATAGTCTTGAGATAGAATCAGTAACAAAGTTAGTTTCTAAACCACTCAAAGAAAAATTGAAGTGGGATGCACAGGAACTCAATTTTATGAAGAAAACATCGAAAGCAAAATTACCTTTGTAATGCCTACCAAAGCAGAATTAACACATTATCGTCTTCAAGCAATATTGCGTGAACATAATATGCCTGATTTGGAATATCTTGGAGAGGACGATAGAGGCCATCTTTATAGGATAGGTACAGCTGAAGTTTATGCCGATCAAATTACAGAATTAGATAGTGAATCAGATGAAGACGATTGAAGTATTAGCTCAAACAATATATGAGTTTGAAGCAGATCAAACTCTACTCAATACTACATTAGAATTAGTTAAAAAAGAAGAACTTTTAGAAAAGCAATGTAATTCAGAGGGTTATCAGGTTACAGGAATGACGAAGAATCTTCGTTTACATCTTAAACCAGAATATGCTGATGTTACTGCTTGGATTTATGAATGTTTAGATGAACTAAGAAGATTAAAAAATCTACAGTGTGATAAATTTACTATTACTCAATGTTGGGGAACTGCAGCTAAATATAATACACATCAATTTAAACATTATCATACAAACTCTTATATAAGTGGTATTTTCTATTTGACAAAATCAAATACAGGTACTACACTATATCATAATGATATATGGAAAGAAGCAGATCATCCATTAGTGACTGTTCGGCATCTTTTGGATGATAGACAAGTTACTCAGAGGATACCTGCAAAAGCAGGTAAATTAATTTTATTTCCATCATCTCTTTTCCATGAAGTAAAACCAAGTAAAGATCTTAATGATAGACATACATTAGTTATTAATGCGTTTCCTTCTGGTAAAATAGGAGATTTTAGAATGTTTAATGGAATTGAACTTGAGATTAAATGAAAGTGACACCATTTGAGACTTATCATGCTTATCTCTCTATGAAGAGTCATTTTACTAATCCTAAGTATGACTATCATAAGTATGGGGGTAAGTCCCGTGCTACTATGGCTGCTTTTAATAAGAGAAAGGACAAGTATTGGTTTGAGAAAACATCTAGAAAGTATTCTGATGAAGAAGTTGTAAACTTTTTATTAGCAAATTTTGTATCAACAGACAATCCACAAAATTTATGGATTGGAGAAATTATTAATTCGGGAGAAAGGAATTATTCACAATGGATGAAAAGAAAACAGAGTTTGACTTACTTGTTCAAAGAACAAACAGAGAAATTGATCTCCGAAAAAGGCTTGGAACAAGTATTCGATTGCTCGAAGGGACATCCTCCATTACTAAAAAAGTATCTGGGTGGAGAGATCTCGTTAGAAACGCTTACGATACTGGAAAAAGTCTTTTCTTTCGTAAAAAACTTTGATAAAAAGTTAGACGATCCAGTGTGGGAATCCGTCAGTTTAAAGATTAAAAAGTACATATCTTTCCTAAATATTAATGTATTCCACTATAAAAACATCTTAAGAGACATTATTAATGAATGAATTTTTTCAGTCTGAAATAGTTCGTGAAGAACTAGAAGAAATCAATGAACTTCAACAAGAAGTTTATGGTTCACTTATGAGTTTTAGTGCAATGTCTTCTGAAGATAAAATAGAACACATTGAAAAGTTAATTTCTTTACTTGAAAAGCAAAAGGTCATGTATACAAGATTATCCTTGTCTGATGATCCAGAAGCTGATGCAATGAAAAAGAATTTAGAAAAATCAATTACCGTCTTGGGTTTCCCAGAAGGTACTGATATGATTACACTATTTAATGGAATGGCTATGACCATTCAAAAAATGAAAGACCATATTGACAAATAAGTCAATTTATGGTATAATTTAAACATCCAATTAATCCAATTAATCCGAGGTAATCTTAATGTCTTTCGCAGACTTAAAAAAGCAATCAAAGCTTGGCTCATTAACTGCAAAGTTAGTTAAAGAAGTCGAAAAAATGAATAACAACGGTGCATCAGGTGATGACCGTTTATGGAAATTAGAGGTAGACAAAAGCGGTAATGGATATGCCGTAATACGTTTTCTTCCTTCTCCCGATGGTGAGGATCTACCATTTGTAAAACTATACTCTCATGCCTTTCAGGGGCCTGGTGGTTGGTACATAGAGAATTCTCTGACTACTCTTGGTCAGAAGGATCCTGTATCAGAGTTCAATACACAACTCTGGAACAACGGCACCGATGCTGGTAAAGAAACTGCTCGTAAGCAGAAGCGTAAGCTCACATACATCAGTAACATCTACGTCGTTAAGGATCCAACAAATCCTGAGAACGAAGGTAAGGTATTCTTGTACAAGTATGGCAAGAAAATCTTTGATAAAATTACTGCAGCAATGCAACCTGAGTTTGAAGATGAGACTGCAATCGATCCATTCGATTTCTGGCAAGGTGCTAACTTTAAGTTAAAAGCAAAGAACGTTGCTGGTTACAGAAACTATGACTCTTCTGAGTTTGCTGCTCAAAGTCCTCTATTAGATGACGATGAAGCAATGGAAGGATTGTGGAAGAAGCAATCATCACTTGAAGAATTTGTAGGTGCTGATCAGTTCAAGTCTTATGAAGATTTGAAGAAACGTCTTGGTTATGTATTAGGTAATAAGACTTCTGCACGTCCTACATTTGACGAGTCTCATGAAGATGATAATGAAGGTCGTGGTGATGCAGAGCAAGTAGTTGCTACTGCTAGAGCTGCAGTATCAGAACCAGCTGTTTCAGTTGGTGCTTCTGATGATGACGATACATTATCATATTTTGCTAAATTAGCAGCAGAATAATTTAAGGGCACCGTCAATAAGTCCCCCCGATGGTGCGATGGGCCTGAGTATAATCAGGATATGCATCAAAAAGACCCCTTCGGGGGTCTTTTTTATTGTGGTATTGTAACTCTAGTATTTTCCGTCTGACTTAACTTATCATTCACACGTGATGAAGATTCTTGAACTATCATTATATCTCTCATATCATTAAGAAACTGTTGCAGATAACGTTTTTTAAGAATATGTATAGAACTCTTTTGAATATTATTTTTTAGTTCATATTCATAATTACTAATTCCTTGTAGGGTATCTATAGCAAGGGGTGTTATATATTGATTATTAAAATAATAAGTAACTGAAAAATTACTATCAACTCTTTGACCACTAGGAAGAATTGTTCTTCCATCAGCGTCTAGGATTTCCTTTGTTTCATAATGATGAAAAGAATTTACATCATTACCATACTTATCTACACAAAAATTATATAATTCTTGATTTTCCAGAGGCCATTCATCTCTAACATTGATGATTCCTGCAGTTAATAATACAACCCAGTCTAAGGTATCATCACCATATAATTCTTCTGCAATAGTATCAGGTCTAGCACCTTCTTGAATTTCATACTTATCAAAAACAGTAAATACGTTCTCTAAGTCATCACGTACTTTATTTCTTCTGAAAAGATTTTTAACTGTAAGATAACTTTGAGATGAAAGACTATCAGATAAAAAATTCTGATATGCTACATCTGGTAATTCTCTAAAATATCCCATTAGAATCCAACTCCATCTGAACTATCATTATATCCTTTATAATCTTCAGCATAAACAGGTGTTAGTTCTGTAAAACTTAAATCCATAGTCATAGAGATTGGTGCACCATCATTATATGTAGCCCACGTTCCATCTCCAGTATAATTAACTCCACATGATTTTAATGCACATAGTTTAATTCTATTCAAATAATCTTGTGCTTTTCCAAGATATTGAATCTCAAAAACTTTTGGTGTTTTTAACATAGCCTGTCCAGAACCTTCTGGAGCCATACTTCTTTTAAATGCTTTAATTATAGTTCTTACTGTTTGTGCTTCTTTTTGAAATCTTGGTGTAAATTTAAATTGGTATGTGAAAGTTCTAAGAGCTGGCCCTTTGAATAATAATTCCATGTTTGGATTTATTACTTGTCCTGATTGTCTTGCTGTTACTTGATCAACACCAATATTACCAGCAATACTATTAACAGCCTGTGCTGCAAAATAACTTTTAACTAAGGGATTTCCTTTAAGTTGTTGTACCACATTATTAACTGATTTACCAGTACCTTCCATATCTCCAGCCATAATCTGTTGTCCAGCATCAATACCAGCTTGCTGCATAAAATTCATACCACCTTGACCCCAATCAACAGTATTGGTATCCGCTAGTTGAGCAGGGATTGGTAAAATAATATTACCCATTACATCTGCTTTTAATGAGTTACTATCTGTTGTTACTACTCCACTTCTTTTATATTTGAAAATAGTAAATTTCAAAAAATCTTGGGTATTATCTATTGTACTATACGGATATCTTAACCCTGATGGTAATTTATCTGATGCAGGTACGGCAGGTGGCTTAGCAGTAATCTGCGAAGCATATTCTTTTATTGTATTTTTAAGTTTTCCGAATGGCATTATCGACCCGACATACTTTATTATCTATTTATACGTATATTCTGAAAAGGTATTTCTCTTGCATCTGGGAGTTCTTCAGGAGCAATTAAATACAATCCACCAGGTATTTCATTCCATGTATATTGTCTCATTGCACCCCAATGATAATTTAATCCACGAAATCCCCAATCAAATACATCAGTTACTGCAACTAAAGGATTTTGATCATATTGAATATTTGGTGTTTTAGGTCTGTATACAAAACAATAAAAGTTTCCAGCTTCTGGTCTCTTTCCACCTTCACTTAATATATCCATTATTTCTAGCATTAAATCATCTGGACTTTCGGTACCAGTTAAATCATCGACAACTCCACGAAGTCTATTTAATTTAGTTTCTGAAGGTTGAGCCATTACTTAATTCCTAATTCGTCTTCTGTTAATACTTTAAATTCCCACCTACGGTCAGCACAGAATTCTCTTGCTGCCTTCCATTTTGCTTGATTTCTAGCATATTCATAAACCTCATAGATATACCCTTTTGTTTTCTTTTTCTGAGGTTTGGGTTCTGTGCATTGTTTTTTTGGTTTCACTTCAATTAAATATTTTTTAACATGACCTGTTGATTCTTTAACTTTAATATAGAAATCTGGAAAGTACCTATGGATTCTATTATCGAGGGGAGATCTGTATGGGAGGAATATTTCTTCACTTCCCCATTCTAAGATATTCTTGTTACCATCACAGTATTTCATGAATTTAAGTTCCCACAAAGAACGGTAAATTATGTTTCGAAAGTTACCTTTATACTTTAATGGGTTATTTGGTTGATATCTTCCTTTATAAGACATCTAAATAGAAATATAATAATATAAGTATATTTAGAGTGGCAGGTCTTATTTCAAAATATAAAATGGGTACCCTTACCAAGTTGGATCTTGGTAAGGTATCTTTGAATAACCAATATCAAGTACATATTACTGGTATATCATTTGAATTAAAGAGATATCTTCAACAATATTATGATATGCCTAATGATTATGCTAACGGTAATAAGGTTGGTATAATGTGTGCTGAAGCTACATTACCTACTAGTTCATTTGCTACATCGGAAGTTAAGGATAATTATCAGGGAATTAATCAACAGTTTGCACATACAAGAATATATGTTGAAAGTGATTTTTCGTTTTACATAGATCAGGATTATAATGTTCTCAAATTTTTTGAAGGATGGATGGACTATATTTCGGGTGATGATAATTTTATGGGCATTACTCGTGGTGATGATGCGAATTATTATAAGAGATTTAACTATCCTATGAATAGAGATAATAAGATAGGATATAAATCTGGAGCATTAACCATTACAAAATTTGAAAAGAATTTAGATCCAAAGAAAAGTATTACATATGAATTTGTAAATTCCTTTCCTAAGTCAATAACTTCAATACCAGTTCAATACGGTGCGGCTGATATTCTAAAAGTTAATGTTCAATTTGCTTACGACAGATATAGAATGAAGTAAAAATTCTGTAGAAACCGTATATATAATATATAATGATTTACATAATATTTTTATTATGCCTTTACCAAAAATTAATACCCCAATTTATGAATTGGTATTACCATCCAATGGGAAAAAAATTAAGTACAGACCTTTCTTAGTTAGAGAAGAAAAAATTCTGATTATGGCATTGGAATCTGAAGATCAAAAACAGATTTCTAATGCAATTAAAACAGTAATTACTGAATGTATTCAAACAAGAGGTGTTAAAGTTGATAAAATGCCAACTTTTGATATTGAATATTTGTTTTTGAATGTTCGTGCTAAATCCGTTGGTGAAACTGTTGAAGTTAATGTGACTTGTCCTGATGATGGTCAGACGCAGGTTCAGATGGAAATTGATATTGATGCTATTCAAGTTCAAAAGAATCCAGATCACACGGATATTATTAAATTGGATAAGGATTTATCAGTTAAAATGAATTATCCATCTATGGCTCAATTTATTGAGAATAATTTTGAAGTTGATGTTGATAAACCTCAAGTAGATCAATCTCTTGATATTATTATGGCCTGTATTGATCAGGTATATACTGCAGAAGAATCTTGGGATGCTTCTGATTGTACTAAAAAAGAATTGAAAGATTTTGTTGAGTCTATGAATTCTAAACAATTTAAGGATATTGAAACATTTTTTGAGACAATGCCCAAATTAGAACATACTGTTAAGGTAAAGAATCCAGAGACAAAAGTTGAAAGTGAGGTGACGATAGAGGGTTTAGCATCTTTTTTCAGTTAGCTCTAGCTCACGAGAGTCTAGAGAATTTCTATAGGACAAATTTTGCCCTCATGCAACATCATAAATATAGCTTAACGGAGTTAGAAAATATGCTCCCTTGGGAAAGAGAAATTTATGTTTCACTTCTCCAGCAGTATATTGAAGAAGAAAACCTAAAGCATCAGCAAAAATGAGGAAGGTAAAATAGAATGGTTGCACTATTACCAGCAGGAAAAAAAGGTGGAGCAATAGTCTCAGGTGGAGCTAAAAAAATTGGCTCCTCTAGGTCTGGTGGTGCTAAATTTTCTAGTTCTGGTGGTTCTGGTGGTACTAAAAAAACTATAGGTAAAGAACCTGTATGGAGTTCTGGTACTACATCTAAGGGTGAGTATCTTTCTGCTGGTGATAGAAAGGCAGCATTTAAGAAGAGTAAAATAAGTAGTGAAGTCTTTAAAAAATCAAGTCCTCTTACAACTGGTCTTGATCCTGTTAGTGAGGGTGAGGGTACTCTTGATGCAGAAAAACTTAATTTAAGTGGTAGTGGTAGTGATGTTACAGACGCTTTAGAAAAAAGAATTAGTGCTAATGAGACAAAGATTACTAGAATTAAAAATATACTTCAATTAAAAAAGAAAAATGAACCTGGTGAGGAGATAGCAGAAGCTGCTTCTGTACTTGAAGATATTGGTAATGCATTATCAGCAGATTTTGCACATAGAATTACACAAGAAGAAGATGCAATAGCAACTTTAAGAGGAACTGCAGATAGAAAGAAGAGAAGTGGTGCAGAGGCAGGAATAGAAGCTGTTAAGAAAATGGGTTCTACTTTAGGTAAATCATTTGATGTAGTAGCAAAACCAGCACAGAATATACTTGATAAAATTATAGGATTTTTTGGTAATTTAGCAGCAGGATTCTTAGCAGATAAAGCAATAACATGGTTAGGTAATAATCCTGAAGCAGTTACAAAGTTCTTTAAATTCTTACAAAATCATGGTAAGAAACTTTTAATTGGATTGGGAGCTCTTGTGGGTGGAGTTCTTATATTCAAAGTGGTTAAGAAAATTAGACAGTTTGCTAGGTTTGCTGCTGGTGTTTTTAAAGGACTGAATAGAGCTAGAAGAATTGGTAGAGTCTTTATGAAGAGAACTCTTCCAAAGATGCTTAAAAATGCTAAGGCTGCAGTTGCTGGTATTATTAAGGGTATTAAGGCCTTTGCTAAGGGTATCCCTGGTGTAGGTAAGGTAATGAAGTTAGGGAAGAATATAATAAAAGGTGGAAAGAATGTAATTAAAGGTGTTGGTAAAGGTGCTAAAGCACTAGGGAAAGGTACTGGTAAACTATTAAAGAGTGGTGGTAAGGGTCTAATAAAGAAACTGGGTAAAGGAGGAGCTAAATCACTCCTCAAGAAAATTCCTATTGTTGGATTAGGTTTAGGTGCTGCATTTGCTGTGAGTAGATTAATGTCCAAGCCACCAGATTGGAAAGGTGCTTTAGGTGAAATGGCTTCTGGTGCTGCATCTATGATTCCTGGTGTTGGAACTGGTCTTTCACTTGCTATTGATGCTGGTATGATGGTGAGAGATAGTAAAATGGAGGGTGGTGCTGATAAAGAAGGTGCAGACGTAAAAGATGCAATGGGTGATTATACAAAAGTAGTAGATACACTAGCTAATAAGAATAAAGGCCTTAACTTTGATAAGAGTGGGTTGTCAAAAGGAAATCTTAAAGGGCCTGATAAAGGTGGAACTACGGTTATGGATACTGTGAAACTTTCTGATCA
>Ga0115012_10002650_pt1 | contig 10490 bp, 24 predicted proteins | sample TroAtlMetagenome_FD_88706 | JGI IMG/M metagenome (GOLD analysis project Ga0115012, IMG submission 88706) | Marine eukaryotic phytoplankton communities from Atlantic Ocean - Tropical Atlantic ANT10 Metagenome | ecosystem: Environmental > Aquatic > Marine > Oceanic | place: Tropical Atlantic...
ATCATCAAGTATTGGCGTCCGACAGGATTGTTAGAAAAACCCTTAAAGGGTATAGATTTGCGAAGAATGCAAATCATTTTCCAACAACCTTTACGAACAAGTTATGTCTAATTTAAGATTTTAAGGTGGCTGAAGTAGCCACATTATAATTAATTTGCTATAGCTTGTTTATTGTTTGATCGGTGTTGCTATAGCAAATCATAAAGGGAGTTCTTCTCACAGGGAAAGAACCACTCCCTCCAGTTGTTATATTTCTTCGGAGCTACGCACATTATATTTAACAACTACCCACGCAAGACCCCCCACTCTTTGAACAACTATCATTTCCACAGGCTTGTTTCTTTTATTATGTTTAGTTTATTTGCTAAACATTGATTTCTTTCTTTAAGATTTATATAAAGTCAATCATACAATTTATCATATTGGAAAAATCTGTCTATATTAATAAGCGTTGTGAAAATAATCTACTTTCAAGGCAACTCTAGGGAGTAGCCTTAAAAGCCACGCCCTTGGGAGCGTGGTTAAAACTGTATTCTGTTGCTCTCTTTCCCTATCTTCAGGTGGAAACATTAAGGCGTTCCCCAACTACTATCATCAGGTAGTCCGTTTGAATAGTTATTTACAGAAAAAGCCGTAGTTTTTTCTTTCTACAACCTAGATTAATATAGACTGATTTTACCAATATGATTAATTGGTGATTGCCTAAATATAAATCTTAAAGAAAGGAAATAACAATGGCAAATAAACTAAACATAATAAAAGAAACAAACTTTAAAAATTTAGAACAAATAGTTAAAGAGTATATACAATTCTTTGACAATTCTAAAGTACCTCAGCCAAGTGATGGAATGAGTTATACTAATAATTCATATGATATAGAATGGAATATTGGTAATGTTTTATTTTATGGAAAATCAGTTAAATTCTTGATTGAGCAAAAAAAGAATCGTCAAGATTTCTGTAATCGTACTCAAGGTTATCTTGACCGTGCCAACGAGAGAGATGATACATCTGATGAAGTTAAAAATAGATACATCAGAGATATTGAGTATAATCAAACTCTTGGTAGAAATCACGCAGTTGATTTATTGAGAGCAAAGTATCTGTTTCATCATTTTGTTGGTCAATTCGTTGGAATTGATGTTCACGATGAAAGCTCAATCGTAAAGATGGTTAATGATTTAACTAAACATCTTGATGAGAAAGATAAAAGTACATCGAAAAGTCCTTCAACATATCACAGTTGTGACATTGAGTTGAAAGAGTAAATATTAATCATATAGAGAGTATCATTCATTTGGTACTCTCTATAATTTATAAGGATTCAAAAATGTTAGTAGATTTAATTAGTTGTAATAAATGTGGAAAAGATTTAAATCCACAAATAAATGATGTTCAATTTGTAGATGGTGATGAAGGTATCACTTGCATACCTTGTGTCTTTAATCCGGATAATATTGAAGATATACTCGTTACCAATCAAATAAAACTCTCAGATAAACCAACCAATTGGTTAATAAAGGAGAAAGCATAATGACATATCGTTATCATATCTTATTAACTATCATCAATATATGTTGTTGGTATGTAGTAATTACAAATCCATTAAATGTAACTGATGGTCAATTTGTAGCTTGTCTTATCTTGTGTTGTTTATTAACTGCAGTATATATCTGTCAATTATTCGTATGGATTGTATGTATCAAGAAAAGAAAATACTTTTAATGTTCAAATTAGTTTCAATAATCCCAAGAGTAGCTTGGGATTATTGTTTACTTTTTTTAAAAAAAAAGTGTTGGCGTATGACACATACATCGGAAAAACCCCCTAAGGGAGTAAGATTTCTGAAGAAGAAATCTTTTCCGATATATGCTTACATACTCATTATATTTAAAAAAAAAGTATTTGGCGACTTCGTCACATATTGTGGCAGTAGCCTTTGCTATTGCTTATCGTGGCACTATCATCAATGCCACCAAAAAGAGAGTGAGAAACAAAATTTATTTCCTTCCATTTCACTCTCTCTTTGGTTGCATACATTAGACGCTGAGTTTTCATGTACTACCCCTTGTACATGGTCATCAATATCTAATGTGCAATCAACTTAGCTCACGGCTTTTAAGCTCATGGCTATAAAGGTTTTGTAGTTTGTACCTACTTGACGACTAACAAACAAACTACATTTATTAACTTTAACATGGAGATACTATGTCCAAATATTTAAAAGAAGATTCACGCAAACATCACTACGAAACAGAAGTAGAGAAAAAAATTTCGCTTGAACTTAATCGTATTAGTACATTGCGTGAAATGTCAAATGAAGCGAAATATCGACTAGAGTTAAACTATAAAACAGATATTGTTTCACATGATGATTTTGGTAAAGGTGTTCATTACTACTCAACTATCATCAAATTAACTAATATCTGTAAGCTCATGTGTGAAACTAAAAATTTCTCAGAAGATTACGAGAAATATATAAATCAGGCTCAACATTATATTTGCAGATTGGAAGAATTTGCAAATGCGTAGAAAAAAAACATATGGGATTGAAGATGTATTTATGTCATTAAACTTAAAACAAGTTAATGCACTAATTTCTGTTGTTACCTATTCATATGGTAACGAGAAAAAACATTGGGAAGAAGAAGGTAAACCAGATAATCATATATATCATGATTTAAAAACACTTTATGACTTGTTCCCAATGGATAAACCCGTCAACATCTTTACAGATGATGACCAAACAAAAGGAGAAAATCATGGACGATAAATCCAGATTAATATTTGCACGTTCTGCAAATGCTTTAAATAACATAATAACCCTTCATCAAAAGGAAATAGAAAAACTCTTAAAAAGGAAATCTAGCACAAAAATACATATGGCTTCAGAAATAATTAAGTGTTTCGAATCTATATTATCAGAAGCAATGTGGTTAGATTATCAAGCTAATTCCAATACAGAAATACAAACACAACGTATGGAACATGAATTAACGAAAGGGCTAAAGGTGAAGTCATGATGGACCAAGAACAAGTATTTGATGAAGTTATTGCACGATTAGGTGAGTCCGAATCATTAGAAGAATTTCAATTTAATGTAAGACCATTTAAACGTTCAATAGTACATTCACCATATTTCCCTAATGCTAAATTTAATCCAAAGAATGATGAATATACATTCACACAAGTAACAATAAACTTATGGAACGAATTTTGGGATACGCATCCTGGAAATCTGTAATTCAAATGAAACTATATATCATACATTATAAAGGAGATGAAAATAATCCTTATCATTTTGAAGGTGTTACTGACAACTTTGATAAGTGGTTAGAAGAACATAATTCTCAGAGAGAAGAAGATATTCAAGAAGATGCAGATGATTTTGATGTAGAAGAAATTGAATTATCTTTTGGAGTGCGTGGTGGTTACTCTAGTGAAACATTACAGAATCTTAGTGTTATAGCTAAGAAGTATAAAGTAAAATATGAGAATAAAAGCTAATGATCACTATCATCAGTACACTACAGGTTCTAAATTATGGCAATTGAATCATACGAATACTATTCCGAACAAGAACTAGAGTTCTATCGGTTACAGTATAACATCAAGCTCGAATACGAAATGAAGACTGTACAGGCTTGTTGTTCAGCCATTGACACGGCACTTAATTCTTTCGAAGCGAAGGAACTTACACCAGAACTTCGTAAGGTAATATTAATTAACAAAGACATTTTGCTATCCCAAGCTAATGAGATAGCAAAAATTTTACAAAAGGATAACTATGAATAGCAAAATTACAGAAGTTATTAAAGGAATAACTAAAGAAATTTTGGTTTTAATGAAAACTGAAAAAGGAAATTGGACTAAACCTTGGGTAGGTGTACATAGTGTTTCAAACAAAACCCATGAATATCAAGGGTTTAACTGCCTTATCTTAGCACTTGCAAAACATAAAAATGAATGGCAACGCAAAGTGTGGGGAACATACAAACAATGGAAAGACGCAGGGTGTCAAGTTGATAAGGATCAACATGGCACGACAATTTTGCGACCACAAATTATAAAAGGTGAAGACGATAAAGGTAAAATAAAAGTATTTACAACCTTTAGACCTTTTAAAGTTTTTAATATTCAACAATGCTCTGGTGAAACTCATAAGTTTGATTCATTTGATCAACCTCCGGGCAGAGATATAAAATATATTAAACGCATTGACAATCATATCAGTACACTTGGTGCTGATATTAGACACGGCGATTCTATGGCTTATTATAATCCTCAAGCAGATTTCATAGGTATGCCCGATCAAAAAGCATTTAAAGATGATGTATATTATTACACTACATTATTTCATGAACTGACACATTGGACAGGGCACGAAAAAAGATGTAATCGTAAATTACGTTGTTGGGGAGGCAAAGACTACGCGTTCGAAGAACTGGTAGCTGAACTCGGAGCTTCATTTCTAGCTAATCATTTTCGTATAGAATCTAAACCACGTGAAGACCATATTCAATATCTAAATACATGGATAAAAGGTTTAGAAAACCATGAAACTATGTTATTTAAAGCTAGTACTTTAGCTGAAAAAGCTGTAAGATTTATAGTGAAAAACAAATTAAACATTCGCAAAGTAGCTTAATGAAGTTAACAAATAAACAGCGTAGTCTAAAGTGTGATCGATGCACTAGTCATTTCCACTATAAAAAAATGTATCATTTCAAAACATTAGTTGATGGTATCTATGATTCCTTTAATCATCTATGCAAGAAGTGTTATGAACATTGTTGGAATGAATTATTAACCAACAGAAAGGTAAAAAAATAATGTACTTAGTATCATATAAAATTATTAATGGTGAGTTCGAATACATGGATCATGAATTATATAAAGATCCTAAAAGCGAAGTAGAAATGATTGCCGAATTTTATGGCTTTGATGTAAATCATCTTGAGCCTGCCAAAAAAGAAGGGTGGTATGTTATACACGACTTTCAACAAGCTTGTGTACACAACATACAACGAATATCAAAACCCGAGGCATCGATATTAACAAAATTAGGTGTAGCATATTAAGGTTTTTGATGTGGTTTTTTTCTAGTTTATTTGTTACCACATCAGAACAGGTTCGGGAGCTACCTAGGTTATGAGCTAAAGTTCGTCCAAATCCACACGGGCACTAGTTTTATTTTCCAGAATCCTTCTAGTGCCCAAATATAAATCCATTAATACAAAAGGAGTTTACAATGGATATTAAAATTGAAGATGGTATTCCTATACCAGAAAATAATATGTCAAAATATAGTTTTATTGACAACATGAAAATAGGACAATCGTTTACAGTACCTTACGAAGAAAAGGCACGAAGTATTTTTGGTCAAGCATTTCGAACAAGAACAATGAAATGTGTTTGCAAACGAGAAGGTCTTAACCTAAGAGTATGGAGAATAAAATGACCATAGATAAACATATTAAACACGGAAAATCATTTAACACTTGTGAATTTATAGACCATCATAAATCTAACCCTGAAGTGTTTGTTAGATATAGAAACTATGCTTACGCAGTTTGGAAAAGAGGATTGCGTAAATCATCAAGTGAATTAATCTTTAATAGGTTACGTTGGTTTACAACTATAGAAACCAATGATCCTTTATATAAACTTAATAATAATTATAAACCTTATTATGCTCGTATGCTAATGAGTGTAGGTCCATTTAAACAAGTTGGTTTTTTTGATTTACGCAAATCAGCGGCTGACGATTTAAGTGAAGATGAATTACTTTCATTAGTCAAAGAGCATGACAACATATAAAAATATTATTAAAGAACTTCAAGAACGAAGGCAATATTTAAACTTGTCTTCACAAGAAGTAGCTGAGAAGATTGGAGTGTCCGATAGCCTTGTTAGCTTATGGGAATGTTATAAAAAACAACCAAGCACTACGAACTTCTTGAACTGGATTCAAGTATTAGGATATAACTTAATTCTTAATGTTAACTTAACGCAAATGCCAAAAGACTTTGAACCTAACTTGTCGACACGACAATGGATAACAAATGAATTTGGAGAAAGGTATGAATATGCACAAGAACTTAAAATCTATATCAACCATTATCGGGCAAGTGGAACGACTAAATCAGATTGGCAATACGCTTTCCGATCGTGGTTATTGCGTGCCAAGAAATTCCAATCCAATACAACTAAAGCCTCCGAAGATACTGCAAAACGCCGTCAGCGAATCCACGATGTGTTTTCTACAGAAGCTGAAAGAGAATAAGTATGATGAATTTCTTGTAGATGAAAAGACTGCTTTTGCACATTTGCGTTTAATCAATGACCATATAACTCATTGGCAAAGTATTATGTTGCCTGCCGATCCTAAATACATTGGCACGGCAATCGAAATGTGTGCGTCTACATTTGGGTGTGACGTACCAAACGAGTTAGGATTATCTATATATAAGAAAATCTTAGCAAAGTATCCGAAGTGTATTATCGAACAGTACACGGAGGAATTAATAAAAACCTACAAGTACAGAAGGTTACCTGTACCGGCAGATTTTATTGCGATATTTGATCCACCCTATGATCACGGAATGTTGTTCATAGAAAATCAATTCAATAAAGCAAAAAGATTTGCAATAGCAATAGAAAGGTGCTATAACATAAATGCAAAAGGAGTATAATATGCAACCTAAGAAAAAAGTAAAACGCCCACTAACTATTGGTGGGTCAGATGCAGTACGCATCATGAAAGGTGATTGGCACTCACTCTGGTTAGAGAAAACTGGACGTCAAGAACCTGCCAACTTAGATCGAGTGTTACCTGTACAACTCGGTATTGTTACAGAAAAACTAAACAAGCGATGGTTTGAACAGGAAACAGGACATAAACTATTATCAACTAACGTTCAACACGATTTCACAGATGATTTTCGTCACGCTAGTCTTGATGGTATAGCAAATGTCGGTGACAAATTTTGTGTCCTAGAGTGTAAGCATACCAATGCCAACAACACTTTAGATAATGTTATACAAACATATATGCCACAACTACAACACTATATGCAAGTAGCAATGATGGATAGAGCGTACCTCTCAGTAATTTTTGGTAATATGAGATACGAGTGGTGTTCAATAGACATAAATAATGATTACTTAAAAGAACTATACGATACAGAAAAAACATTTTGGAATTTAATACAAACAGATACAGCACCAGAAAATATACATGACGAAGATATATTAGATAAAATTATACAAAAACATGACATAAAAATTAACGATATGATTAGTATAGATATGGGTAAGAACAACGAGTTCGTAGCTAATGCTACCACTTGGAGGGAAACCAAAATTCCATACGATCAGCATAGGGCAGTTACCAAGATTATAAAAGAAATAATCCCTGATAACTGCCGACTTGCTGAAGGTGGTGGTATTAAAGTATCACGTACCAAAGCAGGTAATTTAACCATCAAAGAAAACAAAGGAGGTTAATATGGTGGCTAATATAGAACCCAGAGTTAAGAAAATACTTAAAGAGTATGATCTTAAACCCGAACACGCACTCTGGGAATTAAAGCGTGGTGGGAAAGCAACACTCATTATGTTGCATAAGTATTGTGAACTGGTCGGTGCTAAAGCCGGAGTTGTTATTGACGATATTGTTGAAGTCGAAACCAACTCAGCTCAAGGCATTGCTGTAGTAAAATGCTATGCTCATAATGATAAAATGAAAGTCATTACATATGGAGAGGCAAGCCCTAAAAATTCTAAGGTAGCTTATCCCTATGCGATGGCAGAAAAAAGAGCCGTAGACCGAGCGATTCTTAAGCTAACAGGATTACATGGATTTGTATATTCAGAAGATGAGTTCGATACGAGCAATGAAAAGGTAGGATCAGCCGATGATGATGCCTTAAAAACTTTGCAAGATAATATAGCCAATAGTAGAACACTTAAACAAGTAACGGCATATTATGATTTGCAAAAAATTAATCTAGCGAAAGCTAGGAAATCTAACCCTGCGTTATACCATACTATTATAGCAAAGTATGACGCTAAACGAAAGGAGCTCCAGTAATGTATAATAAGATTACATTAGTAGGAAATCTCGGTGCTGACCCTGAGATTAAAACTAGGTCGGGTGCAGATGGCGATAAGAAATATGCCATCTTATCTTGTGCTACCAATAGGGTAGTTAAAGGTGAAAAAGAAACTGATTGGCACAAAGTTGTAGTATGGGATGAGAAGATTGCTGACATACTAGAACGCTACACAAAGAAAGGTAGCCGTGTTTTATTGGAGGGAAGAATGACGTATCGCAAGTGGGAGAATGACGCAGGCGAAACGAGAATAAGTGCCGAAGTCCATTTGGATCAGTTTAACTCGGCGATGAAACTTATGGATAGCAAAAGTGAATCGCAAGGTTTAACAACACCAACGGAAGAAAAGCCAAAGGTACGTGGCTTTGAAGATGAAACCATTGACGATGAGATACCAATCTAATGTTTGAAGCAATGTTTTTATTTTTATTGACGGGATTGAATGGAAACTATGAGGAACATTACTATGGTAAAGTTCCTCATTGCGATGTCGCCGATACAATTTTAGATAACGTATATATGGTCCGTGACAAAGTTGTCATGGGCTATATTTGCATAGACTTTAACGCGTACGAAGCTCGTAGACGTTTTAAAGAATTGCGAATAGTACAAGAATATGAACTGGAGATGACGGACGAATATAAACTTCGCCCTAAATTTAAAAAGAAACAACTCCCTAAACGAAAAGAAAGGTGAGGTATGACTAAAAATGAATCACGGGTACTTGGATATATTTCTAATTATATTAATAAGCACGGCTATTCTCCTTCTTTTCAAGAGATAGCTAATGATTTAAAGTTTAAATCATCATCACAAACTCATGGCATTTGCATGAGATTAATTAATAAAGGTAAACTTAAACGCGGCAAACCTCATGAGGTTCGTAGCTTGGAGGTAATATGAAAATAACAAAAGAAATGAAAGATGTAGTAAAGGCACTAGATTCTTTTAGAGGAAAGGTAGTGCCATTAACTACTGTAAAAAAAAATAGAACCCAAGATTTGATTACAGAATTATATTGGGATTACCATCGATTAAGTCTTGATGGACAACAAGCACTAGAAACATTAGCTAAACTTTGGGGAGTGCCAACAGAAAAAGAACTCGAACAAATGGATAAAGCTGATACACATATAGATGCTATTCCATGTGATGTAGAGCCACGCGATGGGTAAGTTTAGTAAACGAAAAGGGTATCGAATCGAAAACCAATTGGTTAATAAAATAAAAAGCTACGGAATAGAATGTAGACGACAACCAATGAGTGGAGCGATACCCGACTTTCCCTTTGACATACAAATACAAGAGCCACGAATGAGTATTGAAGTCAAGGCACGAGCTAACGGGGAAGGATTTAAAACATTAGAGAAATGGAAAGGATCAGCCGACCTATTATGTTTGCACAGGAATAATGCAGATACAATGGTGTTGCTAAACTTTAATTTGTTTTTAGATATTTTATCAGAAGCAAAGAAAAAAGAATCATACAACCCAACTTTTAACTACGGAGGATATGATTCAAATATTTATAAGAAAGATAACAATGAAAAAGATTAAAGACTATGGAAAAAAAAGATGTAGCAACAATAATAGGGAGAGAATTTTATAACAAGCTATGTGTAAAGTTTGGAGAAAAATATATAAACACGCCACGAATATCTGGTATATTACTTCAACTGCATAATATCTATGCACGAAGAAAATTAAGAAAAGCTATAGAAATAATAGAAAGGGAAAGAAGATGACAATAGGTTATATAGATGATGGAGGCTTTGTTACTGACGACAGAGGAGCAAGAAAAATTGATCACCATGGTGAATGGATTTTTATTGAGAAAGAACACAGGCATCATTTTATAAATGTCGATGATGCAGAGCGACTAAAAAAGCTATAATATTTTCCACACCCCTTGTGTATAAGTATATTCTTTGATACGCTTAGCCAATGTACAAAAGGATATTAGTAATATCGGATTTGCATATCCCTTATCATCACACAGATTCATTTAGTTTTTTAAAGCAAATTAAAAAACGATACAAACCTGACTTCATTGTTAACATAGGAGATATGTTAGATTTCCACGCAATCTCAATGCACAGCCATGATCCAGGTTTGTATTCTCCTGGACACGAGCTGAAGGCGGCACGGGTTTTTGTAAAAGAACTAGAAGAAATTTTTCCCGAAGTAACAGAAGTAGATTCAAATCATTCTAGTTTAGTTTATAGACGAGCTGTTAAATATGGAATGAGTCGAGAGTTTTTAAAAGGGTATGGAGATTTCTTAGGAACAAAGAAATGGAAATGGGTTGACGATCTTACTTTACCAATGAGTAACGGACAACGCTGTTTTTTTACACACGGCAGAGCCGCAGAT
>Ga0115012_10002652_pt1 | contig 10489 bp, 8 predicted proteins | sample TroAtlMetagenome_FD_88706 | JGI IMG/M metagenome (GOLD analysis project Ga0115012, IMG submission 88706) | Marine eukaryotic phytoplankton communities from Atlantic Ocean - Tropical Atlantic ANT10 Metagenome | ecosystem: Environmental > Aquatic > Marine > Oceanic | place: Tropical Atlantic Ocean...
AAGTGCGGCACCCTCCGCCGCGCCTCGGCGCGCGCGTCGTTTCGCATCTTGCGCGTGTACATTGGGTGCGACGGCTTCTCGGGGTAATAGTAGCCACAGTTTTCTTGCTTGTACCACCACGGTATCGCCATGGAGACCGGGCCCCTGAACTTTGTGAGACGACCCCGCCAGGGACGGCCGCTGGGAAAGCGCCTGACCATTGGCGCTCCGGTGTGTGTGCGTGTATATAGTGCAACTTGCGCCGCAAGCGGCAGCCGCTACCGTAGAGCGACCTCGCCCTCGCCAGAGAGGAGCTCAATCGCGGCGTCGGCCGCTACCCGCGTGAGCCCCTCGCCCGGACGCCCGACAATGCCGTCGCACATGACCGTCGTGACGAGGCGGTCCGAAAGCCCGACGCGGTCAAACTCCTCCTCGTGCCCGTCGTCGAGGATGACGAATGGTCCGTCAAAGGCGTTTGCCTTCAACCACGCGGCGACTTCCTCGCCTCGACGGGAGAGGCCGATGTTGGGCGTGTCGCCGATAACGCGGACGCCGTAGGTGGCGAGAGCCACCACCAAGAAGGCGCGCTGTTCTACATTGTGCCGCCACGTCGTGGACAGCACGACGTCCGCTTCCGTGCTCTTGACGATGCGACCTAGCTGTTCGAGACATGGGCACTCGAGCGGGACGTGGGCGTTTTCCGAGTGCGGAAACAGCGTCGGGTCAGCGTCGTAGGAGGCGTCTTCGCACCACTGTGGCGACATGTGTGCGTGGCTGTTGGCCAGCACGCCGTCGCAGTCGAGAAAGACAATGGGACGCTGCATATTCTTTAGTGCAAGGCTCGGTCACGAGCGGTAGCCGCGTGCGAGGAGAAGCGTTTAGTCGTGTATATTCAGCGCCACAAACCCTATCACGCCAAGGCTAAACGCAATACCAACCACCCCGATTACGCCTACGACAACGTCTTCAAACTCCATGCTTACAAGTCTTCGCGGATTAGAGCATCGTTCCTCTCTTGGCAAAGCAAACTAGCGTCTTCGGCCAGCTTCAAGGCCTTCTCAGCGCGTTCGCGCCACTCGCCCATCTCGGCGGGACTCTTGCGCGCCTTGTGGCCGTTGAGAACGTTGCGCCGCTCGTCCAGCTCCTCCCTGGAGGCTTTCAGCGCATTGACGATGCCGAAACTCGAAGCGAGACGCAACTGGACGGAGACAATGTGAATGGCTCTCGAACGTTGAGCCGTAATCGACCAATGCTCCTTGATCACCTCCTCGGTTTCGCGTTGGAGCATGAGGGAGTTTGCAAACTTTTCGGGACCGCCCGCGACTACAACAAAGCGTTCGGCCAGGCCGCCCGTTGGCATGTATCCGTTGCCAGCCTTGATCTGAGCCGGAGCGGTGACTCCGACCGAGGTCGGGTCGCCATAGTGGGCGTGCTCCGTCGACATGAGCTGCACTATAAAAAGCAGCCCGAGCGCAAGCGTCAGCCGACGGGCGTTAGCATTCGTTCGATTTCGGCGAGATGGTCGCTGAGCTTGAGGCTGGGCCCGAGCGCCCAGAGCTCCAAGGCTCCGCAAGAAGACCCGGATTCGCCGAGCGGCGCAATGGTAATCTCCGTTGGCGCCGCACAGGAGGCCGATTCGGTTGGCGGGGGGCTGCCTTCTGCGAGCATTGGACGCAAACGGGAGTTTTTTTTATTAAGATCCCAACCACAAGCGCAAGCCGCACGCACGCACCACAACCTACTACTCGCGAGTGCACTCTACACGCTTCGCATTGCAGCGGCCTAGTTGAGGTTGGCCTCGACCGCGTCGGCTGCGCCGGCTGCGTCGGCCGATGCCGCGGGAGACGGAGGGCTGGAGGAGTTCTCGCCGTCAGCGACTCCGCCTTCCTGCTGGATGACGCTTTCGAGCGTTTCCAGCACGCCGCATTTCGCGGCAACGGCGCGGCCTTCCTCCGTCTTGATCCATGTGGCGAAGACGACGGGAGCCTCGCCTGCCTTGGCGCGCCACTTCTTTTTGAGCGCCGAGTCATCGTCGGCGTCTTCTTGGTCGCTCAGAGGCATGTCCTCGCCGTCGTCGTCTTGGTACGCCTTCTCGTACTTCGAAGCGTAGTAGTCATCGTACTTGCGCTTGCGCTTTTTGCGGTCCGCGGTTTGCTCGGCCGTCTCGGCCTCCTCGCCGCCTTCGACTGTGCACGCGCCCTGGAAGGCGTCCAACTTTTCTTGGGCGAGGGTACTCGCCTCGGAGTAGAGTTCGTTGAAGACGTCCGCCTCAATGCCCTGCTCAGCAAGCTTTTCGCTGAGCGCTTCCTTGAGGAACTTGCGGTGCTTGTTCTGGATCGTCGCATCGGCAAACCACTCGTCGCGGCGTTTGCGAACGTCTTCGAAGCGCTCGCTCCTCCACTGCTTCTCCTGTTGGTCCAGGACGGCCTTGCGCTTCTTTTCCGCCGCAGTCGTCTTCGCGTCGTTCACGTGCACGTGATCCGGCTTCGCCTGTTGCTTTTGCACGGCATCCAGGATCTCAGCGTACTTGGCGTCCTTGATCTGCTTGGCCGTCTGCTGGCGGACCGGCGGCTTGCGCGCCGGCTTTTCCGGATTGGGCGTGACGATCTCCGCGCCTTGCGTCTCGCGGAACGTCGCGAGGGCGACGTCTTGCTCCTCCTTGGAGAGCTCCGCATACGGCCGCTCGCTCGTAGGCTTGGACAAGTCGTAATACGTCTTGAATGCCGAAGCCTGCTTCTCTTCCTGCGCCGCAAGCTTTGCGACAATGCCCTCCTTTCGCGCTTCGATGTTAGCAATGGAATCGTCGCACGCGGTTTTCGTCGCCGCGTCTTGCGTTTCCTCCCGCTGGTCTTTGCAATTCTGAAGCTCCGATTCGGTCGCCACCAGCTCCTTCCGGGTCTGAGTGGCTTGGAAGAGGGCGTTGCCCGCTTCCTTTTCGGCGCGGACCTTCTTGGTCTCCCGATCGTCGACGAGAACCGCATCGGTCGCGCTCGCATTCGGAGCTGGCTCCAGGTCATCCGCGGTGATGCCGATGGGCCCCAGCTCGTTGTTGGTGGTAATGCACAGCTGGTCATCCTCATACTCGCCGACGTGCTGCCCATTGCGGTCCTTGTGTTGGTTGGCGACTTCCTTGGCGACGCGTGCGTTGAGATCCCTCGCGTTCTTCAGAATCGGCTTCAGCGCATCCACCTCTTTGTTGATGGCGCTGATCTGATGCAGCTGTGGGCGATCGTCCTTTGGAATGAAGAGCGTGCCGACGTTTGGATCGTCGCGAAGCGACGGAGGGAGCATCACCTTGCGCCGCAGGCAGCCCTTGCAGTTGCCGGTGGCCTTGTCGATGAAGTTGTTGACGAATACGCAGTCGGCGCAGACGATGCAGCCGCCTTGGTTGCAACCGAGCCGCGGCTTGCGCTCGAGAGGCGTCGCCTTGTGCGCCTCATTCGGCGCCAGTCCGCGCACACGTCCGGACTTGCGCTTTCCATTGTCGGTCTCCTCGAATACGTGGAGACCGTGGCAAACGACGGACGGGGCCTGGTGCGGATTCGCGAATTTGCCAATGTCGGGCAAGACGGTCATCGCCCGCGTATCGGTCGGAATCGACCCCTTCTTGTTCCACTCGCGCTGCTGCTTTTGAAAGGCAACGCAGTCGGTACCGCATGCGCATTGCAACACCTTGGACATTGTGTCGACCCGCGCATCCGCATCGTCCATCGTCTTCGTCAGCGTGGCAACCACCTTTGTGGTCGAAGCGTGTTCGATAATGTGAGTGACATCGGAATCGGGCATGAGCGCAGTCCCGGCGTCGACTTTTTTGCACGATTGTCTTCTACAAGTGCAAGCCGGAGCACGGCCGCGGAACGCCCCGGATTTGGCCGCCCTAGGGCCGCGTGCGCGCCCCGCGCGCGCGGGGCCACCCATGTGCAAATGCTGCGAGTTGCACTATAATTTTTCAAGACCCGACGCGCGCCCCCGGCGTCTTCAAGCTCTACGCATACATGCACGCTACCAGTTTTTCTCTGGCGTATTCAGACTTGTGAATACGACGGCGGAGGCGACTCTTCCGATTTCGGACCCACCGGAATTCCGAGAAGGGGCGTCTCGCTGGGCGTCTCCTGCGGAACCGGCAGCGCCGGGTAAATCCTGGGCGGCTCTCTTTGAGGCTCTTCGACTTCGGTCCCGTCGCCCGAGTTGAACGTGGAGCGGCTACGAAGGAGCGGCGCGGGATTGATTGCGGAGACCTCCGACTCGGCCTCCATGGGCGGCATTTCGGACCACCAGCGCCCGCTGCAATACGTCCAAAAGCAGCGCCACAGCGACGCCAGCGTAATCGCGCCAGAGCATACCCACAGCCCTGTTCCGAGCCAGAAGAAGCCCGCGATGCCGACGGCGAGGAATTCGACAAACCACCAGCAGCCGTGCGCCCAAAACGGCGAGCGGCAGTTGACAAAGTTGTTCACAAACGGCCCCGAGCAGCAGCCTGTGCATTGGTCGTTGGGCGCGCCGCCGTAGAAGAAGCGCCGCCACCGCGACTCGGGAACGTTGGTCGCCTTCCACCAGATGATGGACACGAGGATCAGCGGCGCCACGTGTCCCCAGATCACGATGATCCAGATGTACATGATCATGCCGTTCTGCTCGTACTCGTACGGCGGGTCGAGCCGCCGCACAGAGTACGCAATGTTGAAAATGCCGTTGAAGAGACTGACCAGCATCGACCACACGGCGACAAAGTAGAGAAAGCCCCGCAGCGAGAACTGGCGCACGTAGACGTATTCCTTGGACCGCGTACCGTTGAGCAGTCCGGGCTCGGGCGCCTTCTTCCGCCAGTAGTGGTCGACGACATGCGTGAACATCGTCCTATACGGCCAGCCGATCATCTCGCAAACGCGCTCCGACGACGGGGCCTCGCCGGGGTTTGTGTTCTTGTACGGACCGCAGAGGTCCGCGCAACCCTTTGTCTTTCCGCACTCGTCGCCGCACAGCACGCAGCAGAAGACCGACATCTGGCAGCACGCGCGCGGAATGAAGAATAGGAGAAGCATCGTGCAAGTGGCCACGATGATGGCGAACAAGAATCCGTCGTAGTACTCGGACCACGCGGCGCGCTGGTTGTGCAGGATGTAGTACGGAAACATGAAAATCTCGCCGATGCCGAAGGCGTCGACCTCGCACTCAAACTCGGGACACCCGAGCACGGGCGCCCAGTAGATGGGCGCCTTTGCCGAAGGCAGCGTCTTGAGCCGAATCGTAAAGTGGCGCTTTCCGTCGTCCTGCGCCGGGCAGTCGGCGAGGCGGGACGCGTCGAACTTGCGAATCGGATCGTCCTTCTTGTACAGCGGGTAGTACGACGTCTGCGTAAATGGCTCGATCACGGGCGTGAGCACCGCCGTCGGCTCGAGCTTCCACTCCTCAATGTACGCGTCGTTGGGCGCGCACCCTCCGCATCCGACGTAAAGCTCAAAGTCGCTCACCAAAGGACGCTCCTGGTAATCGCCCCGGAAGACGACGTCCCAATGGAGGGTCTCGCCGCCTTTGATGTCGACGTCGTCGAGGTGCAACTCGACGCCGCCATCGCCTTTGAGGTAGAAGGCCTGCGAAAACGTGTGGTCTCCGTCCTTTGGAGCGCAGCAGTTTGCGGGGCAGTCGCCGTCGTATGTCGGAGCGTGCGCGTTCGCTAGACCCGTCGCGTTGAGCAGCAACGCCAACAGAATACGTGAACGCATCGCCCGCCTCTCCACGCCGACTTCTGTCTTGTGGCAGCGCCTGGGCGCGTTATCATCGGCTGGCGCTCGCGCGCGGCGGAGTTGCACGAGCGAAGAAAAAAGCAACCGCCGCATGAACGACGCCGCCGCAGGGCAGCTCCGGCGCGCGTGGGCCAAGGCGGAAACGAAAAACGCCAAGATTACCAAGTCGCAGCTGCAGCACATCAAACCTGTGCCAAAGTCGGTCTCAACCAATGCCATGGCAATGCGCCAATGGGAATACAACTACGCCGTCGCAATATGCGACGTCGACGGTTCCAAACCGGTCGAACCGTCGACGTTTTTGATCGAATACGGAGATTCCACGTACAATATACCGCATACGCACGTGATCTCTTCGATCGGCAGCGCGCCCTTGCTCGACGCGTGGGCCGCAACGTCCTTTGCGGTTCCCAAAAAGGACGTCATCGACTACCATAACGAGGCGCGCGCACCAAACGGTTGCCGCATGGTCTGCTGGTTCAAATCGAACTGGCTTCGCTGGAAGCGCCTACCACAGGGCGCTCCCCCCGAAGGCGCGGTCGAAGCGGAGCGCATCGAGCTCCTCCCGGAAGAGGAGTGCTCCGTCGAATGGCAAATCCCGTACAAGAAGCAGCAACAGCCGTTGTTTAAAAACCGCGCTCCGTGCGCAATCGACGATGTTATCGTGGACACGCACTGTAAACATCGCCTGTACGGGTACGCACCGATCGACGTGTTTGCCAAGTACATTGGCCACGAAGCGCTGATGGGCGGCGCTGACGGCGTCCCGCTGCTCCTGCGCTACTTCTTAAGGCTTCCCTTTGACTCCGGATCGGGACTTCCGATAATGTACCCCAAAGACGACGCGATGTTTGGCAAGACGCGGACCAAACTGCTCAAAACCTTTCAGAACATCTACCTCGTATACCCCGAGCCCGTCGAACCGCTGTGCGGGCCCAATGGCGAGGCGTACGCGCTGGGAGAGTTCCAGCGGGCCAAGGAGCGCAAAGAGGCGCCGACGCCCCTTTCGGTTGCGCACGTCGCACACTTTCAAAACGCGATGGGCGAGCGCGAAGAGATCCGCATCGACGACGTGGCCAAAACTCCGCTCGCAGGGCTGTTTGCGCCGCAACCGGTCATCCTCGCGGGGCTGTCGCCAACGCGCGACGAGCACTACAAGCGGTGCTCGGCTACGTTGACCTTGGAACCGCGTGAACAGGACCGTGTGATTTCGGGCCAACTCTATTCGCAGCGCTGCTTTGCGCTCCACGGCAATGCTGTCAACGTCATCAAGCAGTGCCTCGACCACTACGACCTGAAGACGGAATTCCCGAGTCTGACGACACTCGATCCCCTTCGCTGCACCGAGCCGCTCAACTTTGCCGCGCTCCGCGCCCGCGCCCGCGAAAAGCTCGGCCCGCCGCCGCTCCAGGGCGGCACGCTCCACGACAGCGACACGGCAAACCATCGCGACCTCTGGCTCTCGAAAGCGTGGAAGGAGGCGCGCTCGCTCTTGCCGTTTGAGCCGCCGTGGGTTAAGCCCGAATACGCTTCGCGAGCCAATTACGATTGCTTTCCAGTGCTCTGCTCAAAAGGCTCGGCGATCGAACGCAACGGATCCCCGTGGCTCGACCTCAACACGTTCGGCTTGCCAACTACGAACAGCGAACGCGCCAAAAAGGCGGATCCCTATGGTACGTACCCCGGACGCGGAAGACCGCCGCTGCCGCCCGACTTTGACCACGAAAAGGAAGTCGGCCGCCGGCGCCTCGCCTTTGTCGACTGCGTGCCGGCAGCCCTGCTGCCCGACAAGCTGCTGCCAGCGCCGCTGCGTAAGCGGAGCGTGCGCGTAGATGCCGAAGACGCCGCGTCAAAAAAGCGGGCCGCGCCCGAGTCGTCGGTGTTGCCCGACCGCGCCAAGCTGAAGCGCGAAAACGAGACGCTGTCCTGCGAGCTCGCAATGGCCCGCTCGCTCATTCGCGAGCTCCAGGGCAACCCCTCGGTGCAGGGCGACTCGCCGCTGGCCTCGCCGCAAATGCGCGCCATTGGACTCTAGGTCTGCGTGTAAAAGCGGCTACCGCTTGTAACGGTTGTTTGTTAAAAAAACTGGCGCGAGTTGCACGATCCATGTGGTCCGTTGCCACAGTCGAGCCCTGGTGGGAGCTCTACAGCGCCGAACACCGCGACGATTCCGAAGTCGAGCGAATCCAAGGCCACGTAAACGTGGCCAAGCAATGCGCACAAACCTGCTTCCAGCTCCAGAAGTTTCACGACACCGTCGTCAAGTCCAGCGTATACGTCGAGCTCGCGCACCTTCCGGTGCGGCTAAGCCTAGGAACGGCGCAGCGCGTCCAAGACGGTCTGCGCGCGTCGTACGAAGGGTTTGTCAAACGCCTCGCCGAAGCAGCGGGCATCCCAACGCTCCCGCCGCGTTCGGTAGCAAACCTGGCCGACACTTATACGCACGCCACGTGGCGACTCGTCGCATCGTCGGGCTCGACCTCGGAGCTGGACGAACGCGCGCGGATCGTCAGCATGCTCCGCTCGCGAGCGCAAGACCTTGCCCTCAACGCCGTTCGAAGGATCGTCGTCCAACTCGATCACCATCGCGCGCTGATCAACGCGGTGCGCAACGAGCTGCTCGACTTGGAACGGCTCAAGCCCAGCGTGTCGAGCGCGGAGCGGCCTACGCCGGCCATCCGGCGCTGGGTTGCAAACTTTGTGAGCAAAGGCGGGCTGCGCAACGTGCACCGGCTCGTGTCCTGCGCCAAGAGCCTTGGGTCGGACTTTCCGAATGCGTTCCTGTCCGCGCTCCTCTGCCTGCAACGGTCGCAGCGCGATCCGAAGAGCGCCGACGGGAAGCGGCTCACCGACGGCGGGTTTGAGTTCCTCGTCAGGAATCTGATGCCGCAACTGTCGGACGCAACCACCTCGCTCGCCAAGCTCGGCGACACGTGCGAACGCATGGCCCGAAACGCATCGACGAATGTGACGCTCAAGATTGCCATGGGATCCACCGTGCACATTTCGCTCTTGGACGAACTACCGCCCGCCTCGCTCGAGGGCGGCGTGCGCGCGCTGCAAGCGCCAGCGCACCTCGGCGCCTTTGGACCCGACGGCAGAGGCCGCGTCTACGTGCAAAACGCCGTGCAGCAGCCAAGCCAGATCCGCCTGCTGTGCACCGAAGAGGCGAGCTCTGCATGGCAGCTCCGCGCCCTCGCTGATATTACGGCGAGCGGAGCGCTCTCGATCCGAAACGTCGCCGGTTCGTACGCGCACTGGGTTATCAAGTACGAGTATGCCAAGCACGAAGGCGCGATGCGCCGGCTCTTTGAGGAAGAGCTCATACCGCTGGGCGCCCCGCCGCCCGAGATTGTTGAAGCCCCTACCGAGGCCGAGGGATAAGTCCGCACACTCCCGCTAAAGAGCAGCAGCCCTTGGTACAACGCTCGTAACGCGCGGGGGTGCCGGAGTGTCATGTCGTTGATCGGAAACGTGAACAGTGGTAACAATCCGTACGCGGGCGGGAGCAAAACCCCCAATGCGCCCCCGCCCAATCTTGGCGGCAGCATCCCGAGCGCCAACACGGGCAACGCGCCCATCCAGGGCGTCAACCCGCCCGGCCAGCCGTTTTACGCGCGCAACAACGAGGGCTCGAACATTGGCATTCCCTACACGCGCCTTGTGCCGCTCGCCGGACGCAAGTACGTGACGGGGCTGGTCGTGCCGGCCACGGGAGGAGCGGGACCCGTAAACGGTACGCGCTGGCTCAGCGGCACGGGCGCGGCGCCGCCCGTCAACATGGAAGGCACCAACGACCGTCAGCGACTCGGAGGCATGCAGACGATCACCGAGACCGAGGACATGCGCGCCACCAAGATCGGCTTCATCCTCGGCCGTCGCACCGTCGGCACTGGCGGTTCCGCCATCAAGCCAAAGGAGCGCGGGGATAACGACGAGAGCTACGAATACGGCAACGAAGACTACTCCTACTTTCTCTCCGGAACCGACGGCGTCAACGGCGTCGTCAACGTCGGCCAGGATCCCAACGGGGCGCAGTTCCACGGCTGGCTCGCCCCCGGGATGTCGGGCACCGAGCGCTTCCAGAAGATGTGCTCGCTCGAGTTCCTCCAGGGCTACTTTGCGACGGTGCTCCGGAACAAGAAAATCCCCCTCAACGGGCTCGTAGTCCCGAGCCAAGCCGACATGATTGCTTCCAATCCTGCCGGAATTGCCTTTCGCCAGCATTCGGGCTACAATGCCGAGTTTGTCGCGAGCTTTGCCGCACAAAAGATACCGAGCACCACCGCGGCGGCGTCCATCACCAACGTGCCCGACTTTGCGCCGATGCTCGGCGAGGCCAAGTCGGACCTCGCGAACGCGGGGGCTGCGGCTCGCAAGCAGGGCGTCTTTGTGCGCGACGAGGGACCCTTCCTCCGTGGCAAGGGCATCACGAACGAGATGCTCAACGGCACCGTCGGCGGGTTCCCCTCGTCCGGCAGCGCCCCGTATGGCGTGCAGCGGGCGGCCTACCGCGTCTCGCGCAACATCGGCGACGAGATCGCCTTCGACATGCTTGACAAGGCCATGGAGGAGGCCGGGCTCACCGACTGGCGCCCCGACGGCATCGTGCTCTCCAAGGGCGCCAACGACCTGGGCGACAAGCTCAGCGACGAGTTCTTCGAGGCGCGCGACGGGCAGCTCTACAATATGCGCATCCAGGGCCCGGCGCACACGACCACGTGGACGGGCGACCCGGCGATGGAGGTGCTGCCGGGCGACAAGGT
>Ga0115012_10002653_pt1 | contig 10488 bp, 9 predicted proteins | sample TroAtlMetagenome_FD_88706 | JGI IMG/M metagenome (GOLD analysis project Ga0115012, IMG submission 88706) | Marine eukaryotic phytoplankton communities from Atlantic Ocean - Tropical Atlantic ANT10 Metagenome | ecosystem: Environmental > Aquatic > Marine > Oceanic | place: Tropical Atlantic Ocean...
GTGCGGCATCCGACAGGGCATCGTATTCCACGCCGGGTTTGAGGTTGGCCCAGCCCTTCGTGATGGCTTCCGGGGTCATTGAAGACACCCAAAACCGCCAAATCGGTTTCTTGCATCCTGCCTTTTGAATAACGTATCGAAATATCAATTCCCCTTCGCGGCCAGCATCGCATGCGTTTACAACTTCCTTGGTGGCCGTGTCGTTGAGGAGGCCTTCCAATGCTTTCCAATGCTCCTTGACATCTTTCTTGACTCTCAAGTCAAAATTGGATGGAACCATCGGAAGAGTATCGATGGACCACCTTTTCCATGCTTGAGAGTAATGTGCTGGCTCTTCCAGTTCACACATATGACCGAAACACCATGTGATTCTCAGGCCTTGGGTTTCATAGTGTGTTCGTCGATTCTGTTTGGCGCCGAGCGTCTTTGCCAGATCTCGGGCGACCGATGGTTTTTCACAGATGACCAATTTCATTTGCATTGCTAACACAGGTTCCCATCGAGGACACATAAATCAGCCACATTGTCCCGACGTGGTTTTCACTCAAAGCAGAGCTTCAAAAAGTGATCAGTGTCATGCTCGCACCCATATTGTTCATGCCAACGATGACTTTCTCGTTGTCTATAGACTCCAATTGTAGGTTGGTCATCGAATCGCTACACATTGACCAACTCGACCCGTCATCCAATCTTCTGATGGTCAGTCTGTTCTTTTTGTCTTCGTCTAGACTGATGAATGCATGATGATGTGTCGAAAGCCTTGCGAATCCACTGAGTGTGGAAGTGCCAAGCAATTGGGGTCTTGACACTGGGCTATCTCTTATGAGAAAACGCTCAATTCCGGGAGTTCTGTTTGCAGACTCTCCTTTTTGGATACCCCCGGCGACAATAACGTCTTCTGGCCCATTCCAGATGATGTCGGCCCATGGTTGTAGAGATGTGGTGAGTTCCGATTTCTTGTTGAATTCCGAATCCAGAGCAAGGATTGTCGATGGTGAGTTCTTGGGTCCCAGGGTTCCGATGGCACAATCTCCATTTTTGGAGAGGGCGCCGTTTGTAAACTGATGGAAGGGGCGATCGCTTTGGTATCTTTTGACAACGGCACCACTGCGAATGTGTATTTTAAAGCCTGCGATTTGCGATTTGCTTTGCTTTATGCGATAGGCTCCAAAATGGTATAGATACTCCTTGTGGCGTGAAAACATGGGCTCTACTTTGCCCGGATATGTGTACATCCAATCGGTTTTCACCAGTGCGCAGCCATTGCTCCAGATGGTTCTTCCATGACGATCGAAGCGATGGTGAAACAGAATTTTGCTGTCATTGGCATCCATCAGACCCATGCAGATGGCTCCGCCTCCCGGTAGCATGGTCAATTTCCACAGGTTGGCTGATGTGTTGGGGTGAGCGACAGGACGGTCTCCACTCCAGTCATCGACGAAGGTCGTCGGTGGTCTGGGGCCGCGTTGCCATTCGACCACACCATTCAGGTCCATTTTCGCTATCATTGGGGAAGAGATGGACATGCCATCGAACCCCTTGGCATACTGGTGGCCTGTGATCACGATGCCTTCATTTGAAATAGACATGTCGTTTACGGAATAGGGTGTTGTTTGACCCCAAATCGGCTTTAGATTGAGACTGAATTTACGAATTTCTCCGGTTAGCCCCTTGTCGGTAAGGCTATAGATAAATTCGTCATGAACCTGTATTCTACGTAGTGTTCCCGAATTGGATAGTGTCGCTTTTTGTATTGGTTCAAGTGTCATGACTCTTTTTCCTCAACAATCGCACTTCTTCTCAGGCCAAAAAAAGTGGCCACCTCCTCCGATGGTCTGTGGTAGCTCCATCCAAGGTGTGCAAGACAGTCTATGCAAAAGCATATTCTCCAGTAAAAGCCCGGAAACCACGAGTCGGCCGGAATCGGGTCCCCTTCAAGAATATAATTAATCGCTTTTGACACTGTGAGAACTTCATGAACAAATCCATGAGGATTCACCTGGGCGGTCAATGTCGGGATGTCACCAACCTGTATCTCGTCACTTGTGCGTGCGATTACCACCCTGCATTGACGACACCGATAATACTTTTTCTTGTGAGCACTGTCATCGCTTTGGCTGCTTGAGTCCGAATCAGCCTTGAGCGATGAATGGTCTTTCTTGGCTTTCAAGACCAGCGTTTTCCGATCCATAGGCCGATAAAGGCCATGAGTAATCCGATGATTAAATGGGTTGAGACGTAGATGATTGCTGATTTGTAATGGCCGTTTTCCATGAGCTTTACAGCTTCTACCGCAAAAGTGGAGAAGGTTGTCAGACTTCCGAGAAATCCTGTCGCCAATGGGATCCGCCAGTGTTCGGGCATATTCGATGATGTCAGTGTCCAGCCCAGCAAAAGCCCCAAAAGCAGGGAGCCGATCATGTTGATCGTGAGTGTTCCGATTGGAAAAACGTCTGAATTTCCGATCCATTTCGTACAAAAAAATCGACTCATTGCACCGATGGCACCGAACAGCCCGATCCAAATGGCCAATTTCATGGCTTATGCGCAGAGCTCTAAGGCTGCCCTGATCCACATTTCCTCCGTAATTCGACGTTCTCGAATCGGTAGATTTGATTCACCAGCCAATGCCTCGAGCAATGTCAGTACACCCGCTTCGGCGATCATTCCACGTAAGGGAATGGGTTTTGGTAGTCTTTCTTTCATCAGTACCAAGAGTTGATTGTAGTCCAAATAGTCCGATGGTGTGAGACTTTGAAATCGCTGTGAGGCCGCCGTTTCGATGATGACGGGATCAGTGGATGGCGTTGGTGCCAGCCCTTTGAGAAGTCTTTGTCTTGTAGATCCCAAATCGGCCAGACAGACTCGACCGTCTTTGTTTTGATCGAGGCGTGTAAAAATTTGCAATGCAAGTCCGCTGGTTTTCACCCTGCCAAACAAGACACCATCTGAAAGATCCAGACTGTGCTCCATGAATCTGATGAGATCACGACAATTGAAACCACCGACAATATCGGTGGTGATCTGAAGGTAGATCTGTGTCACTGGGCATTGTGAATGGGAAACGCTATGATTAAAAAGACTTGTCATGTCAAGAGTATAAATGAATTGGGCTTTACCTCCAAATTTGAAATCGGCTCAATTGCGCCGTCGCTATAAGCGTTTTTTAGCTGATGTGGTCTTTGAGAACGGTGAAGTTCACACTGTGCATTGTCCAAATCCGGGCCGCATGACCACATGTATGGCCCCGGGTTGTCGGGTTTGGCTATCTGAGTCAATGAACCCGAAGAGAAAATTGAAGTGGAGTTGGGAATTGGCAGAGATAGGTGGATCAACCATTTTGATCAACACTCAACGAACCAATTCGATCGTTCGCAAAGCACTGGAGAGAGGTCTTGTTCCAGAGTTGGCCCATTATGATCGCATTTTATCCGAGCGTAGAGTCTGTGATGGTGTTCGTGCTGATTTTTTGCTTCAAGATCAGTCTGGTCGATCCAGTTGCTGGGTTGAAGTCAAAAATGCCACATATCTCGTGTCCGAGAAAACGGTCGCTTTTCCCGATTCTGTAACGGCCCGGGGCGTGAAGCAATTGTCTGCCCTCTCCAAAGAAGCCCATTTGGGAAACCGTGTTGCCATTGTGTATCTGATAGCCAGAACGGGATGCGATCGCGTGGAGACGGCTGGTGATATTGACCCTGCCTATGCGGCAGCGGTTGTCTCTGCCCGCAATGCGGGTGTCGAGTTTTTTGCACTCCGTACAAACCTGGGGCCTGAAACGGCATATGTCACCGGTCTGGGTCGGGGTTGCGGCAACTGATTCAGTCGCTTTCCGTTGCGCCTGTATCTCCATCTCCATCGTTTGGGAGGCCGTAGGTGCCTGTATTGATGAAGTTTACGATGGATTTGGCCACAGTGATGTCGCTGGCGCTGAAAATATGGCCAGCGACATTCTGATCGATCTGTGTTCTCCCCTGGGTCTGGAGATTTGCGGCCATATCGCTTACAGAGGCTTGTGGAATGCGACTGTCACCATTTGACCAGACGAGTGCGGTTCTGGTCGGCAGGGTCTCTATTGCGGCCGCGGACCATTGATTGACATTGGATAGGCCATTTCCTTCCGAATCCGCAAAAACACGCTCTATGGTCTGTCTCTCGTATGCGAAAGCGTCTGTTTGTTCCAGGTAGGGTTGAAGTTCTAGCGGGCCACTATCGAAAACGACAGCCTGCGGGTTGGCTCCGGTGAGTAGCAGTTCGACTACCGCTCGGCTTCCGGAGCCAAGGCCGATGAGAGTCAAGTTGTCCGGATTGGTACTTTGAGGAATGTTGAAACCCTGTTCTCCAGCGATCGTCGGCTCCAATACCATCGATACCGTCAGTTGGGCCATTTCCAGACCTCTTCGAACAAAGGCGTTGATATTGTTTTCATTTGCCCCGGCCGTCTCTTCCGAATTGTCTTCACCCGAGTCATTCGGCTCATCGGAGGGGAGCTGGTTCAAGGCTTCTGCATTGTCGTGGGTGCCCGGGAGGCCATGCCAATAATCGCCCCAGCAGTTCATCGGATACAATTGAACAAAGTCGGAATCGGCCAATGCTGCCGCCAATGCGCCTCTTCCATTACCCTCTTCCGAATTGGACTCTCTCGACATACCGAGTGTTTCCCAAAGCTTCGCTTCTCCCCATTCTGATGTCAGTTCGGTTGGTCTTTCGTCAATTTCGGCCAAATAGGAGGTGACGTAGGAGACGGCATCCGGGTGGAAAACAATCGCGACAGGGAGTGGTTCTTCTCTTTGTGGATAGACGGCGAATACAGATGACTGTTTGCCATCCGGGCAAAGCAGACTTGTGGAAATCATGCTTACGGAAACATTCTTGTTTTCCAGATACGGGTGTTCAAAGGGCAAATCGTTTTGATTGATTTGCGGTAATTTATCGAATTCCGTGAAACAGCCAATCACGATCATAAGCCAGGCCATCTCGCCTCCATTCATGAAAAAGAGTCATCAGTTTCCGTTAATATACTCTCATTTGAATGAAAAGGGGCTTGGTTCTATTGTTTTTGTGCCAATGGCGTGTCAGACGTTCATTTTTTTACTAGAATCCTGTAAAATCAAATATAAATACCAAGCCATGCCATTTCTTGTTGGAGTTGATTTTGAGGTGGAGATTAATCGATAAGATTGATGAACTGAAAATAGATGATTCTGCAGTCGGGAGAAAAACCTATGATCCCGAGTCTGAATTTTTCATCGATCATTTTCCCGGTTTTCCCGTCGTACCCGGCGTTTTGATTCTGGAATCGCTCGCGCAACTCTCTGGAAAGCTGATCGGCTATTCGGTTCGCAAATCGCGGGGAGATTGGCCTTTTCCTATTCTCAGCATGATGGATAAGGTCAAATTCAGAAAGTTCGTCCGTCCCGGACAGGAGATCCGTCTCGAGACAAAATTGACTTCTCTTCGTGATGAGATGGCAGCGGTGAAAGTGCGGGCCCGTGTTGATGGCAAGCTCCACGCGCAGGCGGAACAGATCTTTGTGTTCAATGCCGTTCCTTTGGATGATCCGGAAGAAGCGGCTCGTGTTGAAAGAATAGAGCGGTCTGAACTTCATCGTCTTTGGGATGCCTGTCCTCGGGATGAATCATGACTATTTTCATTACCGGAATGGGGATGATCACCCCCTTGGGTGAGGGTGTGGAATCCAACTGGAGATCCTTGATGGATGCGAAATCCGGAATCAAGGGGATCACTCGCTTCGATCCATCTGGTTTTCCCGTTCGCTTTGCTGCCGAATGTCCCAATGTCGACCCTTTGCCCATTGATAATCAAAGCCCTTTCATTGCGCGGCAATTGGCCACGCTTAAGGGACGTTTGACAGCGATTGCCCTTCAAGAGGCCCTGACGATGGCCAATGTCGATTTGTCTGGTCCTCGTGTCGGGATTTGTCTCGGTTCCGAAGCGGCTCGTCCCGACTTGGCCCTTCTGGCAAATCGAAAAAAAGAAGGAAAATCACCGGACCTTGCGGATCTTGACGCGCTGTCTCCAGATGCGCCGGTAAAGCTGATCCAATTCATGACAGGAGCCACCGGTCCGACCTCAGTTGTCAGTACTGCCTGTACGTCATCTTCCCAGGCCATTGGAGAAGGTTTGCTCCAGCTTCGCCGAGGCGAGGTCGATGCCATGATCGTCGGGGGGGTTGATGTGCTGGTCGATCCATTGATGGTGACTGGATTTTCTCTTCTGGGGGCATTGAGTACTCGAAATGATGATCCCGAAGCGGCGTCTAGACCCTTTGATTCTCAGAGAGACGGATTTGTCTTGGGTGAGGGGGCCGGTTTTATCGTTCTGGAGAATGAAAAGCGGCTCGGCGGTAGAGAGCCGATTGGGCGGTTGAGCGGCTATGGTTGTTCTTGCAATGCCTATCGGATTACGGACTCTCCTCCGGATGGTCGAGGTGCTGCGCAATCCATGAGGTCTGCTTTGTACGATGCTGGATTAAGGCCGGAATCAATAGGCTATATCAATGCACACGGCACATCGACAAAAATGAATGATGCCTCGGAAACACGAGGGATTTTGAGTGCTTTCGGGCAAGTCGGTTCGCGTGTTCCCGTAAGCAGTACAAAGTCGATGATGGGTCATTTGGTGGCTGCTTGCGGTGCTGTCGAGGCGATTGTTTCGATGTTGGCAGTTCGGAATGGCTATCTTCCACCAACACGAAATCTCGACAGCGTCGATCCCGATTGTGTGCTTAACCATATTCCTCATGAGCCGATTCAGTCCGATATCGAGCATGCCATGACCAATGCATTCGGATTTGGTGGTTCGAATGGAACACTGGTGGTGTCTCGTTGTTGATTGGGATTACCGGAATTGGCGGTATTTCCGCTGGTGGGGAATTCAGTCATTTTCAGTCCCCGCTTCAGTTGGATTTGCCTGTATTGGCAGAATATGCAGATCTCGTCGATTTGCCGCAATCCCTGGCTGGTGTTGCCGATAAGTCGGGTTTTAAATCTCATCTGAAACGTAGAAAAGCGGCCAAATTATTTACTCCAGCGGCCCGTATGGGTTTATCTGCTGCTGCAATGGCTTTGGGTGAAGCGGAAGATAGGCAGTCGATTGGTTTGTTTGTGGGAGTCGGGAGGGAGCCACCCGATGAAGGAGAGGCTGAAATGGCATTGGTTTGTTCCGAGAGGAATGGACAATTGGATCCATTGGCCTTGTCTGGTCCCGGACGCGATGTTTATCCACCACTGCTTCCTCTCAAGACCCTGCCCAATATGATCCTGGCTCATATCTCAATCCATCTCGATTTGATGGGGTGTAACGGTGCCTGGGCTGGTGGCCCCGATGCTGGTGTAACGGCTTTGCTCGCAGCCTATTGGGCGGTTTGCGAGGGCCGATGCGAGGTCGCATTGGCCGGTGCTTCGGACTCCTTGATAGACTTGGGTCAGGCGAGAGATTTATTGAGGCAGGGAATCACGACTGCTCCTGGCGAAGGGGCTGTTTTCATGAGGTTGGAAAGGATATCGGATAATCGAAAAACGCCTTGGGAAATGGAATGGACAGGTGAGCAGGGCGCTGTTGACTCTCTTTCTGAAGAAATTGGGTATTGTGGAGCCACCGATGCCTTGCTACATTTGGCTTATGTGTTGAGTCGCGGAGACACTTTTTGTTGGCGCGGTCTACGCTTTACCAAAGGATTGCCGTGAGTGCTTCTCGCCGATTTCAATTTATAAAGCTTATCGCCTCTGGCGGGTTTGGTGATGTATATCTGTGCAAGGAATTCAATCCAATGGGCGTTTCGCGATTGGTGGCGATGAAGCTGTTGAAGAGCAGATGGTCCGAGAATGAGGAGATCGTCAAGCGAATAAGGGATGAAGCACGATTGCTGGCCCTGTTGAGGCACCACAACATCATCAATGTATTTGACATGACATCAATTCAGGGGCGCACGGCAGTGGTCATGGAATACCTTGAAGCGATTGATCTGGGACAGATTATTTCCCAAATGAAAGAGATGAAGAGACGTGTTCCACTCAAGGTGTGCCTGGAAATGGTGGCAAGTGTCGCTTCTGCATTGGATGCAGCCTACAATCAACCTCCATTTCCCGGAGAAAAGCCGCTGCGTGTCATACATAGAGACATCAAGCCCTCCAATATCATGCTTGATGCCGATGGTGTTGTGAAGGTTCTAGACTTTGGTGTGGCTCACTCCAATTTTGATGGAAGAGAATCAGAAACCCGAGAACTGCAATTTGGTTCTATTGGCTATATGGCACCTGAACGGCTGTTTTCCGAACCCGAATCATCAGCCTCCGATGTCTATTCCCTGGGGTCGACTTTGTTCGAAGCCATTTCGTCGATTCCGTTTGGAAAGGCACTGCCGACCAAGGAAAAGCACAAGGAGTTTGTTCACAAGAGAATAAATCAATTGCTTGGTGTCCTCAAACTTCAGGACAATCTAAAAAAATCCCTTTTTGATCTTTTGTCCGAAGCCTTGGCTTTTGAGGCTCTTGAAAGAATATCTGCCAATGACCTGGCTGATCGTTCACGGGCATTGGCTCGTGCGCTAAAGGGGCCGGATTTGGAAATGTGGGCGCAGAAAGCGGTAGTTCATCTTCGAAATGCATTTGCAGAACCTGTAGACGGCTCATTGAATGGTGAAGTCATTACCGAGGACTCTGCCGCGTTCAATTTGAATAAAAGCATGGTGCGGCAGAATTCGAATGAAGAGAAGCCTGTCGACAAATCGGCTCGATTAAGCGAGCAGGTGCGTGACGATATGAATTCTATCGATCAGGGGAAGGTGAATCAGGCGTCTGGTAGACTCGATAATGATGATGAATCCACTCTTCGTTCCAAGGGCTCGTCGGGAACCGGGATTTATCAATCCCTATCCAAGTCTGCTTCTTCACTGGATTCTGAAGCCCTTGCCGAGGCGGCTCCATTGATCAATGAAAGTTCGCATCTTCCGGTGATTGACCCGAGTCCATCAGAGATTCTCCCGATGTCGACGTTTTCTCCCGATTCGTCATCTCGACCCCCCGTTCAGGCTGAGCCACCTCCACCATCACCTACTCCTCCGCCTCCGCCTCCTCCGCCGATTGTTCCTTTACCACCGGAGGTTAACCGCATACCTTCACCACCGGACATAGAAGACGATACGGGTGAGATTACCCATTACGACACTTCCGTTCCCGGTTTGTCCTCTGGTAACGACATCTCCGTTTCTGAAGATCCGTCACTTTCTCTCTCTGAACCCGACATGGAGATCAGGGCCAAGCCCATGACCATTCCAGCAGCTGTGCCTGTGTCAAGGGGGCAGAGCAAGTTTGGAGCAAAGCACTGGATCATAATAATTGTAGGGATTGCAATCGCTTATGCTGTCTATACCGGAGAGGGTGGTGATGGTGAATCTGGAAAGACCAAAGTGCAAACAGAGACAGGCTCCGAAACGACAGGAGATGATCCGGTCAAACCGGTCAAATCCGATGTCGAGCGAAAAGAGGCATCGGCACCAAAGGTAGACCTCTATGAAGCAGAACCCGGTGAAGCGACCATTACAATTTTCTCTGAGGTGGAAGACATCAAATGGATCAGACTCAATTGTGGTGAAGGCATGTTCAAGGGTGTCGACAAGGTCATCTCTCCTTTGAAAAATTCAAAAGAATGTTCGATAAACGCCAAATTTAAATCGGCAGGGACCAACACTGTTAGCGTCCCTAGGCCCAAAGCCGGTGCATATCATTGCTTTTTTAAACGAAAGGACACCATTGTTGCGAAATGCAAATACCAGAAATAGCAACAATGAGGTATGGATTACTGGCTTAGGTGCTGTTTCTGCTGCCGGCATCGGTGTCAACCCCCTGGAATCGGCTTTGAAGCAGGAACTGTTTTGCGGTTCCCGGGATAAAGGACCATTTCCCGTTTCCTGGGTCGCGAGATGCAACGCGTCTCTTTCTGTATTTGAGGATTATCCCGACGATCGAAAATCTGTATTGGGTCATATGGCCGTAGAAGAGGCCATGCTTCAAGCGGGAAACCCAAGGGTGAGTCCTGAGCGGTTGGCTGTCTTTCTCGGAACGGGACTGTCTTCGGTAACACCCTGCGAATTGGCCGAAGATTTCTACCCCCATCTCGTGCATGATCGATTTGATCGACGGGCGATGGCCAAGGATCTGTCTATAGATCGCGCCGCCCCTCGTCGGCATTTGCCCCAGCGTTTAACGGAATGCATTCGTCGGCAATACAATGCCAAGGGACCATTTGGAACTTCGTTTTCTGCCTGTGCGGCTGCTGCTCAGGCCATAGAGGCGGGTATGAGGGCTATTCGTCGAGGGCATGCAGATCTCGCAATCGTCGGTGGCCAGGACAGTATGGATCACCCGATGGGATTGCTGTCTTTTGTGGTTCTCGGGGCATTATCTCCAAGTCGCTGCCGGCCTTTTGATAGGCAAAGGGATGGATTCATGCTTGGTGAAGGTGCGGCCA
>Ga0115012_10002654_pt1 | contig 10486 bp, 10 predicted proteins | sample TroAtlMetagenome_FD_88706 | JGI IMG/M metagenome (GOLD analysis project Ga0115012, IMG submission 88706) | Marine eukaryotic phytoplankton communities from Atlantic Ocean - Tropical Atlantic ANT10 Metagenome | ecosystem: Environmental > Aquatic > Marine > Oceanic | place: Tropical Atlantic...
CGGTGTTGAGCTCCAAATCCCACAACAACACTTGCTCGCCACTGAGAATCTCCAGCCCAGCCTCCAAGAGGCGAGCAAACGACCGTTCCACCAACTCGGTTCGCAACACCAAGTCAACGCCAACCAACAGGCTCATCGCCAACAAAGCCCACCGAAGTCTGTGCCGCCATCGGCCGGATTTTTTCATGTCCGCACGGGCCTCCTGTGGTTTCGACGTTGCGGCAGGCGATGGGATTCGAACCCGGGACAACGAGCTGAGAGAGCTCGGACTCCACCAACTGAGACACGTCCGCTGTAGCGGTCTGCACAGTCGATGTGAGACCTATTTCTATGACACGCACACACTCGACGAGCAACCACGACCGAAGTCGGCTTTGCGCACCCCTTAGCGGTCGATGACAGCCTTAAGGATCGCAACGTCGGCGGCACGATGACCGGGCGCCAAATCATCGAGTTCACCCAACAATCGGCCCGCTGTTCGAACCTTGCCGACCATGGCCGCGTACCGGGCCAGTCCCCACAGCCCTTCGGGGTATCCTTCGGCGTCTTCATCAACTTCGTCCATTGCTTCTTGCAGAACACGCCTGGCTTGTTTTGCGTCCCCCGCGAGGGCGATCAACTCGGCCAATGCGCACGCTCCGAGGAGGTCGTCGCGTTCTTCAGCCGCGGACTTCGCTGCCTCCAACTCGCCAATCATGATTTGGCCTCGAATCAATATGTAGCCATCATCCAATTCAATGCCCGGACCCGTGGAGACCGGTGAAACAGAGGCTTGCGGCTTCACGTCACCAAAGGAAGGCATGGATTCCACGGGCTCGATCGGGGCAGAGTCCCCTGCACCTGCGGCAAACAACTCGCCCAATTTCATCAAGACCGCCTCATTGGTCGGGTCCGAGTCGAGCGCTTGTTGGTAGGCCGCAATGGCACCGTCTGTATCTCCCGCTGCGGCCAAACGGTCGCCCTCAGCTTCTTGATCACCGCCCGAAGGACTTTGGGGAACCTCCTCAATGGCCTCGGGCTCGATGTCTTCTACAACATCCTCGCCATCATCCATCTCGAGTTCCATTTCCTCGTCGTCCATCTCGATATCTACGTCCACTTGGCCGGCGTCATCGGCCCCAATGGCTCCATGATCGCCGGTGAGCACAGCGATGCGCGTAGCGATATCATCGGTTTCAATGCCACTGATGGCGCTGAGTTCCTTCACCGCAGCCTCGACCTCTCCCAGCTGCGCGTACACCTCAGCCAACATGGCTCGGACGCTGACCGAGTCACGCACACCATTGGAACCCTCGAGCACGCCCTTGGCTCTGTCGGCAAAACCGTACCGCGCCAAAATCCGAGCACGAACCACGACGGATCCCTCGTCTTCGCCCTTGGGCTGACTCCAGTCGCAATCGTACAGGCGCAAACCGTACCGCTCAGCCATGGCCACAGCAGAGCCCACTTCCGACTTCAGCGCCGCATCGTCCGGGTCGCACACAGCTGCGCGCTGGAGCACTTCAAGCCGCTCCACCACCTCTTGATTCTCTTCGTAAACCTTGGCCAACTGCATCAAGACCTTCTTGGCCTTTGGCTGTTGCTCCATGAGTTCAAAACATTGGGCCAGCATGGACAAGACTCGCGTGGAGTTCGGGTCGACCGCGTACGCCTTTTGAATGTGCACCAAGGCGTCTTTGGGGGCCCCGAGAGCAATCCGAGCCTCGGCCGCACTCTCCAAGCATTCGCCGTGATTTTCTTTGAGCTTCAGGCCGCGTTCCATGAACACCGCCTGGTCCAGCGTGTTTCCGCGGCGACGGGCCTCGGTCCCGAGCTTCATCCACTCCGCGAAAGACTCATCGGTCTGGCCGCACCTTGACAGCACTTCCGCCAACTTCACCTTGGGCGGTATCTCACCGGGTGAAATCGCAATCAACTCCTTCACGTAAGGCAAGGCCAACTTCGGTTTGGTCTCGAACATATCGATGACTTTTGAGAAGGCTTCTTTTGCGTCTTCGATGAATCCGACTGACTTCTGGGCCTCGCCCAACTGCGCCAATGTCGGGGCATCGGACGGGTTCAACTCGTGCAGTCGTTTCAGGATGACCACCGCCGCGCGGTGTTGCCCTTCCTTCATCTGACCCGCAGCCACGTCCCGCAACTGCCGAATCGCTTCCGGTTTCCGACCGAGCGTCAGGTATAAATCCGCCAGCTTCTGCCGTACACGAATGTCTCCCTTGGAGAGTTTGAGAATCTTCAGGTAGACGTCAAGCGCCTCTTCCTGCTTGTCTTTCTGCAACAGGAGCATGGCCTGTTGTTCCAGTTGATCTCTTGTCTCGGCCACGTTCAGCCCTCCTCGGTGTTTCTCTCCTGCAACCACGTGTCCACATATCGAGTGTGAAACGCTGCTTCTCCGAACGCTTGACCGGCCATCAGGGTTTGCTGCAACGGCAACGTTGTCCGAATCCCCTCAACCACAAACTGTTCCATCGCCCAGAGCATCTTCTTGATGGCAGTGGGACGATCGTGCGCTGTAGCAATCAACTTTGCAACCAGAGAATCATAGTAAGGCTGAACCATCGCCTGTTCATGGACGGCGGAGTCAATGCGAATCCCTGGCCCGCCCGGCGCATGGTACCCAGTAATGGTCCCCGGCGACGGCATGAACGTCCATGGATCTTCGGCGTTGATTCGGACTTCAATGCTGTGCCCTGAAACAGTGACATCGTCCTGCGTCATGGGCATTTTCTCGCCGGCAGCCAGCCGGATTTGCAACTGCACCAGGTCCACGCCTGTGACCATTTCGGTCACAGGATGCTCGACCTGAATGCGCGGATTGACTTCCAAGAAAAAGAACTCATCGCCCTGCACCAAAAACTCGACTGTTCCCACAGTCTGGTAGCCAGTGTGGGACACCAAAGTGGCGGCGGCGGCGCGAATGTCCGTTCGAGTCTTCTCGTCCAGTCCAAACGCGGGTGCCTCCTCAATGATCTTCTGATGCCTTCGCTGCATGGAGCAATCGCGTTCAGCGAAATGGAGCGCATTACCAAATGCGTCGCCGGCCACTTGAACCTCGATGTGTCGAGGAGAAGGCAGGAAGCGCTCCATGAACACTGCACCGTTGCCGAACGCGGCAAGAGCCTCTGTCGATGTCAGGTCAAATACACGGCGAAGGTTGTCCGCGTCTTCGACGATGCGCATTCCCTTACCGCCCCCACCAAAGGCGGCTTTCAACATGATCGGGTAGCCGATTTCCTCGGCCACTCGCACGGCCTCTTCGATGTCCTCCACCGACCCTTCGGACCCGGGAATGAGCGGAACGCCGGCCGCCTTGGCGGCCGCCTTGGCTGAAAGCTTGTCGCCAAACGTTCCCAGATGCTCTGGATCCGGACCGATGAAGGTCATTCCGTGCCCGCGCACAGCCTTGGCGAAAGCGATGTTTTCAGCGAGAAACCCATACCCAGGGTGAACTGCATCCACCCCGGTGATTTCAGCTGCGCTGATCACATTGGGTATCGACAGGTAGCTGAGGTTCGCCTGCGCAGGTCCGATGCAAACCGCTTCGTCCGCGAATCGCACGTGCAGCGCGTTGACATCGGCTTCCGAGTACACGGCCACAGTCCGTATGCCCATTTCTTTCGCGGCACGGATGACGCGAAGCGCAATCTCTCCACGGTTGGCGATCAGAATCTTTTCGAACACGGCGCCCCCTATTCGGGTTCGATTCGGAACAAGACCTGTCCGAACTGAACGGGCCCCGCATTCTCTGCGCATATTTCACGCACCGTGCCGCTCGTTTCGCTCTCGATCTCGTTCATGAGTTTCATCGCCTCAATGATGCAAAGGACTTGGCCCTCCGCAACCCGATCGCCCACCTTGACGAAGGTGGGGGCTCCCGGCTTGGCGCTGCTGTAAAACGTCCCAACCATGGGAGACTTCACCTCAGCGAAGTTTCCGGAGGGCGCCGAGTCCGCCGACACCGGAGCCGCAGCGGGGGCAGCAGAAACAGCGGGGGCAGCCATCGCGGGCGCAGCAACCACTGTTGGGGTGCTTCCGACCATGCTCAGGTGAAGCGACGAGTCGTCTTCATCCAAGCCAAGTTCAGCAACGCCGTACTCTTTCATCAGTTTAAGCAACGATTCGATGCGATCCAGATCCATGTTCATGACTCCTGTTGAGCGACGAGCGCCCTTAACCCGAGCGTGTAGCTTGAGGAACCAAAACCGCAGATCACCCCAAGCGCAACGTCGGCCATCAAACTGGTTTGTCGAAATTCTTCCCGCGCATGAATGTTGGACAAGTGCACTTCGACAAACGGAATGCCGGTGGCAATCAATGCATCGCGCACAGCCACTGACGTATGAGTGAACGCTGCCGGGTTGATAAGAATCGCATCCACCTGCCCCATCGCGGCCTGGATGCGGTCAACCATCTCGCCTTCTTGATTGGTCTGAAACGTCGTCAACTCGACGTTCAAAGAGTCCGCCAACTCGGCCAACTGCCCGTCGATATCCGCCAAGGTCGACTCGCCATACAGATCGGGCTCTCGCAGCCCCAGCAGGTTCAGATTGGGCCCATGGACCACCAAGACACGCACGTTCGCGGCCCCGCTACTGGTCGTTGGAGCGAATCTCAAACGAGGTGGAATCAACCCCAATGTTCGCGGAGATCATGGTTGTTCCGTAGGACACGCTCTCCGAGTCGCCCATCGTGGGCAACGCGTCGACGTAAATGTAGAACTCGAGAATTCCGCGGTTGTTGGTGCGGCCCACAAAATAGTTGGGCGCGTACTCGGAAGCCGTAGCCACGTATTGCCCACCGATTTGGTAGTACTGCTGCGTATCGGTGTCCCAATACCATGCGCACCATTCTGGATCGCTTACGAAGTTGCCATTCTCGTCGGTGCACGCGTCTTTGATGGCGTCCGTATCCGTGGGGTCAACGGTGGCTTCTGGATACCCCACAAGCTTGACCGCTTCGGCCGGAATCAAGTAAACGCCGCCGAAGTTGGACAACATCTCGACTTCAATCGACTCGAGCGGCAGATCAGTCTCTTGATCGTAGACCATGATGTCGCCCATGAGCACAACACCCACTTGGTCTTGAAGCTCGTTGTAATCGGAGGACCATGAGACGGTGTAGTCCTCGGGCCCTTTCAATCGAGCGCTGTACGGTGCCTCAATGGCTCCCTGGACACAACCAAGGCTAAGTGCAAGCAAACTAACGAGTGGTGAAAGCATCTTCTGCGTCCTCAAGGGCATGGAACATTGCGCGAATTTCTTCTTGGCTGATCTCCACCAGACGCACCCGTCCGACTCGCTCAACCATCGCAGTCGTGAGTGTACCACGTCGGACCTTCTTGTCGAACCTGACTGCGGCCAAAGCGGCCTCGATACCGAACCTTTTGGGGCGCACTGGCAAACCCAAGCCCGTCAGCACGGAACGAACCGCGGCGCTCGTGCCTTCATGGCACACGCCCTCAGCCTCGGCCCAGGCAACTTCCGCTGCCACACCCATGCCGACGCACAATCCGTGTGGAATGGGGCAACCATCGTCGATGGCCACCTTTTCAATCGCGTGGCCGACCGTATGACCCAGGTTCAAGACCGAACGAATGCCGTGTTCTTTTTCGTCTTTGGAGACCACGGAGGCTTTGAGCTCAATCGAGGCTCTCACCAACTCCCTCAACACTCCTTGCTGCCGTTGGCCAATCTCTTCGCTTCTGTCACGGCACACTTCGAACAGCGTTTCATCTCCCAAAACCGCATGCTTTACAACCTCGCCCAGCCCGCTCAGAAATTCCTCTTCTGGCAAGGTGATCAGCGTCTCCATCCCGGCGTACACAAGGGACGGCTGATGAAAAGCGCCGATCAGGTTTTTCCCATGCCGCGTATTGATGCCGGTCTTTCCCCCCACCGAACTATCCACCATGGACAACAACGTGGTTGGAACTTGGACCAATGGCACACCGCGCATGACTGTGGCCGCCACAAATCCTGCGAGGTCCCCGACCGAACCTCCACCAATGGCCACAATGGGAGTGGCGCGGTCTACGCCAAGATCCAGCGCTCTGAGCACCAATCGTTCCCATTCAGAAACAACCTTCGCATTTTCGCCGCCGGAGACAACGATGAAGTGAGCTTCAAACGACTGCAGCGATGCCTCGAGTGTCTGCCCAAACAACTCTTGGACGCGCTGGTCAACAATGCAGATGAGCCTGTTCGAAGCCGGGAACACTTCGCGAATGCACGCGCCAAGACCTTCCAGCCCGCCATCTCGAAGATGGACTGGGTAAGCCTGGCTCCTCGTTTCGACGGTCAACTGCACGCCAGAACCTCCTGCAACTTGTCCGCCACCTCTGACCGGCTCAAGCCATCGACGTTCAGCATGGTTCCCGCAGAACGATAGCCCGCATCTCGAGACAAAAAGAGAGCGTCTGCGTCCCCCCACAGCGGGCGGTTTGCGCTTTCCCGGTCGAGTCGCAACTTCAAGGCCTCGAGCGGCATCCACAAAACCAAGACCCGCGCCTTTCCCTTCAATGCATCGATGTTTTCGGCACGATGAAGCGCACCTCCCCCAAGAGCCACCACGACCGGAGGGGCCGCCAAGGCCGCAAGCAATGCATCCGATTCCAACGCACGGAAATGCTCTTCACCGTCCCGTTCAAAAATGGCGGCCACCGACCGACCCTCGGAGCGCTCAATCCGCTCATCGAGGTCCACGAATGGCAGAGCCATGCGTTCGGCCAACATCCGACCAGCGGTCGACTTTCCGACCCCCATAAAACCGCCAATGGCGATGGACATCATGTCGGACCTACTCGGTAGCGACGATGCTCCGGGTCACGATTCGCGGCGTGATGAAGATCAACAGCTCGTTCCGCTTTCGGTTCATCGTCGAGTTCTTGAACAAGAACCCAAGCAGCGGCACCTTGGACAGTCCCGGCACCATCGACTTTGACATCGACTCTTCGGTCGCGAACACTCCACCGATGACGGTGGTGTCTCCACTGGTAACCAACAGTTCGGTGTTCACCTGCTTGATTGAAATCGCGGGCTGTCCCTGCACGAGGACCGAGAAGTCCGCGCGGTCGTTCTTCACAGCAACATTGAGTTTGACCTTGTTGTCCGTCGTGATGTGTGGGGTAACGGTCAGGTCCAAGGCAGCGTTGATGTATTTCACCTGGGTTCCGCCTGAAGACGTCGACATGTACGGGATTTTTTGTCCCTGAAGAATCGTAGCCGACGCGTTGTCCACGGTGGTGACCCGAGGCGAACTGATGACCTTGCCCCAACCATCGGATTCCATGGCCGACAACCGAGCGTCCAAATCCACCAGTCCCGGAATGGAGCCCAAGTGGAAGGCAACCGAACCGGTGGATCCCGATGACGGCAAATCAACCAACAAGTTGGGCTGGTTTGCCGAGTAGAACAAGGGGTCCCCCTGCTGGCTCATGCCGCCGGACATTCCCACATTGTTCGGGAAGAACAGTCCGGTTGAGTAGCCGGTGGCCGTGGAGGCATCCATTTCACCGCCCCACTGAATACCGAAGGACTTGATGAAGACGGAACTGGCCTCAACCACCCGAGCCTCGATCATGACCTGCGGCGTTTGCTTGTCCAAGTGGCGAATGAGTTCGCGGATCTGAGCCAAACGACTCTCAGTCTCTTGAACGATCAGTTGGTTTCCACGCTCATCCAGTTGAACCCGTCCACGGTCACTGATGAGACTGCCCACCTGACCCTGAAGGTCTGGAGCGGATGCGTAATCGAGAGGGACAACCAAAACACTCAAGTCAGCCAACTCGTCTTGAGCGCGCTTCGCCTCCAGCGCAGCCTGCTGTTCCGCCTTGATGGTTTCAATGGGCGCAACCCGAACGATGTTCCCGAAACGCTGCGAACCCAGGCCCTTGGCTTGGAGTACAGCGGCGAGAGCTTGGTCCCAAGGCACATCCACCATGCGGACTGTGACTCGGCCAGAAACATCATCGCCGGAAACAATGTTCAAGCGGGAAACATGGCTGATGAGCCGGAAAATGGAGTGAATGTCGGCGTTCACAAAGTCGAGGCTGATCCGTCGACCGCTGTATGGGACCGTTGCAGCTGTGCTGGAATCAATCTGAAACCCGGAGGCCATGCCGAGCAGCGAAGCGGGGTTCATGGCGCCGCCCCCTGTTCCCCATGCCGAGGTTGGAGAAACCGTTCGTCCTTTCGAACCAATGACAATCTCTTCTTGGTAGGCATTCCGCAACGGGCCTTCGGGCTCTGAGGGGCCCACCGCTCCGAAATCTTGCGTTCCAGCGTTGCGCGCTGCCACGTACTCTTCTTGGAGAGAGGCCGGAACAGAGAAGCGAACGGTGATGCCCGACGGCCCTCGGTTCACTTGGTAGTCCGTCGCTGTGCGCAAACTGATAGCGATGCGGGCACCTTTCGACGTGGAGTAGGCCCGAACCATCCGGATCGGGGAGATGAAATCACCGGTGTCCAACACACGCCGAAGGCTCTTGGGCACGTAGGCACCCGGCACGTCGATCAATACGGTTTTGGGGTTGGGTCGGGAATCCATGACGTCATCGATGTCCGATGCGCCAATGACCACGGTGTTGTGCTCTTGGCCGTATTCGAAGTCGAGCGAAGTCAGCGTGGGGCCCGCCACCAAGGAGTCGGGTCCGGACCGCTGACGGTCAGACTCATCGTCGAGGTCGGCGTACGGAACGCTCGATTCAGCCACGGGTGGCGCCACGGAATCGCCCAAGGCATCTCCCATGGGATCATCGACTTCCGCTACCGACGGTGTTTCGGCCTCGCCGCCTTCAATTGCAATCTCAATCCGGCTGGATCCGACACTGAAGGTGTGCTCGACGGACTTGCTCAAGAAGATTTCAACCCGCGTAATCACGCCCGCTTCGTCTTCGATGGTCGACACCAGCACTTCTTCAACCAATCCGCCGTTGCCGGCCATTTCGTCAAGGCCATCCACGGCCCGAACATCCGCAATGTCAACGACAATGCGATCGGGATCGCTCATCGAGAACGTGCTCACTGCGGCACCATCGGACCCTTCTGTCAGATGAATGAAGACACGGGTGTCTTCGCCCGGCACGACTTCAACGCCTTCAACATCTGCAGCCACGGCGGCGCCCACGAACACAGGGGCGGTCGACATGGCCACCGCAAATGCCGTTGTGGTCGCGAAAATTCGAAGTGTGCGTGCGAAGTTGCTCATGCGATCCCTCCTAGGGAACGTTTTCGTCGTTCGGGCAGTCATTGATCACCGACCGGCAAGGACATGCGAATCGGGTTTACGACCAACTCTCCGTCCATGGTCTGGTACTCTTCCGTGACCACCACTTCTGAACTGGTGATCTGGGTGACCTTCCCCCAGTTCTTTCCTATGTACGTCCCGATCTCCATCACGTGGCCGACCAAATCTGGGTCTTCCACCAACGCTCTGGGACGATCAATTCCCCAAATAATTCCAACCAAACGGTACTCATCAATCTCGTACTTCTGAAGCGGCGTGCGCGGGGTTTCGTCTTCAACAGAACCGCGTGCGCCCATCGAAAGAAAGGCCCGGTATGGGTCTCGTTTTCCAATCGGGTTGTAAACGTAGTCTTCCTGCGCTGCGATGGCCCGGTCAAGGCGACTCACGGGGGCCACTCCGGCCTCACCGGGGCCCTTGGCCTTCATCTGCTTCTTTTCGACAGCACCGGCTTCGTTGCTTGAGTCACCGCCCAAGCCGAGCATTTCACAGCCGGGCAACACAGTCAGCGCAACGCCGAGCAGAAACAAGCTTCTCATCACTTGCCCCTCCGCGCGCCGGCCCGGCCTTTCTTCTTATTGCGGCCTTGAACTTTGCCGCCTTCCTTAATCTCATCTTTCGAGAGGAATCGGAAGGTCACAGCTTTGCCCGCGACAGTCAGGCTGACTTTCCCGCCGCGCTCAACAGCGCGCCCCATCTCAATGTCTTGAACATACACAATGCGGTTCATTTTCGAGAGCCGGTCAAAGAACATCGCCACTTCGTGGAAACTGCCCTCCACTTCCAACTCCACCGGGACCTCTGCAACGTACTCACGACGTTCCTCGGGCAGTGGGGTGAAGCGCCGCACTTCCAAACCGACCTTCTTGCCAAGCTGACTGATGCCTTTGAGAAGTCCAGGAATCTCACGATCCGAAGGCAACTCTGTGAGCGCCAAAGAAAGCTCTTTGGTCAGACGGTCGAGTTCTTGGTCAAACGTTTCCTTGTTGGCCACCCGAGCTTCAACTTGCGCCTTTTGTCGTTCCAAATTGGACCGGTTGGCTTTCAGCGAAGACACCTCGTTTTGAGCGGGCATGTACAGGACGAAGAAGAACATCGCACCGACGAGCAGCCAAACGATCAAGTACACAAGGAATCGTTGACCCCTTGGGAGCTTCGCGAGCTTTTCGATGATTGGTGATGCGTGCACTGTTGCTTACTTCCCGGCCTTTTTGCCTTTGCCCTTTTTGCCTTTCTTGCTCTCGGC
>Ga0115012_10002655_pt1 | contig 10486 bp, 4 predicted proteins | sample TroAtlMetagenome_FD_88706 | JGI IMG/M metagenome (GOLD analysis project Ga0115012, IMG submission 88706) | Marine eukaryotic phytoplankton communities from Atlantic Ocean - Tropical Atlantic ANT10 Metagenome | ecosystem: Environmental > Aquatic > Marine > Oceanic | place: Tropical Atlantic Ocean...
ACTTTCAACGGATTTCTTCTTACGTGCCATCATTGTTCACCTCCAGTCCATCGGTGCGCAGGCGCACCAAGGCTTGCACTGATGTCGCCCAAGCGGACGAAACTTTCTGGCAAGGATTTGCGAATGTTACTTGCATCACCAGCAACGTGACCTTCTGGAAGATCGGAAGCAAGGTGTGAGGGACAGCCAATCTCAACGCGTAAGTTGCGTAGAGCACGGCGGCCACTGCTCTTTCGTTGGTAAGGAAGCATACCTCGAACTGTACGCTTGAGAATCATGTCTGGCATACGTGGGAAGTAAGGTCCCTTGCGTGCGTGATTCAATGCATACTTGTCGTGATAGTTCTGGAGAACAGAGGTCGAACTTCCAGAAACAATGGCTTTCTCTGCGTTGATGATGACAACCTTGTCATCTCGGTCAGCACGGGCTGACTTGAGAAGCATGTCTGCAACTGTTGATGCGAGGCGTCCAAGGACAAGCCCATCAGCGTCAAAAACGTAGGTTGTTGCTTCATCCAAGAATAATCACCCCGTTTCCATTTGGATTTTCGTTCATCAATTCACCGTAGGTGAGAACGCGTCCACCTGCGGCTTCAATCTTAGCTCGTGCACTGGAACTTACACTATAGGCGGCGATGGTGCGGTTCCCTGTGACTTCACCGGATCCTAGCAACTTTCCAGGTACGAGAATTGTCGCACCCTCTGGAGCGTAACGTGTTACGCGGCTTAGGTTCGGTTGGGCCCAGTTCTTGCGACTCTTGGAGAGGCGCTGAGCAACATCTCGCCATAGTGCAGCGCCTGTGTCACGAGACTGGGCTTTCAGTTGGTCGATTAGACCGACCAAATCAGCATTTGTCTTTCGTGTTGGCTTGCTCATATGACTCCCTCGATGCTTTGAGGCAGTCTCGCGACCAACCAACCCGTTATGAAGGCACCGACGCGAATACAGCGTCTACTCGAAAAGAATCTCGCCTTTTGCATCGAGTAATTCAACCGTCAAACCAGCTGCTCGACCCTGAATGATAATTTCATCATGGAGTGTGTCTGAGAAATCATCAAGTGCGCCGAGAGCAGTAATACCTGCTACATCAGTCAATTGATCGATGAGATGATTCAATACACAAGAGACGCCATATGCTTGGCCGGCACGGAATGCGTGATCAACTCCACCAACTTCTGGGTCTTCAGCCTTCATCCTCAACATCACCTGTTGAGAGTAAGCCACAAGCGCACCATACAGTGCTTCGATGACTTGAGCTGCTTCTAGATCCCCGAGTAGCATTTGTGTCTGTGCAAGTGCTGAACGAACAGCATTGCCGTAGATTTTGTGTGCTTCAATCGTATTGCTTGTTTCCACTTGCATGGCTTGGTCGATGAGTAACTTCCAGTCTTCCATGACCATGCGAGAGCGCATCCTGCCCTTGAAGGTTGGCTCGTACCAACTTTCAGTGTGCTACAGATTCAAAATTCAAATCTTGAAATCTGTGGATTCGCCTTCAACAATTCCGGCTTGACGAAGCGACCCGTCTGCAGCAACAAATTCTCCAGCCTTAGTTTGCTTATCGTAAAGGCCAGTTCCTTCGTAGCGCTTGATCAGGGTATCTTCGCCGAGTGCACTAGTAATCGATGTCGTGATAGCTCCAAGCGTTGAAATTGCTTGGTCACGCTGCATGACACCGATGTTGTGGTCGGAATATCGAGCTTCTTCAAAGATGGTGAGGAACGCATCCAGTTGTTCTGGTGGAACCATGTTGAAAGCAGCACGTACCGCTGCTTCGAATTCACGAGTTGTTTCGTAAACCTTCTTCATGAAACCATACTTTCTGAAGTGACGTACGAGGTTCTTGTAACAATCAAAGATGATCTTGATGTATTCGTTGCTCGCCTCAAGTTGCATCATCGTATCGGTCAAAATTCCACGTAGCGACTGTACTTGTCGTCGACTCATTACTCTTCGATAGTACAATGCTCCTGCGACCAGAAGTGCCATCAAAACGATGCTGAATGCCATCGCATTCTCTGGATTGAAGAAGGACTTCGATTCAGCTTCTGTTGCCGCCTTGTAATCGACCTCGAACGAGATGTTGTTCGGTGATCCTTGGAAGTTTTGGCTTCCAGCATAGAAGGCGATTACGCGCCATTCACCACTACATTCGTTACCATCGCACGAGCGGCCATCAAAACTCCATTCAAATCCTGCAATTCCTTGCTCATTCGTTACGGATCTATTGGTTGCACCTTCCATCGTAATCCATGCGCCAGTTGTATCATTACGATATTGGCGAATGAATTGTATTTCTTCATTCTCAATTGCAATGTCGAGACGGTCACGAAGTAAAGCGACTTCACCAATGATGGTTGTTCCTTCTGGAACTCCTGCATCACCGCCATAATACCAATTGGTCTCAACTTGGAGTTCGACACGGGATCGCACGAGTACTTCAATTTCTACTTCCGAACCATTCAGTACGTTTTCGACGTCTTTATCACAACCGCCTGGAACGTTAATGTCTGGTTCAAATGCAACCTTCAGGGTACGGAAACCTTCCTTCTTTCCACCTGTGAGTTCCACACCGCGGAGCGATGGGTTTTGCAGTGGATCGCCACTGAACCATTCAGCCGTACCATCAAGGTCATTGGTTCGAATGGTCGCAATAGGACGAACGTTTTCGAGAGGGTCCAGGTAAATGTTGAGACACTTACCGCCAACAGGTTGGCCATTACTTTGAGCGAGGAGTGCATCAACGTGGAAAGACTCTTTCAGGTAAAGTACTGGGTAAGAAATTCCATCGACATTGTACGTATCGACACTTGACTTGAACGGCCCTACTTCACTGATTGCAAGCGATGAATTCGAAAAGACATCGAACTCTGTCTGAACTGTTTTGTTATCGTAGCGGAACGCATCGTTGTTATCGTAAGACGAGTAAGAGACTGTGACCTTTGTCTTACCTGCCATAACGTCGGACAATGGACAGGCGATGGAGTAGTTACCATCAGCGTCCGTAATTGCTGCATTACAATTCACTGGACCGCTTTGCCCGTTAACCATCTCATAACTGACACGGATGGTACGTCCTGAGAGTGTTTCTCCGAGTTCGTTAGTCAATTGGCCCGTTACGACCATTGGCTTAGGTACAACCAATCCGGTTACCGGATCGACTTCGCTAGTATACACAATCTGATCGTCAACAGAGAGAGATGTTCGTCCAATCAAAGAGAACCCATTCGCATTGTAGGTCATGACGGTGCGGTAGTGATTGTTTCCTGGTACATTTGCACACGGATCCCACTGCCCTTGTAGGCCAAGATAACTTGCATCCAATGGAGCACATCCTTCATTTGGCAAGGATTCTTCAAATCGGAGGAAGACATTCACTGGTCCGAAACCGTCCGGCAAGAAAGATTCTGGATCTTGTTTGAGGTCGCCTGGCCTTAGAGGGCTAATGTCCGCCTTCAAACAACCAACGGATTCAAGTCGATCCAAGTTTCCATCTTGATTCACATCTCGATCTGCGAAGCCATCGTCATTTCCGTCATAGTAGCACAAATGCGCATTGTCCGGCTGTGGCTCGGGGAGAGAAATGATACCGGCAGATGGGGCAAGCGTAGCAATTACTTGGCGGTGCTGAACATTATCGAAGTCTGTTCCTTCAAAGATAACATCAACCAAACCACCGTTCGGTGCATTTGCGCCATCCAAATCACGTCCTCCTGAATCGTATTCGAGTGTCTTATTATCGTCTTTCACTTGAGCTGTGAAATCCCAGTTGTCACCTGCTTGTCTGCGGTTTCCATCTGTTGAAACAACAGACACATAGGTTCGAGAGACAACCCACACATCTTGAACAGCGTTACTCGGTTTGAGCAATGGCGTACCTTCGTAATCAAAGGTCAGGGTAAACAAGCCCAAATCGTCCTCTGCTGTAATGTTGAACGGCATCTCGAAGAAACCATTGGTATCGGTATAACTCGTTTCAGTACGTCCATCAAACGACCAAGTGTAGTTGACTGCTGCTTCTCGCACAGGTTGTAGTGAGTTGTCAACAAGACGGGCTTGAATCGAGGTGTTGGTGTTTCGATACAATCGAGCGATCGAGGTGAGTTCGAATGCGGTTGTACCAACGACTGTGACGTTGATGTACGCACCTGTTGTTGCCAAGGCTGATGAGTTTCCAGTGAAGTAATATCCAGAGTTGGTAAAGTCAACGCGCATTCCATAGGTACCAGAGGAGTACTGGCTTTCCCATGTGAAGTTGTAGTCATACTCGGCATCTATGCCACCCTTGGTTTGACATTCTGTTGCATCATCGATGCTCTGCATTGGGATACGGTTTCCTTGTGCATCCATACAGTCTGGCCGCATCGTAAACTGCGTTTCTCCACCACTGCTGAAAATTCCGTTCTTATCCTTGTCAAGTTGGACTGCAACTGGTTCGATGGTCCACGGAACAAGCGTTCGGTTGGTTACTGCACCTGTCAATTCAATCGAGGACCCAGTATCCATTTCAGGAACGATTTCACAACGTACTGGACTGTCAGGATCTGATGGGTCGATTTGGCCACATGGGGGCAGGTCGCTGTTTCCACCGTTTACGAGTTGGATGAACCAATGGGTCGCATTGACGTCAACGAAATCAATGATATTTCTTGCTTCACCGGTCAATGATGCATCGTTTCCATCCCAAAGCATAGTGTAGGCTTTGTAAGAGGACAATTCGTTGTAATCCAATCCAGCTGCTGCTAGGGCAGGCCCGTGGTAGACGTATCGCCAGTTACCAAATGTTCCGTCTCCATTGTTGATGGTTGAATCGAAGAACGTAATTGGGTGAACACCCTCAAAGGTCATGATTCCGTCAATGTTCATTCGTTGCATAACACGCATTGAACGTGGTTCGTCGAATTCATCACCATGCAAGAACGGGAATGGATATTCGGTTGCAAGTTCTGGCTGGACGCGTCCCAGGTAGGTGTAATCACCTTTCGGTAAACTCGTATTCACACGTTCATACTTGGCAGACAACCCTTGAGCATCTTGTACGATGTCATGGGTCTTGGTGTTGTTGTTCCAAATGATCTCTTCAAGACCGCCAGGGGCTTTTCCTGGACCATTGTCCATAGTCGAATTGAACTGAACCTGTTTCCAAACACCATTCGCTCCACCGATTTGTTCAAAGGAAACGGATGTTAGACCAAATGAGTTTGCTCGGTATCCATTTCCATCAAAGTTGGTGAAGTTGGTTGGGTGCGTTAGATTTCCAAACAATCCCCCATAGAATGAGAACGTTACTGGTGCATACGGAATTGGGTTGGAATAGATTCCACGCTCATAATCCGCAGCATAGTAGGAATAAAATTCCAACCAAAGTTGCTGTTCATCACTCCTAAAGTAATCCCAGTTGTTACTGCTCGGATCGATGGTCATGTTGGCTTCAACACCGACGAGATAATCCGATGATGTTGCTCCATTGAATGCAAACATCTCCGTGACAACAGCATATACCTTGTAGGTTGTACTATCGCCAACAATGATGTCTTCTGGGTAAAGGAATTGTCCTACAGAGAACTTCCCGTTTTGATCGGACAGAATGTTGGTTGTCTCTACTGCAGTTGTTCCATTATTTGCCCATTCAATATGGATTTGAACCGGTAGTCCACTCGCATTTTCACGAATGCCTGAAATTGGGTTAATCCACTCAACTACACCGTTGAAGATTGCAGGACTTCGAGCATCGAGCCAAAGATTTCCAGGAATATCCAACGTGATGAATGTCAACGCCTTATCGTCTTCGTCAAGAATACAGTCGTTGTCATGATCCCAATCTGAAGATGGAGCTCCCTGATAACATGGATCGGATGTGAAACCTTCTTCGAGATGGTCGTGATCAATATCGGTTCGAGAATCGTTATCGTCGTCCGTGTCATTCACGTCAGGACCTGTTGTCAAATCGTTTGGATTGGCGAGTGCTTCACCACCACCAAAGTCATCGTGATCCCATGGGTTGGTCGAATTTCGATCGAATCGCTCAGGCCAAAGAAGAATTTCATCTTCATCGTGCATTCCGTCTTGGTCATCATCCTCATCGAGGTCATCACGAACACCATCGTTGTCGTGATCCCATGGCGCAATGAATTTCGACGCGTTTCCTAATTCGACTGCGTTGCTAATTCCGTCGCCATCCCAGTCATCGTCCGCCCAGTTGACAATTCCATCGTTGTCGTGATCCCATGTGGACTGTTCTTCACCCCAGAAACAACCTGCGAGTTTTTCTTGATCTCCATCAAGAACACCGTTGTTGTCATCATCAGGGTCTTCACCATCTGGAACGCCATCGTTGTCGTTGTCGACGTCATACACTCTAGGTTGTTGAAGACCGAGTGTCATCTGACCTCGATCCCACACAGCTTGGTAGAATCCGTCACCGTCTGCATCCGCATCGTTTCCGTCGTCGTCATTGTCAACACAATTTGTTCCAGAGAAAAAGTTGCCATTTTCTTGGCCAGTATCATCATCCAAGTCGTCGTTGCTATCGATTTCGAAATAATCCCATAGTCCGTCGTTATCATCATCGACATCGAACCAATCAAAGATTGAATCGTAATCATCATCAAGGTCGAGAGTATTGTTGTAGAAATCGCCGTCAACGTCGCCATCAACATCGTTCTTGTCTAGATCTGCTCCCAACTCATCTGGGAAATCCGCTTCCGGCCCATTGTCAGAATTCCACTGCCAGATGCCAGTGGCCAATCCAATCCAGGTAACGAATGCATCGCGGTTGTCCTGCATCTGTGTATAGCTAATCGCTGAATCGATGACGCCATCGCCACCGAAGTCATAGTGCCAACATCCACCTTGAGCGCCTGGCGTACATGACCAATTTCCTGATTGCCCCCCAGTCGTAGCGCCCTGATCGATGGCAGCATCTGCTCGAGTCGAATATGGGAGGCCGAATTGGGCGTTGACACCATTCAATGGCATTTGATAAGCGATTGCGTAAGAATATCCACAAACGAATCCTTGACCGAGATTACCAACCGTGTGGCCACAGACGCTCATATTGAATGAACCGCCCATCTTGACGTCATTGACGTCGTGAATACCGTCGTTTCCTTCGTCTTGATCCCACCAGTCAGGCATTCCATCAGCATCTTGGTCATGTCAAGGCCGTTGACAAGTGAGTCGCCATCGCTGTCGATATCCCACTCATTACCTCCATTGTAGGAAGACCAACGGGCGAAAAGGAACCAATAGAATTCAGGGACGTTTCCGGCTGTTGGAGGGTTGGTCGTTCCGTCATATCCATTGTAATCGATGACCATGTCAGAAAATGGATTGTGCCAGAAAACCATTGCCCAGTAAGAATCAATGTTGGTGGTATAATCTTGGTTGTCTCCACTACCGTCGAGTGGCCCTAAGTCGCCAACAGGATAGAACGGGGTTTGGAATGCATCGTTTAGGTCAGGATCGACAGTACCGCAGTTTCCGTCGTCTGGGTCGAAGAGGTCGGAAAGACCATCGTTGTCATCGTCCCAATCGATGTCGTTTTCTAGGCCATCGCCATCGATATCGGAATCAACTGCGTTTGGTCCATCGTCACGGTAAAGTGCCCCATTGATTGCGTGCAAGTCACCGTCGTTATCGAGGTCGCAATCCCAATCAATGTCGAGAATGTCGATGATTCCGTCGTTGTCATCATCGATATCTTCCCAGTTGAGAACGCCATCGCCATCCCAGTCATTGAACTGTGAAAACGATGCACGGCGTGTTTGGCAGCGTGGGTCTGGATTGACTGGATTTGGATTTGCTGCGGTTGGACAGTTCCATGCGATAACATCGGATGCCTTGTCGAGTGGGAAACTGTCGTTTTCGTTATCGATGTTATCATCGTCAAGGTCGTATTCGAAATTAGTAGCATCTCCGCTTACGAGAACGTTTCCAAGGTTGTCTGGGCTGGTGGTACCGCCGAGTTCTGGGTCCAACCAGTCATAGACAGCGTTGTAGTTTTGGTCGAATGGTCGCAGTCGATCATCATCAAGGTCTTGATCGTAATCAATTTCGCAATCAAGTCCAGTCTTACTGTCGGTGTCGCCACCAGGCGTTTGGTATGGCGAATTGTCCTCTCGAGTATAATCTCCAAGGCCATCACCATTGTTATCGATGTTGACACATGTGTCTGGGATGCCGTCGTTGTCGTCATCAGGATCAAACATGTCGAGAATTCCATCATTGTCGTCATCCGTATCTGCTGAATCTGGAGTTCCATCATTGTCGTTATCAGGATCAATGAAATTTGGAATGCCATCGCTATCAAGGTCTCCGTCAACGATATCTGTGAATGAAGGCGTACCTTGCGCACCTTCTGCGCCAGGGCCCTGTCCATCGGCACTTACGCGAGCTGCTTCCCAAGTGACATAGTTCACGCCACCAGAGTAGTCTCGGTAATCGATAAAGTCCCAAACAACAGGTGCGTCGAAGAGATTACCTGCAGCGACATTGCTGGTTGTGATTGTAGCATCATATGGATGAGAGTCGTCAACGTCAGCAACGTTGTCGTTGTCATCGTCAGGGTCGAAATAATCCATCAAGCCATCCGAATCATAATCACAAGGCCAAATGAATTGATCAATTCGGCCGTCGTTGTCATCGTCTTCGTCATATCGGCCAGCCCCTGAACCGTCATTGTCCTCATCCGTAACCCCGTCGTTATCGTGGTCGAATGGATGTTGATCGGCGAGATAGAATGCCCCTACTTGTGTAGGCGTTGCAATCCATGGATGTTCTGTTGTTGCGACAACGAAGCGATCGGTTGAGACATTTCGTGGGTCGAAACCCTGTGCCTCAAGTGCAGCGTAGTCGATTGGGCCTTCGAGAATACCATCATTGTCATCATCCCAGTCATCGATATCGAGAATACCATCATTGTCATGGTCGAATGGGTCGGTCCCATAACAACCGTCGAATCGCTCGATAAGGTCGTAAATACCATCGTTGTCATCATCGAGATCGTACAAGTCGCTGATTCCATCGTTATCGTGATCGTTTTTGTTGGATTCTTCAACAAGGAAATTGTTCGATGCCATCACAGCTTCAACAGCGGCTAGATCGCTGATGACACCTGATGAAACACCGATATCAGCCCACATGATGTCTCGAAGGGCGGGGTGGACATCATCGGAATGGAAAACTGTGGAGCCTTCGTACTGGCCTTGACCTGCCTGATCCATTGATTGGAGAGCAGGGCTACTTTGCATTGACCGGTACTCAACATCGATTGATGTTTCTTCCTCTTCCCATTCTGATGGGACCATCATTGCAAGTGTTGTGCTCATTACCATCAAGAACACTAAAAGAAGTGATTTGAAAGCGTTCGGTCGTCGGTTGATTTTGTTTCGGTTTTCTAGCATAACAGCCCCTCTAAACAAATCGCTGAACAAGGAACTGTATATGAAAACGATGGGTGATTGATGACCGAAAGTATCACCCAGATGAAAAGGATATCAAAAGAAAAGGAGCCCCAGGGGAGCGGACTCCCCTGAGGCCCGGACATCCGTTCAACAAGAACGGAGTTACGACTTGATGTTCAATTCGAACCGACTCAGTTTTCGAGGGAATCAAGGATTCCATCGTCGTCATCGTCGTCATCGAGTTGGTTCTCGATTCCGTCGTTGTCGGAGTCAAATTGACCGGTGAGATCGTTTCCATCGTTGATTTCGAACCAGTCGCTTAGACCGTCGTTGTCGTCATCGGTGTCACTGAGATCCCAAATTCCGTCGTTATCATGATCGTAGCGGTAGTTACCGAAGTCACCATCTGCTTCATCGACATCAAGAATGTTGTCGTTGTCGTCATCAGGGTCTTCCCCATCATCCATGCCATCGTTGTCGTGGTCACGGGAGAGGTCTTCGCCGTTCTCGCCTACGTCGTTCCAGTTGTCAACGCCATCGTTGTCGATGTCGAAGTCAACAGCATCGCTGATTCCGTCGTTGTCGTGATCGTAAATGTTCGTGTTCGGATCATTGTCGTTCACTTCTTCGTCATCATCGATTCCATCGCCATCGTCATCGCTGTCTTCAGCGTCGTCGATTCCGTCGTTGTCGTGGTCTTGTGGGCTGGCATCAAGATCGTCAGGAATTCCGTCGTTGTCGTCATCGTTGTCGAGGTTATCTGGGATACCATCGCCATCGTTGTCTGTTTCGCCGTTTTGTTCCTGGTTGTCAAGCTGTTGACCTTGTTGTTGGTCGGTTTGTTGACCTTGTTGACCTTGCTGACCGTTTTGGGTCTGGCCTTGCTGCTGTTGGTTCTGACCGTTTTGGTTCTCACCGTTTTGGTTTCCAGCTTGCTGATCGCCTTGTTGGCCACCTTGCTGTCCACCTTGTTGCTGCTGACCTTGTCCATTGTCTTGCTGCTGGCCTTGTTGACCTTGCTGGCCTTGTTGACCTTGCTGGCCTTGTTGACCTTGCTGGCCTTGTTGACCTTGCTGGCCTTG
>Ga0115012_10002656_pt1 | contig 10485 bp, 6 predicted proteins | sample TroAtlMetagenome_FD_88706 | JGI IMG/M metagenome (GOLD analysis project Ga0115012, IMG submission 88706) | Marine eukaryotic phytoplankton communities from Atlantic Ocean - Tropical Atlantic ANT10 Metagenome | ecosystem: Environmental > Aquatic > Marine > Oceanic | place: Tropical Atlantic Ocean...
GCAGTAAAAGCACGTAAACAATCACAAAAGAGATTACGAGATGCCAAAAAAAGGGCAGACAAAGTTACAAAGCAAGCTGAAAGCAAAAGATACTACGCAAAAAAGCTTGAAGAAAAAATCACAAAAGTTGAGAAAGGACTCAATAGTAATGAAACTACGCTTATTGATAAAACGGACTTGCAAGACCTTCCAGTCGCTGTTGAGCAGTTGGTGGATGGGCGTGAAGTTATTTTTAAACCAAATCAAGGTCCCCAAGAAGAATTTCTTTCCTCAAGTGAAAGAGATGTTTTGTACGGCGGCAGTGCAGGTGGGGGAAAAAGTTTTGCACTTCTCGCAGACCCTCTTCGGTATTGTACTAATAGCAACCATCGTGGGCTTCTTCTTAGGCGTACTCTGGATGAGTTAACCGAACTAATTGACAAATCACGTCAGCTTTATCCTAAAGCGTTTCCCGGTGCAAAGTTCCGGGAGTCAAAATCAACATGGCACTTCCCATCAGGAGCAACCATTTGGTTTACGTACCTAGATAAAGACAAAGACGTAACTCGATTTCAAGGACAGTCGTTTAACTGGATCGGTATAGACGAAATAACACAATACCCAACTCCGTATGTTTGGGATTATCTTCGTTCACGACTTAGAGCAACTGATCCCGAGTTACAACAAAATTTGTACATGCGTTGTACAGCCAATCCGGGTGGAGTCGGAGGATGGTGGGTCAAAAAGATGTATATCGATCCATCGGAACACAATTCCACGTTTCCTGCAATGGACATTGAAACAGGAAAACCGTTTCTTTGGCCGCACGGTCACGACAAAGCAGGCGAACCTTTATTTTATCGCAGGTTTATTCCTGCCCGTTTAACTGACAACCCATACCTGTTAGCAGACGGACAATACGAAGCGATGTTGCGTTCTCTTCCTGAAGTTGAACGTAAACGATTGCTCGAAGGAGACTGGGAAGTCACAGAAGGTGCAGCGTTCCCAGAATTTAGCAGAGGAAAACATGTTACACCGTCTTTTGAGTTACCTACCAACTTCCCACGAATACGAGCCGCCGACTACGGCTACTCGAGTCCTTCGTGTATTTTATGGGGTGCTATTGATTGGGATAATAATATCTGGGTTTATCGTGAATTATACGTAAAACACTTGACAGCAGAGCAGTTAGCCGATAGAATACTAGAAACAGAAGAAAACGATCCAACACCTCACTACACAGTCCTTGACTCTTCGTGTTGGAACAAAACAGGGTTTGGTCCTTCAATAGCCGAAACGATGATGAGATCAGGAGTACGTTGGACACCTTCTGACCGAAATCGACTTCAAGGAAAAATGGAAATACATCGTAGGCTTGCCGATGACCCTCGAACAAATGAACCTAGATTACGAATATTTCCGAACTGTGTCAACCTTATCAAGCAACTGGCAGGTATACCTCTTAGCAAGACAAATGCAGAGGATGTTGATACAAAGGCAGAAGATCACGCATACGATGCACTAAGATATATGTTAATGACAAGAACAACAGGATACGTTTCCATACATAAATCCCTACAGGGAATTAAAAATCAGGTGTACCAAGTACACGACCAAACATTTGGATATTAAATAAATGGCAGCAGGAACACAAGCATATATAGTAGATCAAGATTACGATCCTAGAACTATTACTCTGGATGAATGGCTTTCTATGTTTGAAAAAGAAAGCACTGAAACTGGTGGTAGACAAAATAAAACTTGGGGTAATTTAATAAGAAATAATAAAATTACCAAAAAATATTTAAATCAACCTGTCATAACATTATTTGGTGCAGTTCCATCTGAATCACAAAGTATATTGGCTGACATTCAAAATGCTGCAGGTAAGCAAGCCAGTACTGTACAATCTAAATTTAGAGTAATAGAAGCAAATATATTTCCTAAATTAGCCGTGCTTGGTAAAAAAGAAGGGGTTGATTTATTATCAGGCTATACAAAAATATCTGAAGAAGTTAAAAAACTACAAACTAGAGGAGGAAAATTTACAGCTAGTAAAGGTTTTAATGTAGCTAAAGTTGGAGAGCTTGTAAAAAATTTACAAGAACACGTAAAAAAATTTCCAGAAGATAAACCCATAGCAAACGCAATTATTTTTAATTTAGAGAATGGAAGCAGACCAAGTTTAACAACAGAACTAAGAACTGTCCACTACATACCAAATCAGCTTGGAGAAACAGGAGCTGCAATGGGTTTTACAGGCAGGGATGGTTTACTAATACAAGCAGGAACTAAAGGCGTTAAAAGACAAGCAAAAGGTCAAGCACCGAATATACAACCCTACAATGCTCCTTTATCAAAAAGAGCTTTAACTATACTCCAAGATCAAAGTGATTATAATTCTAAAATTATAGGAGATAACAAAAAGTTAGATTTTTTCTTTCAAGTATTAGATAAAAAAGGTAACCCCAAACCAATCACTTTACCTGACATAAACAGAGTTCTTGATAAAACCAGTCCTGTTGGGTTGTTGGTAGAATACACAAAGACGGGAACAAAACCTTTAAAAACTCCAATAACAGCAAAAAATTTAAGAAATCTATTTATAAACTCAGCAAGTCTTGCTATAAAAAATAAAGAAAACATAGCTATGTTAACTAATAGAGATGTTTCAGTAAATACAGGGTCACAAGATATTTATATAGGTAAACCCGGACAATACAATCAAGGTGCTATAGACGATTTAGATAGAATAAGCCAAACAAATTGGGGATTCTTTACTTTACTTGATAAAGAAAATAAACAAATTTACGATCAGTCTGGAGATATGTTAAATCCAAGCTCTTTTATTTTTGGTACTAACGAAATAAATCCTGAAACAAAAACATTCGTTCCAGATGCTGTAGAACATACAAAGTTTATGGATGCAGATCCAAAAGAAGTTCCTGTACAAACAAAAGGATTTTCTCCGCCACTAGAAGAAGACTTAATAGAAAGTGAATTTACTAAAATTGAACCAGAATCAAATAATAACAAGATACCAACAAATGTAGACGCTACTTCTTATACTGCGGAAGAATTGCAAGAATTAAAAGATGGAGGAATTGAAGAGTTTGATTTAGATGATACTAAATCGTCTCGAATACAAAAAGCAAAAGCTAAAACTGGAAGTGGAAAATTAAAAGGAGTTGATCCGTTTTCTATAGGTTTAGGAATAGGAGCAGGTACTGAACTGCTAGACAATGCGGGAGAAGTTGTTGCAGAAGAAGCCACTACATCAACAATTGGTGCAGCGGCGACCAGAACAATGCCTAGATTAATGCAAACCGCAGCAGGAAGAGCATTACCCATAGCAGGTGCAGGATTTGTTTTCCCGTCTACTCCTGCAAACGTAGATGAAGTAGAAGGCTTTGCACGACAAGACATAGACAGACGTTTTGGTGGTATAGACCAGATGGACACATCCCAAGAAAAACAAATATACAGAGACGATCCTAGAGTAAGAAGAGGAGGAGGGTATGACCCATCATACTTACCCTCTCGTGATCCAAGTGATCCTTTGAGTGATGAAGCTCAAAGAGAAAGATTTCTAGCACGAGCTAGAGAAAAAGCAAGTTCAGGAGTACGTGGATTTGTTCAAAAAGCAGAAAAGCAAAAACAAGCAGGGAGATAATAATGCCTAACAATGACTACAATTATGGACCATCTTATGTTATGAACTCAGATAAGACATCTCATAACGACCCGATGGGTTCTAATCAGTTATACAGGGAAAAGAAAGAGTTCACAACTAAAGTTGATGGTAACGCTTTACAGGTAGACATGCCAAAGAAGCAAACTAAACCAACAGTTGAAGCATCTTTCAACAAAATGGCTGACGATAAAAACTACTTCTAATTAAGGTAAAAATTAATGGCTGATGATAATTTTCTTCAACCTGAAGATGATACTAGCGTGCCTATACTTGACCCGTCTGGAGAGATGCCGGGATTAGCAGGGTACGTTAAAAGTAAGTTTGAAGATTCAGAAAACGGCAGACGTTCACACGAACAACGTTGGTTACAAGCCTATAAAAACTTTAGAGGGATTTACGATTCTACAACCCAGTATCGTGATTCCGAACGTTCTAAAGTATTTATAAAAATAACCAAAACAAAAGTTCTTGCAGCGTATGGGCAAATAGTAGATATATTGTTTGCTAACAAAAAATTTCCATTGGTGGTTGAGTCAACTCCTAAACCTGAAGGTATAGAAGAGTTTGCTCACATGAAAACACCTGTTGATGAAACGTCTGATCCGTATGGGTTTGAAGGAGATGGTAATGAACTTCTTCCGGGAGCTATGTCGGTTAAAGAACCTCATAAACTCGGCTCTTACGGAAAAGAATTTTCTGACATGCTTGTTGCAGGACCTGCAAAGATGGGCGAACCACAAGTTAAGCCTGCACAAAAAATGGCATTGCGTATGGAAAAATGTATTCACGATCAATTGTTGGATACAAACGCTGTCAACGTATTTCGTCAAGCAGTTTTTGAATCATCTTTACTTGGAACAGGCATTGTAAAAGGACCTTTTAACTTTTACAAAAGAATACACAAGTGGGAAAAAGATGAAAATGGTCAACGAGTTTATGCACCTTATGAAAAAATAGTACCTCGTGTAGAACACGTTTCTTTGTGGGATTTTCACCCCGATCCGTCAGCAACAAGTATGGATGACTGTGAATACGTTATTCAACGTCATCGTATGAATCGCCAACAACTTCGAGGTCTTATCAAGCGACCACATTTTGATGCAATGGCTATCGAAGAATGTCTTGCAAAAGGATCTAATTACGAAGATAAGTATTACGAAGATACAATCCGAGAAGATGAAACAGAACCTTACCATCAAGAAAGTAGATACGAAGTTCTTGAATATTGGGGGGTAATTGATAAAAAATACGCTACTGAAATGGGTATGGAAAATGCTAATCAAATGTCAGAATTTGATCAAGCACAAGTTAATGTTTGGGTGTGTGGTAGTATGGTAATCAGGTGTGTTGCAAACCCATTTACACCTGCACGAGTACCTTACCAAGCGTTTCCATTTGAAATCAATCCTTATCAATTGTGGGGAGTTGGTGTAGCAGAAAACATGGAAGATGCACAGATGCTTATGAACGGTCACGTTCGTATGGCAATAGATAACCTTGCACTTGCAGGTAATCTTGTATTTGATGTAGACGAAGCAAGTCTTGTTCCCGGACAAAACATGGATATATTTCCCGGAAAAATATTCCGAAGACAATCGGGTGTGACAGGAACAGCAATTAACGGATTAAAGTTTCCAAACACAGCACCAGAAAATATACAAATGTATCAGATATCAAGGCAACTTGCAGATGAAGAAACAGGTATACCTTCTATACTTCACGGACAAACGGGAGTAACGGGTACAGGTAGAACTGCTGCAGGATTATCAATGTTGATGGGTTCAGCAAGTTTGTCTATGAAAACAGTTATAAAGAACATAGATGATCACCTTTTAAAACCAATTGGTGAATCGTTCTTTCAGTGGAACATGCAATTCAATCCAGACATTGAAGACATGGAAGGGGATCTTGAAATAAAACCACGTGGCGTTGCTGCAGTTATGCAAAAGGAAGTACGCACACAACGACTAACTGCGTTACTTCAGACTGTATCTAATCCAATGCTTGCACCTTTTATAAAGATACCAAATTTAATAAAAGAACTTGCAATAGCACAAGATATTGATCCAGAAACTTTAGTTAACGACCACAACGAAGCACAGATATATGCTGAAATGTTAAAAGGAATGATGCAAGATGCTCAACAAGGAACAGGCGAAAATGCTGTCGCCCCTAATCAACAGCAAGGAATGGGGCAACCTAGTGGATTACCTCAACAGCCTGAAGGAACTGACAGTCAGGGCAATGGTAACGGCACAATCGGAGTCGGAGCTACGCCAACTGCAGGGGAAACTGGCTTTACTGGAAATGCTCCTAGAATTGAAGAATAATTATGGAAAAGTTATAAAGAATGGCTAGTGAACTTCTTGATTTTAGTCTTAGTTTTTTTGAACCAATATCATTAAAAAAATACAAAACAACTCCAGTTGATTTTTATGAACAATCTTTAAAGTTTGAAAAAGGAACTTATACTCCCACAGAAAAAAAAGAAGAAGAAGAAGAAGAAAAAAGAAACATTAATGTAAATGTAGTAGGCATTGATGATGACGATGATGACGATGATGAAAGAAGAAATGTTGTTTATTCAGGAAAAGGTTCAATTGATGACATTATGAACAAACCTCTTACTGATGAAAAGATAGCTTCTTTAAAACTTGGAACTTATGGTGATTCTTTATCAAAATTAGGTTACAAAGATAAATCTCCATTTAGTGTTTTTGGTCAAGATATATATTTAGCAGGAGTTCCAAAAAATAAAGAAGAAGTAAAAAAAGGATTTGAAAAATTTGTATCAAAAGAAGGATTAGTAAAAACTGGTATGAAAACTGGTGCAAAAATGCTTGGAATGAACCCATTTGTATCAGGCGGAGCAACGTCTTTTCTTTTTGGAAAAGAGGTAACTGATCCTCTTGGTAACCAAAGCTTTCGACCAAGTAATTTTGTATTTGGTGGAGTACACGATATAAACATGTCAATTCAATATGACAATGTACGTGAAATACAAAATGCTATAAAATCAGGTTCAAAAACTAGAGGATTTGTTGAATACATAGACGGGCAGTTAGTTAGTAGAAGTCCAACAGGGATGCAATACAGTGGAACAACAGATTTAACGCACGAAGAACTTAAAAGAAGGGAAGCTTTATCAAAGGGATTTATACCTTCAACTTACAATTTAAATAATGAAACAGGAGAAAAAGGAGTTCCTACTGGGGCAGGAGGAATGTACGATAATAGAGGTAGGTTTCATACAGCAAGTGGAACTTCATATTATGGATCACATAAAGCATCTACTGCGTTAGGTAAAATGACAGGGTTAAGTACTAAGATAGTTGAAACTATTTTAAGTGAAGTTAGAGGAGATAAAAAGAAAAATTTAACTCAAGAAATAGCAAAAGCTCAATACCAAGTAGGTATACAAGATAAAGGTATTCAAACAGCACAAAGAACAGAAGTGGAACAAAGAATAGAAGAAGATTCATCTGTTACAAACTTGCCAACATACACATCTCCAACATATAGTTATGAGTACTATAAAAGCAGTGATAGTGATGATCAATCTGATGATACAGCAACATCAGGTGAGGATACAAGTTCTGATATGGGATTTTCTACTGCTTATGGCGGACAGATAGGTCAGGGTATGCAAGCGGGTGGTCCTGCAGGTTTCATTGGAGGTCCTCCAGAAAAATACGGAAATCAAACAACTATTGCAGATGACATACCTCTTGAAGTACCAGAAGGTGCGTTTGTTATTAATGCTCCTGCTGTAGAATACGCAGGATCACAAGATATTAGTAAAATGCTAACTAAAGCATACGAAAAAGCAGGACAAGGGGTTGACAAATCTGGACAAGTTACTAAAATACCAAGTAAGGAACAAGTTGATATAATGATCTCACGAGGTGAGGTTGTAGTACCCCCAAACATAGCAAAAATTATAGGATACGATAGATTAGAGAAAATAAATAATCGTGGTAAAAAAGAAGTTGCACGAAGACAACAAAGAGCAGGCGATCAAGAAAAACCACAAGCTATGCAAGGATTTATAAATAAAGCAGGGGGGGATAAGATCACCGTGCATAGAGGTGAACCTTACCCTGAACAAATTAGTAAGTTTGACAAAAAATACATGGCAGGTCGAAGAACGACAGGAGCATGGTTTTCATCAAACAAAAGTTACGCTAAAATGTACGGTCAACTTCAAAAAAGTTTAGATGTTACTTTTGATGAGTACGCAAAAGGTGCAAAAAAAGCTGAAATGTATAGAAACATAGCTTCAATGCAATCCGAAAGTGGTAAACGACAACTAACAAGAGATCAAAAGAAAAAACTATTTAAACATGTAAAAGAAGTAAAACAAATGGCTAAGCAAGTAAAAGATGGAAAAGTAGACCCTAAAAGATTTGTAAACACTTTACACATGGCTCTTTTTCCAGAAAAAAAAGAAGAAGCGACAATTAGAAAAATTGAAAGTTACAAGAATAATCCAAAACTTTTTGGTAAACTTGTAGTTCGTAATTTAGCAAACAACATTGTAACAAAAGGCGTTCCTTTTTTAAGTAAACTTTCACCAATAGGAAGTATTGCGGGTATGCTTACCCCGACAGAAATGGGAGACGCAACATTAGATTCAAGAGGATTTGTGGATTACAATCCAAATTTTCCACAATAAAAAGAATTAGTCAGCTACCCACGTATTAGTGGCCCTGATTGAACCGAAGCAGCTACCCACAGCCAGTGGCACTGCATTAATGAGGTATAAAACTATGGCAACACAAGTAAGAGGTGCAAGAGCCAACAAACCAAACGACTCCTTTGGAGTAACTAACAACCCCAATCTTTATCGAGGTAAATATCGTGAAGATGTTTATAAAGATGATGAAGAAGAAGGGCAACAAGAAGAGCAACAAAATGAAGAAGCTCAAACTGACCCCACTAAAAAAGTGGCTACTCAACAGAGCGATACCAGTTTTGCAGAAAAAAAAGTAAAAGAAGAAGATCACGATTACAAAAAACGTTATGATGATTTAAAAAAACATTATGACACAAAACTCAGCGAGTTTAAAGGTGAACGTGAACAACTTGCAAGCGAACTAGACGCTGTTAAAAAACGGGTGTATGAAATGCCGAGAGGTACGACTCCACCTAAAACAATAGAAGAACTAGAGGAATTTAAAGAAAAATACCCTGATGTTTTTGAAGTTGTTGAAACAGTATCTAACATGCAGACTGAATCTCAAGTTGCAAAACTTCGTGAGGAAATAGATTCTGTAAAGAAACGGGAAAAAAATCTTGAAAAAGAAAAAGCATTTGAAGAACTTCTTCGATTGCATCCTGACTTTCACGATCTAAAAACTAACGAAAAATTTTTAAGTTGGCTTGATGAACAACCTGATCAATTAAGTGACGGTATTTATAAAAACAATACTGATGCAAAATGGGCAGGTAAAATCATATCTCTTTACAAGGCAGAGAGTGGAATCTCTACCACACCAAAGAAGTCTACTAAATCAAAAGAAGCGACTGATGCTGCAGCAACGGTTACAAAACAACAACCAAGAGAAGTTGCAACAAAAGAAGGTTCTAACAAAAAGATTTGGAAGAGTTCTGAAATCGCCAAGCTTAAATCGTGGGAATTTGAAAAACTTGAAAAAGAAATAGATTTAGCACGAGAAGAAGGGCGAATTGATATAAATAACTAAACCTCATATTTTATAAGTGAGGAAGGAGAGAAGAAATGGCTTTCGGTACATCAGCAGGGTACGCCAACTTACCATCAGGTAATTTTGCACCCTCAATTTTTAGCCAAAAAGTTCTCAAATTCTTTAGACGTGCTTCGGTTGCAGAGGATATTACTAATACCGATTACACTGGGGAAATTGAAAACTTTGGTGACACCGTAAATATAATCAAAGAGCCGACCATTAGTGTATCAGCTTACACTAGAGGTTCTGTGGTTAACCCTCAAGACTTGGCAGATGACCAAGTTCAACTAACTGTCGATCAAGCAAATGCCTTTGCATTTAAGATTGACGACATTGAAGAAAGACATTCCCATGTAAACTGGGAAGCGTTGTCTACTTCTTCAGGTGCTTATGCCTTGAAGAGAAAGTACGATGCAAACGTTCTTCAAACTCTGTCAGATGGAGCAGGTATTGTATCTTCAGCAGTGTCTGGTACAACTCCAACATCTACAGAATCAGCAGGCGTTTTAGGAACAGCAAATGCTCCTATCAACGTTGAGACTGACGATGCAGGCATTAACTTAATGCTTACTATGGCAAGACTTTTAGATGACCAATCTGTTCCTGAAGAAAACAGATGGTTCGTAGCCCCTCCAAAGTTCTACGAAAAGGCTTTCCAAGCAGGAAATAAAATCGCTGAAGTACAAGTTACTGGTGATGGTTCTTCTGCATTAAGGAATGGACTTGCATCAGTAGGCACTCTTGCAGGTTTTAGATGCTACAAGTCTACTGCTTTAAACAGTACAGGTGGAACTGACCAAGTAACACTAACAGATGCTTCTGCTACATTAGCAACAGATTCATCTGAGCATGTTGTTTTAGCAGGTCACATCTCATCTTGTGCTACAGCGTCTCACATCGCTAAGACCGAAGTGGTACGTTCAACTGAATCATTCTCTGACGTTATTAGAGGGTTGCATGTTTTTGGAAGAAAAATCCTTAGACAAGAAGCTCTTGTTCGTGGCGTTATAGATTACGCTTAAATAGGGAGGACTGACATATGGCTACATATAATAATACCATCACAGGAGGTGGTACAGTAGGTCACATAGCTGACGCTGCTAA
>Ga0115012_10002657_pt1 | contig 10485 bp, 14 predicted proteins | sample TroAtlMetagenome_FD_88706 | JGI IMG/M metagenome (GOLD analysis project Ga0115012, IMG submission 88706) | Marine eukaryotic phytoplankton communities from Atlantic Ocean - Tropical Atlantic ANT10 Metagenome | ecosystem: Environmental > Aquatic > Marine > Oceanic | place: Tropical Atlantic...
GGGTCGATTTGTTTTTGCCAGACGACTTTGCGTCTATCAAGTTCTTTTGAATATTCACGGGACCATTTTGTAGTTACAGGTTCTTCATCTGCGTCAGTAAAATTTGTACAGTCGCGACGATCATACAACATCGACATAAACACCTCCTTTCGGTAAGTATTTAGTTGGCGGTCCCTGGGAGAATCGAACTCCCCTCTCTGCCGTGACAGGGCAGTGTCCTAACCGATAAACGAAGGGACCGAAGGATAGCGACTTCACCTTTTATAGTGCCTCGATGCGACCACCGAGCTAGCAGATCAAGATTCCTCGTCGCTATGTTAGGGATGATCAAGTCCCCCTGCAGATCTAAAAAACTAAGGTTCGTGTTCCCTAGTTCAAACCACCACTGCGTCGTTTGATTACCCAGAATACTGGAGCGAGTTAAGAGATTCGAACTCTCGACCTTGACGTTGGCAACGTCATGCTCTACCAACTGAGCTAAACTCGCTTATTTGCATTGCCCACAAACTGGAGCAATATATTTTATGTCGTCTTTAACGTACTTTTTTGTTTTAGATTTGCCACCGACTAACCACGGATACATAATCTTTAATGGATATCCTGCAGTTCTCGTGTCCGTAGGTCCTGTGTATCTTACGGTCGGCGAACTGCAGGAAACCAAAGTTATACTTACAAGTATTAAAACCACAAGGTATAAAATGGTGGGGAAGGAGAGATTCGAACTCCCTAAGGCATAGCCACCTGATTTACAGTCAGGCACGTCTCGCCATCTACGTCGCTTCCCCAGTTTTTTCATTATAGATTTCCTGACTCAAACATATGCGATTATATCCTGCTCTGTTATATTCGTTGTATTCTTCTCCACCAAGAGCAAACATAATATTATTAGTTGGAGTAAGGTTTAGTCTTTCACAAACACTATTATAGTAAACTTCATTCTCAGTCCAAGCATTGTCAAAATCATACTGGCATATGAGTTCATTAGCAACACCCATGCTTATGCGAGGCACCATCTTGACATGGTTGGCTATATCGATGCCGTCATCGTAATCTTCTTTTGAATATCTGACACCGATTCTCAACCACTCACCACCCCAAAATGCTTTGGACAGTGAGAAACAAACTTGCTTTATGCAATCATCGTCATGCAATACTATACCCTTTGATGCAGGGGCATGACACATATCCAACATCATCGGAATATCTGACTGTCTCCACTCTTCATACTGTTCATGTATCTGACCATGACCCGTGAAAGGCATTGATAATATTCTGGTTTGTGTACAATCACTAAACTTATTAGCACCCTTGTGATACATAAACTCACCATCAACAACCTGTGGCATACCACCATGCTGAATGTACCAGTGATCAAATGCCTGTATAGATCCACATGTGACAGACATATACGGGAAACTGTCCAGTTTAGAAAAGTCATTATTCTTTGACTTCTTTACCCAGTCGGTAAAGTTTATCAGAAACCCATCAGTTGTGTCCTGATACAAAAAGGAAGATAGATCGAGTCCCTCTATAAAGGACTGCTGTTCATCATCCTTAATTGCTCTCAGGTCTTTCCAAGAATCCTGACAACTGGAGAGTGTATTTGTCTGTTGTTCCACCATTCATTCCGATATGTAAAGAGGTATCATCAAACATGAGACCTTGATTTGTTTTCCACTGAGTCCAGTCATGCCAAGAATTTTTTCTTTCGTACTGAATCATGTGACCAGGATCCCAATCATTCAAGTGTATGTTCGCCCGTACTATCTTCTGACCTTCTACGTCGTATTTCTTTTTGATCTGGTAGAAGATATCTTTGTGTATTGGTATAACCTGACCAGGTGGTTGACGTATTGTAGAGATAGTCAGAATCTTCATATGTAACTGGTGCTCCAAATCCTCAAAGGGAACATCATCATTATCCCACCAAAGTTGATTGATAATAGTATTCTCTTTTACGTACTTGTCACTCCATTCATATTTGTCATGCACATCCTGTTGCTCATCCAACTGATGAGAAATACAACTAAACTCTTCACTGTAATCAGCATCGAGTAAATGTGACAACTCTGCTTCTACCTGCACCATTCTAGGATACATGCGTACTCCTTAATTGTTCTGGGTATGTTAGAAGATTTACATTCCATTTTCTGTCGCCCACCCATTTCTTTAAATCGTTTAATCCGTGCTCATTATTTTTATGTAATACTGTGTTGATAGTAACAGACCATTCTTTTTCTAATTCTTCTACAGTATTTGTTATCGTATTCCAATCTGAGCCATGTCTGACCTTTTCATTCAACTCACCGTAACCATCGATGCTCACCAGAAAACTTACCTGTTTACATTCTCTCCAAAGTTTTTTCCATTTTTCTTTTGGTGTGAACATGCCATTTGTGACGTAAACTATTTCTAAATTTTTCCTGTCTACTTTTCTCAATAACTGAAAATGTTTTTCTGTCATCAATGGTTCGCCACCCAGAAATGTAATCTTCTCAAGATCTGGTATGTTCTTTAATGGTGTAGTATATTTAATAACTCCATTAAATTGATGAGACCATTCTTCCCAGCAAGGATCACATTTCAAGTTGCATATATTGTCAAATCCTATTTCTAAATGTCTGAGTTGGATCTCATTGCAATCATACTGCTCATTAAATTCTTGCCTTAGTGACTTGATTCCTTTTTCTTCCTCATCCCAACACTTTGAGCATTCTGGCAGTTTTTCTGTTTTAAATTTTTCACGGAGTTTGTTGTATTCCTTTGAAACCAAAACGTCACTTACATTTCCGTCAAATTTTTGTATCGGTTTTTTGAAACGACAGCAAGGAAATACCCTGTCATCACTTCTGATGTTCGTATAGTTATACAAAGCAGAACACATCATACGTAAAAACTGTCTTTCCTTCGACCCCACCAAAAATTTTCTTTAACCCACTGTTGTAAGTTACCTTCGGGTTCTCTCATTTTGTTCATGTTCTCTTTACACAGTTCACTTACATCCAAGTCAAACTCACCTAAACAAAACCGAAAGATGTCGTCATAAAATTTTGCTTTGTTCAACCATATCTCTTTTGCGGTAACCTCTTCATATTCCCAGTAGGTACCACACCATTCTCTGCCCCAGAGTTCTTTACCCTTGAGGAATTTGCCAAGCAGGTTTCTTACCTGCCATTTTTCTTTACCAAGCATAGTATGCTGGTCATCAATGTAAAGGTATAGTTTATCATAAAACTCACGATTTGTCAAGTATATGTTATTGGCTATGTGCCGTGTCCATCCCAGAAAGTGAGTTGAGGTAATAAACCACCTCCATAGCAACAGTTCTCTGTAATCATCAAAAGTCATTGAATACGCCAACTCATTCGTATCCTTCATCAACTCTTCTTTTGGATGATCATGATGTGTAAATACTGGTGCCAGATCCTTCTTGGTTACGTTCCACTGCTTGCAGTAATCTTCTTTCCCAAATGGAGTATTCGGCAGAGCAACTAACGGGTAAATGTCAATGTAGTTTGTGTAGTTGTACTCATCCAGTAAAGTATAAACACCATTTTTGAATGACTCGATTGTCTCTTCTGGTAAACCCATGATCAGTTCGACATGAGTCTTGACCTTCATTTTCTTTAGTATATTTATCTGCTCACCTACATTACCATTTGTTCTTTTGATTGCTTTGAGTGTAGGTTCATGCAGAGACTGTAGAGCAATCGTAACTCCCTTAGACAAACCTGAGTCATCGAGTTTCTTTGCCATCTCATACAGGTGTGGTCTTTTGACCTTTGCCCACGAAATGTTCAGAGAGTTGGGATATCCAGTCTGTGACTTTTCAATAATGTAATCATTCAGTTTTTTGTGCCATGGTACCATTCCATAGTTGTTGTCTACTATGTGCAGGTACTCAATCTTATGATCAGAAATCCAATCTAACTCTTGGAAAACCTTTTCGTTCTGGTATATCTTTTTATAGTAGTCATCACCAATCTCACAAAATGTGCAACTGTATGGGCAACCTCGAATCGGTTCAATCAGTGCTTCCCATTTTCTGTCAGGCAGTGCATCAAAAGTTCCGTCAAGGTAAGGTGACGGCATCTCAGTTACATCTACCCTCTCCATTTTGTTTGTTGGTTCACCCATCAACAGTGAAGCAAACTTTTTCTCACCTTCATTCGTAATGACAAAATCTATATGATCTTCCCAGAGCAAACCTTCATGTGCTGACATGCCTCCATAGACAATGTAGCAAGATGGATTGTAGTGCTTTATCTTTTTACATATCTCATCTGTAACTCTCTGATTCCAGACCCAGTATGAAACTCCAACACAGTCAGACTCAGCAAGTGCCTCAGCAGTTTCATCTATGTTTAGATTTTCATCCAACTCATAAAACCAGTGATGCAAGTCGTAATCAGACTTACCCTTACAGTAACTCCAAATACAACCAGTAGAATATGGTAGTTTGACTTGCCCATCAAATGAGTGGCATAACTCTAGAAAACTAACCTTTCGGGACATCTTCCAGTAGTTTTAAGTATTCATCCATTTTCCTGCCCTTATCAATCATAGTACTATTGTGCAGTTCCATGTTCAAAATAAACTGTGTAAACTCGCCATACTTGTGCCACAGTTCCATTATCTTGTTGTAGTTGTGTTCTATCTTTTCTGCAAAATCAGGTACACCATCTCTACATACTTCTTGAGCCAATGGCATTACATGATCGTAGTATGAACCACCCACAAAATATTCTTCGAACCCATGCGTACGCATAGCAAATCTTTGCTCACATCCTAATGATAGAAATGGTTTCTTGTAGTAAAAGTTTTTAGCCAGTTTATCTGACAACTCCTGATCACCTTCATGAAACAAATCGCAAGCAGACTGAAACCATTCATCTGGTGGCATGATTGAGTCTGGAAAAGGATGATGATATTTGTCTCCTGTCTTTGCCCTTGTTAGTTCAGTAGCAGTTTCAGTTAGTTTGATTTCTGGTATATTAAAATATACAGACATATCCTCATTGTGATGAAAATACTTCTCATCAAACATCACATGACCATCTTTCCATGCGCATGTCTTAAAATCTGGACGAACCCAATCTTCTCTCTCATGTGCATACATTGAGCCAATGAAATTTGGCCAGTACTCAGCATGCCTCATAACAAGAACACGCATGGCAGTTGGTCTTCTGTTCAACATGCACAGATTATATTTCTGTGACTGTGTAGTTACCCGACCATCAACATGGAAATGCTCTATAAACTGAAGAATAGTTTTGTACGGGAACTCATTAAGAGTTATCTTGTATACGTTATCCCAGTCAGGGACATCTCTGAGAGTTGAATCGCTGTTGTCACACTCAAAGATAAACAATCTATCTTCATCCTTCAGGTCGTTACATAGGTGGGCGACTGACCTCTGCTCTCCTGCTTTGGCATCAAGTGTTGCCGTAATATAATCCATAATCTCCTCTTTCACCTGCTCTATGTATGTCGAGTGTCACACAGTGAAAACCACCTGACAATGTTCTAGCATGTCTCATATCACATGCTATTGAATCTATATCATGATTATTTAGAACCTTCCTCAGTTCTTCTTGATTTGCGTCAACGATTGCCAGTTTGGGATTGACCATCAGTAAGTTTAGTCCAATATATGGACTACAAGGAGAGACACCATTCGGCAGTGACGATCCTATGTCAATGATGTCTTCAAAGAATATCTTGTCCCAAGTTTTGAATATCGAAGGATAATGATCCTCTCTTAGTCTGGCACCATTAAACAGAACCAAACCTTCCCTCAATGGAACTACAGTTGAGTCAAAATGCGTATACGCATAGAAACCTTCTGCGAGATGTATACGATATCCCATAGGTTCAAGAATAGTCTTCAACCACTTGGCTCCTTTTTTGCTCCCAGAGTTTGATACCTGATAGAGCAGGTCGTTACCAAGACGGACAATGTTTGCCGCATCAAATATTATTTCATCATCTGTTATTGTTGGTTGTGTTAAATCTTCAAATGTATACAGTGAATCAAGTAGTCTTGGTTTCGGTGCTGATATCCACTGCACACCTTTTTCCATTTGTTCGAGCAGATAACTACGATAAGCCATTGTCTCAAAGTACCTCGACCTCATAGCCGAAGGACATTCAATAATGAGATTATCCAGAGGTAACAGCAAATCCCTAGGACAGTAGTTATAGCAACCATGTGACTGCCAGTCTGGAGTCGAAAAGGGTTTACTTAGATCTGTCTTATCTGGTCGAAGAACAAATACACCTTCACCTTGTAGTACATGGGCGAGGGTGTCTAAATCTTGATTTGCCTCATCTATTATCCACTGTGGATATCTACCTTTGAGGTCAGCAACTTCTTCAGGATCATATCCTGCATATGAAAATGACATAACAGACGGATCCATCGGTGGATGGTGTACATCGTCTGCTATTCCTACAAAACATCCTATTAAAGGATCCCAGTCATTATGAGATCGAATCATTTTCTATTTCTGTAAGCATCTGTATCTGTGCGAGGTACAACCTGATAAGCACCCTTGTTGTAGGCAGGTGCAATAGTAAAACCATTAGGCATCTTGACCTCGGGTTTGGATCTGGACTCACCACCCTTAAATGATCCTGCTCGCAAACGTGCAACAAAATCATCAGGTATATCTTCTAATTCAGACTTGCGTTTATACGGAGCAAAAAGGTTCTCTTTAATTATGCAGTCGGGCATGTCGATTTTTTCTGAGCTAAGGTTTGAATATCTTTCACTTCATAGTCATCAAGATTATGTGAAGGAGTTGTCAAGAAACCACCGATCTTAGTCCAGGTTCCGTTGATTGTACCTTTGTAACCAGATGACTGACTCCACATTTTATTCTCACCATCCCAAACAGACTTGGGAAGGAAAAAGTAACGTACTGTTTCATTAAACACATTTACCATTACCAGTCGGATATCACCTGACTTTGGTGAACCAGCAGCAGTAACTACATTAGTAACTTGGTACCCAAAGGAATACCCGTCACCCTTCTGAGCAGTTTTCAATTTTATACCTACTGTCTTACACTCAGATCCGTCAGAAAAGTCACAGTGATCATCGTCAGTGAAATCGTATCCACCCAACTCTGCCATGGCTAACTCAACACCTCGCTGAACATCGATGACCTCGAGAATGTCTGACATAGACGTATTAAACTTTGAGCACTTCAACAATACATGTTCGAACAGCAACTCTTTTGTCTTTTTCTCTTTGTAAGACTTGTCCTGCATCTGCTCGACAATCATTCGTTCGTCTTTAAGAGCAACCTCTGCTCTGTTCTGTGCCTCGACTAGTTGTTCATGTAGTGTCATATTTACCTCGTTTCATTGTTTAATATAAGTATATCACAGTGAAGTAAAATGTCAAGTGAAATTTTTATATAAAGTATATTTCCATGTTATTTCTTGGCAGTCCTGAATATTTCTGATTGTACGAATGTACCAACCTCCATGATCCCAGAACTTCTCACAGTTAGGATTATCAGAGTGATTTCCGAAAGCACCAAGTGGAGTGCGCATCAGTTCACCATCTACCCAAAAATGTATCTTGCCAAGAACAGTGCCCTTAGGAATAAAGTCCGTAGCGATCAGTCCCAGACCTTCGATCTTTGAAGGACCGATCGTTACGTTCGGTGGCAAAGGTCTATACATATGGCAGGCCATAGAAGATTCGAACTCCTACTTCCAGATTTGGAGTCTGGCGTGCTAATCCGTTAAACACTAATGACCTATGGTCTCGCAGCAACATATTCATTTGCTATCCTTACATTACGATAAAGACCTTCATTTTGAAGGTCACGACACTTTCTTACTGCTTGATTGGAGTTGTGTGTCACAAAGACCTCAACACCATCAGCAATAATCTTGTATGTTTTTCTTATTCGAGTTCGATCATTCATATACATCATACTACTCCTGTGCTGGAGTTAGCAATATCCTTATCTTCGCGTAGTTCAATAAATCGTGGTAAAAAGAGGGAATCAATATCTCTGCCTCCTGCAGATACACGCATGTTGTATTCGATCTCAATGATCTTTCCAATGACAAACTCTTTTGTGTATAATTTTCTCTGTTCATCAGAGAATCCTGTGCCAACATTGACACGGATCTGTCCGTCTTCTGTTTCAGCAGTAAGAGCACCAAGTAGTCCTACGTTTTTACCCGTCCCTTCTTTCCAGTCGATGACCCGTAGATCTATATCTTTGATCTCTTTAAACTTCACAGTCAACTTGGATCTTGTATTTGACCAACCAACTGATTTGTCCTTGACGATTGTACCTTCCTGACCCGTATTAATCATTTCCTGATAGTGTGCACGTGCTTCAGCAATACTAACAACCTCGCATGTTTCTACCAACATGAATCGTGACAGTGCCTCTTCACAGAAGAGTTTGTAGAGCATGTCATATCGCTCACTATACATCAGGGGATCTTCTACATCACCTTCGAATACTGGCTCAGGAATGTAATCCCATACAACCAATGTCAGTTTCTGTGCTTCGAGTTCAGTAATAGTACCCTTGTTCGCCTTGTTGCAAATGCCGTTGGAAATCTGCCTGGGCAGTGGATCCATATTAGAATCATGAGCAAGCAGTTCGCCATCAAGGACAACGTACCAACCTTCGTTATGCATATCAATAAAGTCACGGATTTTCTTCGCCTCTTCGTCGAAGATGCCGTGAGTCTCAAACAGTTTTCCCTGGCGACTTTTGACTTCTACAGTTCCATCACTGTGTACAATAATGTTGCATCTCATGCCGTCCATTTTGCATTGTGAAAAAGCAGGGAAGTTGATTTCCTCCATCGCCTTTTCCGAGAAACTGCTGGCAAGCATGCAAGGATACTCCTTAATCATTCCTGGCCAGATTTTATTGAATGTTTTACTCGAGCAACCGATTCGCAGGTCACGTCCGAGGATCTTCTCAAAAGTATCTCTGTCTTCTGGTGACAGTGCTTCCCAAACACGAGCGACGTAGTCTCTGGCATCGTGACCAGTTTTTTCGCGACGTGATAAGAACCCAAGGTGAGCAATGGACTCATGAAGAGACATTGGCTCAAGAGGAGCATAAGAGTTGTTATTGACAACCTTGCAGTCTCTTACGTAGTACTGTGTAAAAGGATCGTATGTTGCTTTAACCACAGCATACAATTCTGCATTTTCCTTCTCACCCATCAGGAATGCTTCCTTCTCATTTCTTGAGGAAGTGGACGCAATATCATCTAGAATGGTTTTAACTGACATAGACCTCTTTTGGTTTAGGTTTTCTCATTTTCAACTTAATATAAGTATAGTCGATTCAAACGAAAATGTCAAGCGAAATCGTACTCCTCAATCAAACTTTTTAAAGCATTTTGCACATTAACAAAACTCCACAGCATCGCCTTCTCTAATCCATATGCTTCCACTTCCCATGGGCACTCCCAATATGAACTGCCACCCAAGTGTCGTGCTTCAGGGTATTCCCAAATCTTACCTTCCCACATGGTTCCACGTGCTCCATTTCGCAAACGACCCGTAGCATACTGTGCAATATGGATTGACTCATGCCCTACCATAGTCAACCATGCGTCATTGGACTCAACCAATGACGGATTCAGTGTCATTTTGAAGTGATTGGGTTTTCTGTCTCTGGCCATCCAATCAGGGGCAACTTCGCCACCTAAATCGAAACTTCTGTTGAGACATACTTTAATATGGAGGTGTTTCATTCTACGATAAGACAACCAACCTGAACATGTATGGTCAATCATTCGTCTGATCTGAGACTTCCAGTCCTCAGTCATCCATGGTTCAGGTTTTCCGTATATTCGTATTTTCATTTTGACCTCCTTTGTATTAAGTATAGCACATTGGAGTTAAAATGTCAAGTCAAATCGTACTCGAAGTTGTTGGCCCAGTCAGTCTCGCGAAGGTGTATGGCACCTAAGCCAAGGTGAAACTTTTTAGCCTCATCGGTTTTTGGAGAGAGTGTAACGAGTCTATCGACTCGATGGGTATCTTGGAGAAGATCGCGTAGTGCAAAGATAATGTCTCGACCAGTTCCCTTTTCCAAAGACCACACCGTATATGGAACAGCGATCGATCCGATCCGGGAAGTGAGGAGTTCTTCTTCGTTGCAGGGCACCGATGAACAGTATGCCACGCATATAAATGCTTTACTGTCGAGTGTATAGACTTCCCTTCCTGGAGCATTTTTTAACGAAGGTTCTATATGGGGACGTACAGGATCTAAGAGGAGGTATTCATCTGCCAGTTCGGCAGCAAGTCGCCTAATCATAATAACTTGACATTCCTAAAAAAAGGTGTATAATTCAAGTGTCCGAGGTTGATGTGTAATAAAACCACTTACTTATCCAATAACTGTCTGCTATATCTGACCATTGTTTTATCTTCCCTAGGTCAATTCCAGTATCTTCTACAAAAGCATCATACATATCTAC
>Ga0115012_10002658_pt1 | contig 10478 bp, 16 predicted proteins | sample TroAtlMetagenome_FD_88706 | JGI IMG/M metagenome (GOLD analysis project Ga0115012, IMG submission 88706) | Marine eukaryotic phytoplankton communities from Atlantic Ocean - Tropical Atlantic ANT10 Metagenome | ecosystem: Environmental > Aquatic > Marine > Oceanic | place: Tropical Atlantic...
AACTTTTCTATTTCCTTGTTACTTAGATTTGATAAACCAAAATGTGTGTCACACAAAGTAAGTGTCTTTACATAATTTGGATATTTTTCAAAAAATAAAGTTGCGATTTGCCCTCCCATTGAAAGTCCAACAATATGTGCTTTATCTTTGTTAAAATGATCTAAAACTTTTTTTAGGTCATTTAACACATCATTAAATTTAAGTTTTCCTTCATAATCATCACTTTCACCATATCCTCTTGTATCCCATGCAACTGACAAAAACTTATTTGAAAAAAAATTAAGGTTGTCTTTCCAGTTTTTTTTATTTCCTCCAATTCCATGAAGAAATATCAACATTTCACCTTCACCTGCATAGTCAACAGAAATTGAAGGATTTTTACTAATTTTAATACTCTTAATGTTCATTACAATCTAAAACCTACTTCCCGATAATTTTAAAAACTCTAATTCTGATTGACTTGATTTTCTACCTAAAATTTTATTTCTATGAGGAAATCTTGAAAATTCCTCAATGATTTTTTTATGTTTCAAAGCGTATTTAAATGTATTTTCATTAGTAAATTTTTTAAAAAATGGTAATCCAAATTCATGGTCAATTATATTTTCACTATGCATAACTGGCATTAAAAAAAAAGAATTATAGTGATATTTATTTTCTTTAAGAAAATTATTTTCAATAGCAAATTTAGATAACATTAAAGCCGTTTCATCACCTTGGAAAGACTTGGAATTGTTTCTGAAAACATTTCTCGTGAATTGATCTAGGACAAGAATATAAGAAAGGTAATTGTCATAAGATATTAAAATTTCATCAATTTTAACTTTTAAACATGTTTCTATAGTTTTTTTGAACCTCGCTCTTAACAGTTCATCAAAACTCTTACTTTTTTTGAACCACATTTTAGGTGTGCATTGAACAAACCAAAAGTCTAGAATTAATTTGGTATCAATCACTTTTTAAACTTCTTAAAATCTTACCAATTTCCTTTCCCATATTCTCTTGACCAAAAAAAGGAGCTTTTTCACAAGCTTCTGCAAGATAGTTTAAATTTTTTGTTTCTAAGTATTTTTTCCATAGAAGATGCATTTGATTTTCTAGGTTCATATCTTAACCACCTTTTTTATTGATTGTTTATACTTAAGAAAAAGATAAATGATTATTGACAAATTAATTATATTCCAAAAAATTCCATTTAAAAATGCCATTTTATAAGAGTTAGTATAATCATAGATTTCACCTGAAAGCCATCCTCCAAGTGACATTCCAATTATAGTAGCAAATATCAATAGCCCAACTCTTTCAGCAACTTCATTTTCAGGTAAAAATTTGCTAATAATAACTGCGTAGATTGGAACAATTCCACCTTGTGATAGTCCAAAGCAAATTGCAACTATATATAACGATAATTGACTATCAAAAGGTAAAAACATTGATAGCGAAATTGCTTGTAATGATGACCCAAGAATTAAAGTTTGAATTGGACCTATTTTGTCGGACAAGAAACCAAATAGTACTCGACTAGTTACAGCTGCAAATAACATAAAGGATAATATTTCCGTTCCCACAGCTAACCCAAAACCACTATCAATACACAAAGGGACGATGTGTACTTGAGGCATTGACATCGCTATGCAACAAAATATACCAGCAAACATTAGTAAAACTTGAATTTTCCTATCACTAATTGACAATTTTAAATTAGAGTTCACATTATCTTCTCTTTTTATTTTGTAGAAATCTTGTTTTATATTTGGCGACTTTTCTCCAAGAAAATAAAATAATATTGGTATAAAAATACTACAAACTAATGCGATAAAAAGATGTGCGTCTCTCCATTCACCATCTAAAAGGAAATCCTTAATTAAAAAAGGCCAAACTGCTCCACAAAGATGTTGACCACTAGCAACTAAAGACACTGCAAGCCCTTTTCTTTTATAAAAAAATCTTGAAATGTCAGCCATCATGGGGCCAAAAAATGCAGCGGCAGAAAAACCTAAGAAAAATTGAATCACTGAAAGCCACATGACATTTTTAGCTAGCGTTGAAATTAAATATGAAAAAATTAAAAGAGTTAATGCAAATATTATAGGTTTTGTAATTCCTATTTTATCAAGCATTCTTCCTATTATGACATTACCTATGCCATATCCAAACATAGTGGCTACATATGGATAAGTAGATGCAGCTCTATCAAGTGCAAATTCACTTTGAATGTTAGGCATTATTATTACTACAGACCACATTCCTGCAGTGCCAATTACGCTCATTGTAAAAATGATTATTAATCTAATCCATGCCTGATTACTGTCTAGGTCAATTAAATTTTTCTTCATTTGTAGTTGCTCTTCATGTTTATTTGATTAACATATTTATAAGATTAAACAACATGATATGTTTATAGTTTAGGGAGGTTGTTGATGATATTATCTAAAGATGAGGTCGATTTTTACAACGATAAGGGATATTTACTAGTTGAAGATGTAATTACAGAAGATCAACACAATGAAATGTTACGTCTAGTAAAAGATTTTTTTGAAAAGTCTAAAAATGTAAAAAAAAATGATAATATTTTTGATCTTGAAGATGGACATAGTTCAACTAATCCTAGACTAAAAAGAGTTAAACAGCCCCATCAGCATTCAAAATTTTTTTGGGATATAATAAAACAATCTAAAATTGAAGGGATACTTATTGATCTTCTAGGCAAAGATATTTCTTTAAAAACAAGTAAATTGAATACTAAAGCTCCTGGAGGTGGTGCTGCAGTAGAATGGCATCAAGATTGGGCCTTTTATCCACACACAAACGATAATGTTTTAGCAATAGGCTTAATGCTTAATGATGTTGACATTGATAACGGACCACTAATGGTTATACCTGAAAGTCACAAAGGGCCAGTATTAAGTCATAATAATAATGGTGTTTTTTGTGGAGCCATTAATCCAGATGATAAATTTTTCGATATTGATAAAGCTGTTACCTTAACAGGAAAAGCTAGATCCATGACAATTCATCATGCTAGAACTCTTCATGGTTCAGCGCCAAATAATAGTAATAAAGATAGATTAGTACTATTTTATGAGTGTAATTCCGCAGATGCTTGGCCTTTAGTTGGCGTAGGTGCGTATTTAAAAAATAATAATCCAATAGAGTTGTGCAAACAATTGGAGAAACAAATGGTATGTGGAGAAGTCAGTTATCAACCTAGAATGGAGAGTGTTCCTGTTGTGATTCCTTTACCCCCAGCCCCAGATCACGGCTCAATTTTCACAACCCAAAAAACTGGTGGTGCCAAATCAGCTTTTTAATTTTTGTAATCTGGCGATTCTCTCTCAACTTTTCTTAATAAAGCTGGCCAAGCAAGCCTATCTCTACCCAAATCAAACATGCCAATGGATTGGTCTTGTGTAGTTTTGATAGCCTGTTTTGATGGTAAATTAATTGATCCAGCTGATTGAGCTCTTATTTGAGCAGAACATGCTGTTTCAAGAAAGTATATGCCCATAAATGCAATACCACATGTCTGTCCTACTGACAAAGTGCCGTGGTTTCTTAATATAAATAGATTTTTGTTACCAATATCTGCAACTAATCTTTCTTTTTCACTATGATCCAGAGCTAGACCTTCATAATCGTGATAAGCTATATGAGGGTGTATCAACATTGATGTTTGACTTATTGGTAACAAACCCTCTTTCTGAATTGATACAGCAACACCATCATTAGTGTGAAGGTGAAGGACACATTGCGCATCTTCTCTTGCTGAATGAATGGCACTGTGAATTGTAAAGCCAGCAGGATTGACTTCGTATGGAGTATCTATAACTGCATCACCATTAAGGTCTATTTTTACTAAGCTTGATGCTGTAATTTCATCAAACATAAGACCATAAGGATTTATAAGAAAATGATGTTCAGGACCTGGTATTCTTAGCGAAACATGAGTGTATATTAAATCATCCCATCCATAAAGTGCAATAAGTCTGTAAGTTGCAGCCAGATCAAGTCTGAGTTGCCATTCTTGTTTGGTTATCTGACTTTTTAACTTATTTGTATCTATCATGTGGTTCATCAAATATTACCTTTCCTTTTTTTGTATTTGAAAAAATTTAAAACAAACACATTATATTATTCTTCTATAATTTCTATTTCTCTCTTTAATTTTATTTTCATTTCCTTTTTATATAACTTAATTTTAAGAATTCCATTAAACAATTCTGCTTCATCGACTTCTAAATTTTGTTCTAGCCTAAAAGCTTGTTTAATTGAGTTGTTACTAATACCTTTATGAATAACACCTTCAAAGGATGGTTTTATTTTTTCTTTAACTTCTAACATTAAAAAATCATTTAATTGTTCTATAGTTATTTGATCATGAGTTATGCCGGCTAAAGCAATATTTATTTCATAATTTTCATTGTCATATTTAAGAACATCGAAAGCTATATTGGTTTGAGATTTAATATTAGATAAATTTTCAATTTCATTAAAAATATGATCATAACCAACATAAAATTTAAATATTTTTTTTTGTTCAAGGTTCATTTCATTGATCTATTCTAAAAACTCTTTCACCTTCAATTAATTTAATTTTCGTATTACCCTTAACTTCGTTAAGTTCGTCGGCCATTATTCTCATTACTTTAGTTGCATCATTTTTATTTTGAAAACAAGAGATTACAAATCCCACAGTGTCTGACACTCTATAAACTTCACAACTTAACTGCCCGCTTTTTATATTTCTTGGTATCATTACATTTTGCATAAAAGCAATAAACATATCGCAATTCACTTTTGAAGATGACTGAAATTCAGCTATTCTTGAGTACATTTTTTTACCTCTTGTTAATTACATAGCTAATATGTAATTGTATATTAGTAATTTAATTTGAAAAAAGTAACAATATGAAGATTTTTTATTTTTTATTTTTTATTTTTATATCTTTTAAAAGTTTGGCTCATGAATGTGTTTTAAAGGGTACATCTGCTAATGATATAACTATTTATAATGCATGTAAGGCTGATGCTAGACAAAATAAACCAAAGAACGATAATTTAAATAATTCTCTATTAAAAGTTAAAATTAAAAAATTAAAAGAAGAAAATAAAAACTTAAAAAATCAATTATTTGATTTAAAAATCAGATTAAACTCACTGTTAGAAAGAGTTAACTCATATATTAATTAATAATGAAAGTGTATTAAATTAAAATGAAAAAAGCATTGGTTATAGGTGTAGGTCCTCTTAATGGTCTAGGGGGGCAATTATGTAAAAAAATTGCTCAGAATAACTTTGAAGTATTTGTTGCTGGTAGAACAAAAATCTCTGTTGACAAAGTAGTTGATAGTATTGTTCAAGATGGAAATAAAGCTAAACCTATTATTGTTGATTCAACAGATGAAAATCAGGTTAAAAGTATGATGGATGAAGTTGGTTCTGGATTAGATTTTGCTATCTACAATGTTGGCAATAATACACCAGGTAAAATAATTGATATGGATCCAAGTTATTTTAGAGATAGTTGGGAATCTTGCTGCTTTGGTGGTTTCCTATTTGCCAAGGAAGTTATTAATGTATTTTTAAATGAAAGTACATCTGGCACACTCTTATTTACTGGTGCCAGTGCTTCATTGAGAGGTAAAGCAAACTTTGGTGCATTTAATTCAGCTAAGGGAGCTCTTAGAAATTTAGCTCAAGCATTGGCAAAAGAATATGCAGAAAATTTAATTCATGTAGGTCATGTTATAATTGATGGGGGTCTAGCTGGTGAAAAAATACAACAAAGGGTATCTGATTTTGATCAAAGGGTAAAAGATGGAAGGTTAATGGATATAGATAGTGTAACAGACGCGTATATGTTTCTTTATAATCAAAACAAAAATGCCTGGACCTTCGAGCTGGATATTAGAACGTCTAAAGAAAAATGGTAAGATAAGAAAGGAATTTTAAAAATGAAACTTTTTGATTTAACAGAAAAAGTTGCTCTCGTTACAGGAGGAAATGGTGGAATTGGGCTGGCAATGTCAAAGGCAATTGGTGAAGCCGGAGCAACAGTTGTAATAGCTGGTAGAAATGAAGAAAAAAATTCACAATCAATCAAAAAGTTAGAATCGCTTAATATTAAATGTAAATCGTTAATTGTAGACGTGGTTGATGAAGCATCCTGCAATCAGTTAGTTGAAAATGTTATTAGTCATTTTGGGAAATTAAATATTTTAGTAAATAATGCTGGGACTAATATTAGAAAGAGACCTGAGGAATATGACCTTGATGAGTGGAAAGGAATAATAGATACAAATTTAATAAGCATGTTTACTTGCTCAAAAGCCTCCTTTAAATATTTTAAAGATGTTGGTGGAGGGAAGATTATAAATATTGGCTCTATGCATTCGCTATTTGGAGCTCCTCTTGGTAGTGCTTACTCAGCAAGTAAAGGTGGAGTGGTTCAGTTAACTAAAAGCCTTGCTAATGCTTGGGCAAAAGATAATATTCAAGTAAATGCAGTTTTACCAGGTTATATTGATACTACACTCACGCAACAAGCAAGAATTGATATTCCTGAGCTTCAGCTAAGAGTTGAAGAAAGAACACCTGTTGGTAGATGGGGAGTACCAGATGATCTAGGTGGAATAGCTGTATTTTTATCATGTGAAGGATCTAATTATATTACTGGAACCGCTATACCTGTAGATGGTGGGTATTCAATAAATGGGTGATTTATTTACCTATAAATTAAGAATTGAAGTTTAATTTTACAATTTTTTTTAATTAAAGGTTTTTTTAAAATGAACAATATCTTCAAAGGGTGCATGCCAGCTTTAATGACACCTTGCAATAATGATCATACTCCTAATTTTGATTTGTTGGTAATTAAAGCAAAAGAGTTGATAAGTGCAGGAATGTCTGCAGTTGTTTATTGTGGATCCATGGGCGATTGGCCACTTCTGTCAGATGAAGAAAGACAAGAGGGTGTTTCTAAATTGGTTAATGCTGGTGTTCCTACTATTGTAGGCACTGGGGCCATAAACTCAAAAAGAGCAACCGAACATGCTAGGCATGCTCAAGAAATAGGTGCTTTAGGATTGATGGTGATACCTAGAGTTTTGTCTAGGGGGCCATCTTTGATTGCACAAAGGTCTCACTTCGCATCTATTTTAAATGCTGCCCCTGATCTTCCTGCGGTAATATATAATAGTCATTATTATGGCTTCTCTACTAGAGCTGATTTATTTTTTGATTTGAGAAACGAATTTCCTAATTTAGTAGGGTTTAAAGAATTTGGTGGAGCAAATGACTTAACGTATGCTGCTGAGCATATTACTTCTCAAGATAATGAAATTTCTTTGATGATTGGCGTTGATACAACAGTATTTCATGGTTATGTGAATTGTGGAGCAGTTGGAGCAATTACTGGAGTTGGAAATGCTTTCCCCAATGAAGTTTTACAATTGATTGATCTTTGTGAAAAAGCTGTCAAAGGTGATGCTATAGCAAGAATAAAGGCTAAAGAACTAGAAGATGCTTTAGCAGTTTTATCATCATTTGATGAAGGACCTGATTTAGTACTTTATTATAAATATTTGATGGTTTTAAACGGTGATAAGGCATATGAATTACATTTTAATTCAAGCGATAAATTAAGTGATAGTCAAAAAGGGTATGCTAAAAGTCAGTACGAATTATTTAAAAAATGGTATGCAAGCTGGAATGAATAATATTTTAAGAGCTTTTCTAATTAAGACAAATTTTCTTCGGTACTATTTTCATTATTGTCTGTAGGTGCACTGCTTACACTCTGGTTTCTTCGATTGTTTAGTTGTTTAATTGCTTCTTTGATCACCAAACCAATAACAATACCACCTGTTAATCCTATCGCAGTTCCTTTTAATAAACCTAGTCCAAACATTAAAATCACCTTAAAAAAATGGTGAACGCGAGAGGATTCGAACCTCTGACCTACTGCTTAGAAGGCAGTTGCTCTATCCAGCTGAGCTACGCGTCCATAGTTATGATTTTATTATTTATTACTTAAAAATAATTAAGTCAAAACAAATGTATTAAAAAATTATAGAAATTTAATATAAAAAATCATTAAAAATAATTAGTAGTAAAATATTTTTTGCATGCAAGTCATCGGTTTAGGTATCTTATCCAACTTTTCTATTCCAAGGCCTACACTAAGTACAATTGAAGATAGTTTTGAAGTAACTTTATCAAAATTCCAAGCAAAATCTGTTGATTTGAAGAATTCTTTATCTTCCCAAATAACATATGCTCCCTGTTTTTCTGCTAATATATCGCCAATTCTAATAAACTCACCATTAATTCTTCTATAAGCTTTTGGATTATCCATGTCTTTTGATCTATCAAATAGAAATTCAAATTTATAATTGTCATCTCTGCAATCAAATCCAGCTGATGGAATATGCGCATCACTAGCAAAAAGATTAACTGGGTAAAAAAATATAATTAAAAATATTAAAAAGATATTTTTTTTTAAAAAAATCATAAATAGCACTTTCTAATTAAGTTTTATTTAAAACTATTATATCATTAAACTCTAATTTAAATATGTATAGAAAAAAATGAAATGCAACTTTCTATAGACCATGTCGTCGTTACTGTAACAGATATTAATAAATCAATACACTTTTATTCTGTTATTTTAGGAATGGAATTACAAGAGTTCACTTCAACAACGGATAATATTAAAAGAAAATCTTTAAACTTAGGTAAACAAAAACTTAATCTACATGAATCCTCAAATCCTTTTAAACCTCATGCAAACAGGCCGTTGCCAGGAACGTTAGATATTTGTTTTTTGAGTGATATACCTTTAACTCAATGGGTTGAAAAATTTAAGAGTTTTAATGTTCAAATCGAAGATGGCCCAAGTTTAAAAACTGGCGCTAATGGTCCTATAAAGTCTATTTATATAAGAGATCCAGATAAAAATTTAATAGAGATTTCAAATCAAGTTATTAGTTAAAAGATTATATAACCTGTTTTAAATCTATCAGTTCGCGTGTTCTATTTACTTTGCAATCCCATTTTTGGTCAAACTTTTTTACAAGTGATTTTAAATTTTTAGACTCCATTGCCTTTTGTGCTTTATTAATGTTTTCAAATTCATAAATAGCTACATGAAAATTTGAATTTTTAATCCAACCTCTTTTGGCACTTATAGCCATAAATTTTACCATAGCTTCTTGCAAATGTTCTGTTTTATACCAATGGTCAAAATGTTCTTTATTAATCTTACTAGTGTCAGATTTAACAATTAGGTAAGCAGGCATTTTTTACTCCTAATTAATAATTAAAAAAATTTTTTACGATTATTCTATATAAATAATTAATTTTAAAAAATAAAATTATTGACAAAAACTGATAATAATTTTGTTATAGTTATTAGGTATTTAGGAGTTATATATGAACTTTAAAATATTTGGAAAGCAAGTTAAAGTTGGTGAAACTTTTTCCAAATATGCAGAAGCTCAACTTATAGAAGCAGTTCAAAAATACTTTCCTAATCCTATTTCTTCAATAATAAGTGTCTCTAAAAATAATAAATTATTTTATATAATTATTGTGCTTCATATAACTAAAAAAATGGAATTTACAGCTCAGTCAACTGGAGAAACTGCTAAGCTGTCATTTCATGAGGCTTTAGAAAAATTATCTAAACAATTAAGAAGATATAAAAGAAAAATTAAAAATTATAAAAATAACGAAAATAATAAAACAAATTCATTAAAAGCCCAATTTCAAATAATTAATGAACCTTCACCGTTTACATTAAAACAAAAAAATATTGATAATCAAGAACCTCTTATTTTTGCAGAGTTAGATACTGAAATTGAAGAATTAACAGTTATAGAAGCATTAGAAAAAATGAAAATGGGAAATATGTCAGCTTTAATGTTTAGAAACAAAAAACATAGTGGACTAAATATGGTCTATAAAAGAGATGACGGTCTAATTGGATGGGTTGATCCTAGAGGAAACAGGAATTTAGCTAAAATTTAACTATGTTAATTATTTAATTGTTCTAATCTTTTATCTCGTCCGCACATAAACCTATAATATTCATATCTATAACTTTTTTTCTTATAATAATCTTGATGCTCCGATCTAACAGGATAAAATTTAGTTTCTTTTTCAATAGGTACTTTAGATTTTTTTGGAGCTAATGATAAAATAATTTCCTTTTCTTCATTTGTTTTATAGTAAATTGCCGGGGTATATGATCTTCCTCTATCACAAAACTGTCCATCATTATCTTCATAGTCAATTGTTTTAAAAACATGCACCACTAACTCTTTGAAACTAATTATTTTAGGATTATACTTAACCAAGGCAGCTTCACGGTGATCACCCCATTGCCCAGGAATATATTTTGGGTTTTTTGTGGTTCCTGCTGTAAAGCCACTTATTACCTCTTTAACACCATTTAATTTTTCTGTATCAGCTTCTGT
>Ga0115012_10002659_pt1 | contig 10478 bp, 6 predicted proteins | sample TroAtlMetagenome_FD_88706 | JGI IMG/M metagenome (GOLD analysis project Ga0115012, IMG submission 88706) | Marine eukaryotic phytoplankton communities from Atlantic Ocean - Tropical Atlantic ANT10 Metagenome | ecosystem: Environmental > Aquatic > Marine > Oceanic | place: Tropical Atlantic Ocean...
GAAGCGGCCGCCCGCGCGGCCGATCCCTCCACGGAGCAGGCGGTGCTCTCGGCGCTGGCGGAGGTCTGGTCTGGTGTGTCCGCCGCCCAAGGGCATCGACTTCAGCAAGACGCGACTGCTGCAGCGATTCGGGCCCGATATGCCCCGGCGACCATCGCGGACACGCGGGCAAGCCAAGAGGGCATCACTCGGATTGGAGCGGTGTCTCTGCTGCAGCAGGTGGATCGGGAGTACGTCAGCGAGGTGGACTGGACGGCCGCAGCGCGGGGCGGAGCGACGCGACTGGGCGTGTTTCAGCGGTCTGCCGGTGCGCAGAAGGCCTTTCCGTCTCTGGCGGAGGCGGTCTTTACTGGGGGTGTGGCGCCCGATGTCGACGCTGCAGTCCACGTGCTCGATGCAGCGCTGCGGGTGGGCGCGTCCGCGGGAGTCCCCGACGAGGCCGTCCTGGATGAGTATGTGGCCGGTGCGCTGTCGACCCTCGATCCGTGGACCCGCGCGGTGTGGCCTGCGGAGATCGCGTCGTGGTCGGCGCGGCACGCAGGGGTGCGCGTGGGGGTGGGAATTGAGCTGAGCGCGGGAAGCGATGGGTCTGTGGTGGTGGAACGTCTGCTCCTTGACGCCCCGGCCTGGACCAGCGGAATCCACCAGGAGACCGCATCGAGGTGATGACGGATGAGACAGGCTCGCTTCGCTTGAGCGACCTGCCCGAGGCGCAGCGGCTTGATGTGGCGCGCGCAGCGCTGCGGGGACCGGTCGACACGGCCATTCGGGTCGAGGTCCGACGCCCAGACACGGCGGAGACGCGTGCGCTCCATCTCATTCGGGGTCCGGTGGTGGAAGAGACGGTGGAAGGATGGAGCCGCGATCCGACGGACAACCGCTGGCAGTCCCTTCGAGAAGATGGACTCGCATATGTCCGCATCACGCGCTTTCGACCCACCACCGAAGCGGCCTTTGACGCCCTACTCGATCCCCACCTGGACGGGATTCGTGGGGTGGTGATCGATCTCCGTGGAAATCCGGGTGGGGACGTGAACAGTGCAGTGCAGATCGCGGACCGCTTCGTGGTGGACGGGTGGCTTGCGGAGCTGTCGGGTCGGGTGCTTCCGGACACGGGGCCCGATGTGGACCCGGTGACCGGTGCCGCCCTCGCGGAGTGGAACCAGGCCATTCCAGGACACGCCCTGGAAGGAGTGCCGGTTGCGGTCCTGGTCGATGAGCAGACCGCGAGTGCTGCCGAGGTGCTGGCGGGAGCACTGCAAGAACGGGTCGGCGCGGTCGTGGTGGGCCGGCCGACCTGGGGAAAGGGTCTGGCTCAGGCTCTGCGCACAGCGGAAGATGGCGCCTATGCGGTGCAGTTTTCCAATGTGGTCTGGACGCTACCCAGTGGAAGACGGCTGTCGCGGCGCATGGACGGGGCGGGGATCGTGCCCGATGTGCCGCTGGAGCTGGGGCCCGCCAGTCGCTTTCAGCTGACCCGGGATCGCGCGCTGCGATCGGCTCTGCGGGTGCATGCGGACGGGACGCCGATGGTGGTCGAGGTGCCGGGGGTTCGAGCGGGTCTGCCACCACTGGACGCCGATCCGGCTGTCCTGGCGGCTGAGCTCATCTTGTTGGCCCGTCAGCCATCCTGAAGCGGACAGAAAAAGAACCAAATTGGGGCGGGCTGTGCACTGCGGAACAGCGATGTTCCACGTGAAACATCTGCGCATGTATGCCGGTTCGTGTCGATGACTCGCTGGCGGACGACACCCCTTACAGACCGTAAATGGTTTCTTTAAGGGGGTCGTGTGGTCCTGGGAGGATGGACGGAGCGGGATCCGGAGGCATCAGGGCTGCCAGAGGCGGGCCGGATGTGGGAGGTGGGCGCGAGAGCGGAATTGAAGAGGTAAGCAGTTATTTCACACGGTAGACCCTATGATCATTTTGAACATATGTACAGTAATTGGGTGAGATCTGCCCCCTCCGCGGTGGCTGATGCATGCGGCTGCGCGATACGGCGTGGATGTTGCTGACTGGGCAATCATCCTGCGACTGCTCCGTATTGGCTGGTACTTCAGGAGAGTTCAATGCCCCCCATCGCCACCGCTGTCTTGATCTGCTTGATCGGTATGGGATGTGTCTTTGCCGTGGCTGTAGGCCTTCCAGGCACTTGGATCTTCCTGACACTGGCGGTGGGCATCGAGCTGACCGACACATGGTGGGCCGGACCGGACGCGGTCACCTTTGGCTGGCCGGTGCTCGCGGTGGGCATCGGGATGGCCGTCACGGCGGAGGCCATCGAGTTCCTGTCGGGCTCGCTGGGCAGCAAGGCCGGCGGTGGATCGCGTCGGTCTAGCGTCGGTGCCTTCATCGGCGGTGTGTGCGGAGCCGTGATCGGCACATTCGTGGCTCCGGTCATCGGAACCATCATTGGGGCGCTCAGCGGGACCTTCCTCGGCGCCTTCATCGGGGAGACCACAGGTCCGAGTGCGCGACACTCGAAGGATGCCGTCAAGCCTGCACTGACCGCCACGATCGGCCGGGTCGTCGGGCTTGTGGCCAAGTTTGGCTTCGCCATGACCGTGTGGCTGTCGCTCTCGATCGCGGCCTTCTACTATGCCTGGCCCACCTGAACCGAGGCACGACTCATGCGACCTGGTGCGCGCTGTCCCTGTCAGTCTCGGAAGAAGACCCGACGGTGCTGCGGTCCGTGGCTCGCGGGTCGACCAGCGCCGACTCCCACGGCGTTGATGCGGTCCCGGTTTGCCGCCTACGCACTGGGCCGTGCGGACTACATCGTGGCCACCACGCATCCCGATAATGTGCAGTTTCAGCCGGACACAGACGCATGGTTGGCCTCCATCGCGTCCTTCTCCGCGGGGACTCGCTTCCTGGGCTTGCGGATTCTCGAGGCGTCCGCGGTGGAGGGGACGCGCGCCACGGTCACCTTTCACGCCACCCTGCAACAGGGGGGTGTGGATGCTTCCTTTACGGAGCAGTCCACCTTTTTGAGAGGGACGGACGGACGGTGGCGCTATCGCAGTGGGCGCCGACTCGGCGAGGAAGGCGAAGCATCGGGAACCGGAGCGGCTGGCTGAGGTCGAAGCCTGGAGAGTCCCGGAGAGCCCATGCGACGGTCCCGCTTGTTTCTGTCCCTGGTCGCGCTGTGTTGCGTCGTGGTGATGTTCCGGACGGCCACTGCCGACCCGTCGACGGACGTCACTCGCGCGGACGGAGCGCAGCCCGATGGACCCGTCTCGTCGGAGCGCGTGATCGTTCGGCGCGTCGGGACCTCGAACCGATCGGATCCGAGTGCCGATCTCCCGATGATCGAGCACAGCCTCTGGGTGTTCCTCTCGCCAGACCTGAAGGATGCCATGCCCTCCGCTGCCTCTCTGCACGCCAGCTGGCACTCGGGTCGCGTCTGGCCACTGCCCGACGAGCTGCCCGACGAACCGGTCATTGTCGCCTTGCAAGAGGTCCTGGCGGCGGATGCAGAGGATCGCGAGGATGCACTGGATGAGCTGGATGTCACCTTGGAGGGTGCGGCGGAGTCGTACGATCCGTGGGTGCTGCTGGCGCGCATCGAGGCGGAGCGGATGCTCGATCGTGCGGCGTACGATGAAGCCATGCAGTCCCACTTCGACAGCCTGATGGCCTGGGCGGAGACGGGGCCGGAGGGGAAGCCGCCTGCCAGCCCAGACCCATGGGCGGCGCGTGCCCATGGGGAGCGTGCGGAAGCGCTCGCGCAGCGGGTGGACGAGACCGGAGCAGATCCGTTGATCGGCGATCTCGCACGTCTCACAGCTGCTGCGAGCTGGCTCGACTGGACCGCAGACTCCATCCATGAAGAAGATGCAGTCGCTGTATTGTTCGATGTTCTCGACCAGTCTGATGACCCGGACGTGCGGATCGGAGCCGTTGATCTGTTGGTCGGTACGCGGGCCGAGCTTCCGGTGGGGGCGCTGGCTGAACTCGAAGCCCTCCTGCCGGGACTTCCAGCTGAAGTGGCCGTGCGCCTGTCCTGGTTTGTGGCCGATCTACACCTCGATGCGGATCGGTCGGCCGATGCTCTGCGGGTGCTGGATGTGGGCGTAGAGCTCGGATCGGAGCTCGATGATCCGAGCCACAGCGACGTATTTTCGAAGCTGAAGCACGCGCAGGTCGCGCTTCAGGGGCACATTGTGGGGCCGGGAGGAGACACCGTGCCCGAGGCCCTTGATGCGCTGGCCTGGCACTGCTTGTCACAGTTGGTCAACGCAGAGGATCCCTGGGTGAGCGATGGGGTCGACTACGCGGGCACCTTGCTGGTGCTTCCCACGGGTGCGGAGTGGCGAGAGTGGACGGATGAAAACCCCCATCGAGACTGTATGGTGGAGAATGTGGGTAGCTTGCCCGAGCCGCTGTTTCCGACTCGGATTCGGGTGGAGGTGAGGCGTGCCGACCACGGCCTGGGCTGACGGCGATGGATGCTGACAAGCGCCTACTTGGCGCTGTTCTTCACAGGTGATCGCGGGAGGCAAGGGCGAATATTTGTGGTACGACCGCCAGGGGAGTTTGCTACAGTTCAGCCCTCCGGAGGTTGCTCATGACCACTCGCGCGCTTGCAGCAGCGGGTTCCATCTTCTTGTTGCTGGTGGGGTGTGCCACCGAGTCCAAGAGTCCTGGCCTTGTTGCGGGTGGTCCAGGTACGGAGCTCCTGGATGAAGACGGCGACGGAGATGGTGTTCTCGCGTCCGAGGACTGTGATGATCAGAACGCTTCAGTCTATCCTGGCGCAGAAGAGATCTGTGATGGGCTCGACAATGACTGTGATGGGTCGGTCGATCCGGAGACGGCGAGCGGCGTCCGAGAGTGGTCCGTTGACGGCGACGGTGATGGCTTCGGTGATCCGGACACGAGTGTCCGTGCATGTGAGCCTCCGTCCGGCGCGGTTGCCAATGCCTTGGACTGCGATGACGAAGACCCGTCTGTCCATCCCGACGCCATCGAGGTCTGTGATGGGCTCGACAATGACTGTGACACACGCATAGATGATGACGATGACGACATCGACGCGTCGACCGGGTCGGTCTTCTTTGCGGACGTCGATGCCGATGGCTTTGGCGACCCGGACTTCCCCGTGTCTGCGTGTGTGCTTCCGTCTGGCTTCGTGGAAGACGACACGGACTGTGATGACAGCACGGACGCGGTGAACCCCGAAGCGCCCGAGATCTGCGATGACCTCGACAATGACTGCGACGGGCTGACCGATGACGAAGACGACAGCGTCGATCTGGCGACCCTTCGGACCTTCTATATCGACGAAGATGGTGATGGTTACGGTGTCTTTGATCAAGTGATCGAAGGCTGCAGCCTGCCTTCCGGCTACAGCACCGAGGCCTCAGACTGTGACGACACGGACAGTGCCATCAATCCGGCTGCGGCCGAGATCTGTGACCCGGCCGATGTCGACGAAGACTGTGACGGAGACGCCGACGACGCTGACTCGAGCGTCGATCTGTCTACGGGCACAACCTACTACGCCGACACCGACACCGACGGCTACGGCGACAGCAGTGATGCAGGAGCGGCCTACTGCGACGACCCGAGCGATGGCACCCGCATGTACGTCACCGACGCCACGGACTGTGACGACGGAGACGGTGCCATCAATCCGGCGGCTACGGAGGTGTGCGACCCGGCTGATGTCGACGAAGACTGCGATGGGGTCGCAGACGACGCGGACTCGAGCGTCGACGGGTCGACCCAGACGGCGTGGTACGTCGACGGGGACGAGGACGGCTACGGGGACGGGACGGCCACTGCGGCGTGTGATGACCCGGGGGATGCCACCACGACCTACGCGTCCGATGATGGGGACTGCGCAGACTCGGACGCGGCCATCAATCCGGCCGCGTCCGAGGTCTGCGACGAGCAGGACAACGACTGCGATGGGGACATCGATGATGCCGATGCCGACCTCGACACGTCGACGGCCACCGAGTGGTTCGCCGACGGAGACGGCGACGGATACGGCGAGACCGGCTCCGCGCCCACTGTGGCCTGTGAGGCCCCGTCCAGCACCAGCGACAACGACGGAGACTGCGACGACGCCAACGGCGATGTCAATCCTGCGGCCACCGAGGTGTGCGACGACTCGGATGTCGACGAGGACTGCAACGGTACGGCCGATGATGCGGACTCAGGGGTCGACAGCAGCACGTTCACGGACTGGTATACCGACGGTGACAGCGATGGCTACGGGGATCTGGGCAGCACCGCTTCCTCCTTGTGTGACGCGCCGTCGGGCACGGTTGATGACAACACCGACTGCGACGACTCCGAGGCGTCGGTCTACCCGGGCGCCACCGAGGTGTGCGATCTGCTCGACAATGACTGCGATGGGGACATCGACGACGCGGACTCAAGCCTCGACACCAGCACCACGACCACCTGGGCACCGGACACCGACGTCGATGGCTATGGCGACGACAGCGTCACGGTGGACGCTTGTGTGGCACCGTCTGGCTACATCTCCACGCTGGGTGACTGCGACGATGGCGATGCGGACATCAACCCGGATGCCACGGAGGTCTGCGATGAGGTCGACAATGACTGCGACACGTACGTAGACGACGACGACGACTCACTGGACGTGTCGGTGGGTGGCAGCACCTACTATGCGGACGCCGACGGGGACGGCTACGGCGACGAGACCGACGCCGGCCAGTGCTTCTGCGATGACCCGGGCTCGGGCTATGCAGAGGACGACACCGACTGCGATGATGGCGATGACGAGGTCAACCCGGGTGCCACCGAGGTCTGCAACCTCGTGGACGACGACTGCGACACCAGCACCTCGTCGGACGGCATGGCGTGGTGGGAGCCGTCGTCGGGCAGTGCGAGCGACCTCACGTCGACTCTGGCGGCAGGGACCAGCAGCGCGCCCGTGGCCTTCTCCAGCACCGGCGACGGCACGGCCTATGTCTGTGCCGGCACCTGGTACGCAAACATCGAGATCGACGGCGATACCGTGGAGCTGGTGGGTGTAGACGGCAGTGGCTCGGTCATCATCGATGGGGCAGGAGACGACTCGGTCGTCGACATCAAGAACGGAGCGGTCGTGAGTGCCACGGGCTTCACGCTCCAGAACGGCGACGGATCGAAGGGTGGGGCGGTGTCGGTGGACGAGTCGACCCTGAGCGGCTCCGATCTGGCCTTCCTCGACAGTGTGGCGGATGAGGGGGGCGGCATGTACGTCGACGACTCCACCGTAGACCTCTCCGACTGCGAGTTCGATGGCAACAGTGCAGACGACTACGGCGGCGGCCTCTTTGTGGAGGACAGCGGCCTCGTCACGCTCACGGCCTGCGACATCACCGACAACGAGGCTTCTGATGGTGGCGGGGCCTACGTGACCTCCAGCTCGACCCTCACCATCGATCTTGCGGACGTTTCATCCAATGATGCGTCGAACGGACTCGGTGGCGGCATCTTCTGCTACGACGGTGACGAGGTCGGCATCACCGACTCGGACTTCACCAACAATTCGGCGTACTACTACGGCGGTGGCGTGTCGCTCGATGGGTGTGAGCTGACCATGGATGGCGGCAGCTTCACGTCCAACTCGGCCTACTACAGCGGAGCGATCGACTCGTACGACGACATCTCCATCACCGACGTCAGCTTCACCAGCAACACGGCCTCTGTAGACGGCGGCGCGATCTGGATCGAGCTGGGCAGGAACGGCACCTGCGACATCATCAACAGCACCTTCACCAGCAACACGGCCGGGCGCTATGGCGGTGGTGTCTATGTAGAGCACGACCGCTCCAGCGCAGTGACGACCTTCACCGGCACAACCTTCACGGGCAGCAGTCCGTCCGACATCCGGTACTACTACAGCGTCAGTGGTCTGTGGCAGACCTACACCACGAGCGCGAGCAGCACGCTGACCTGCCAGGGCTCTTCGGGATGCAGTTGATGCCTGTGGGGCAGATGTCCTGGCCCGGGTGTGATGTCGGTTAGCCTTCCGGCAGCCTCCCGCGCCCGCGAGCGACCTGAATGTCCGACCTGTCTGTCCCCCTCACTGTTCGCGACCTGGAATACCGGCCTCTGCTGAAGGTGCTCGATCGGACCATCGGCGCGCTGCACTCGGTCGGGATGCTTCCCCGCGACATCACCCCGGCGCATGTCCGGGGGGCGGCGATGAAGCGCACCGGCCTCTCGGACTTTGGTGATCCGTCCTTTGAGGAGCCGTTTGAGAAGCTCCTGGAGGTGCTTCCAAACCATCCGCTCTCGTCGCTTGGCACCTTGCTGTCCGAGCAGACGATGGTGAAGGCCCTGTCCAATCGTCTGCGCATCCAGGCCTACCTCAAGGCCCATCCGGAGCTGGCAGATCAGAAGGTGGACCGACCGGTCTTTGTGTTGGGCTTCCCGCGCACGGGGACCACGCTGCTCCAGAACCTGCTGGGCCTCGACGAAGGCCAGCGGTGTCTTCAGTTCTGGGAGATCCAGACCCCCATTCCGCTCGACAGCGACCCGGAACGAGATCGGCAGAAGCGGTACAGCATTGCCAAGCGCACCCTGCAGCTGGCCTATCTGGTCGCCCCGGAACAGCGTCAGATCCACGAGATCCGGCCCGACACCCCCGAGGAGTGCTGGCCGCTCTTCTCCAACTCCTTTGCGGTTCTCAATTACGACCTGCTGAGCATGTTTGCGGACTATGGCCGCTGGCTGCTCGACTACGACATGACGGGTCCCTACCGGTTCTACCGGGACACCCTCAAGGTGCTGGCGCGAGACCGACCGCACGACCGCTTCCTGCTGAAGTGCCCAGAGCACCTCTGGTTCATCGACGCCCTCCTGGAGGTCTTTCCGGATGCGCGCATCATCTGGACCCATCGAGACCCGGTCGCCAGTGTGGCCTCCTACTGTTCGCTCATCTCGCTGGGGCAGCGGATGCTCTATGGTCGCATCGACCCGCAGCAGCTCGGCGCCCACATCCAGGATCGGTTCCGCACCGGGGTGACTCGAGCGATGGCCGCCCGTGATCGGTCGGGTAAGCCAGACCAGTTCTACGACGTCGACTTCATGGACCTTGTGCGCGACCCTGCTGGGGTGGTGCGACAGGTGAAGGACTGGGCTGACATGCCCCACGACACGGCCAGTGAAGACCGGGTGCAGAGCTACCTGACCACCGATCGGGGCGACAAGAAGGGTGCCCACAAGTATCGCGCGGATGTCTATGGGCTGAAGCCGCAGGAGATTCACCGCCAGTATGCGGACTACATCGAGCGCTTCCAGATCCCGGTCAAGGCGCCTGCATGATGGCGCGTTGCGAGACCGGTGATTGGGCCGGAAGCCGGTCCCCAGTTCACGTCCGACTGGATTAGTCGGCTGGTGACCTGTACCGGGAGCCCCTGTGCCGTTGCTTGCGCACCCCGTCGACCTGCCAGAAGACCTTGTAGAGATCCACGCATCGGATGTGGATCAGGATGGCTCGGACGAGCTCATCTTCGTGAGCGCAAAGCACTCGGGGCGTCGACCCGATGCCATCACCCTCACCGTTGTGGATGTGAGCGAGTCGGGCGACCCGGTCGGCCGGCGGGCCTTTCCGCTCGGACGTACGGCGATGATGTGGGATGCGGGTCCAGGGATCTGGGTGCTGGACCGCCGGGGCGCGTCCAACCTCATGGACTCGGTCACCGCGCGGGTACCAGTCTCGACGATGCTGTCGTCTCTGGGCCCGGCCTCTCCCACTCGGGTTCGGATGCTGTCCGATCTCGACCATGATGGAAACCCCGAGCTGCTGGCCCATGACGGATCAGGACTCGTCTTCGTCGACCTGAGCGAGCGAACGCGCCATCCCCTGCCGGCACAGTCCTATGGGGTTCTCAGTGTGCGCTCCGACAAGGGAGGCCGGCTGGTCTCGCTGACCGCGCGCTGGCCACGCACGCAGATCGCCGACGTCGATGGCGATGGCATCGATGATGTCATCTTCCTGAACGGGGACCACCTCAAGGTCTGGCTCGGTCAGACAGGGGCGCCTCCCGGGCCGGGGATGCGCATCGACCTTCCGATGGACATCGACCCGTACGAGGACCCGAAGCGGGCCCCGAGGGCGGATCGAAAGCCCATCGAGCGCGTGTGGTTGCGCGATGTCAATGCAGACGGAAAGGTCGACCTGGTGGTGCATCGGGCGGTGGTGTCGGGCAGCTGGCTGGGGGCGACGGCGGAGCTGGCAGTCAGTCTCGGTACGGGCACGTCTTTTTCCAAGCCCACTGTGGTTCGCACGGAGGCGCTTGCGGTTGATGTTGAGCTCGAAGACATCGACGGTGACGGAGACCTGGACCTGATCGTTCCGCAGATCGACATCACTCTGTCCAACATGGCGCGCGGGCTGCTCGCCAAGCGGATGCAGGTCGACGTCTCGCTGTTCGAGTGGAATGGCGGACTGGCCTCGGTGCCCAAGCCCTTGCGCGGCGTGACGATTCCCATCGAGGACAGCGAGC
>Ga0115012_10002660_pt1 | contig 10477 bp, 9 predicted proteins | sample TroAtlMetagenome_FD_88706 | JGI IMG/M metagenome (GOLD analysis project Ga0115012, IMG submission 88706) | Marine eukaryotic phytoplankton communities from Atlantic Ocean - Tropical Atlantic ANT10 Metagenome | ecosystem: Environmental > Aquatic > Marine > Oceanic | place: Tropical Atlantic Ocean...
CATTGCATGGACATTATTTTCTTCATCTATAGCAACTTGAGCTTCTTCAAAATTCCATGTATCTGCAGTTCCTGATTCTTCAGTAGGTAAGGGATGTTCAGTCCAGGTAAATCCGCCATCTGTACTTCTGTAAATTGAATAACCACTACCATTACAACCTATATTTCCTCTGTAAAAATTGCCGTTGTCAGCACCTTCAATATGTGCACTTAATCCTCCACTATTACAATCGATAGGAGCTCCTGGTACCTCAGGAGTCCATGTTAAACCACCATCAAAACTTGTTGAACATAGTGGAGCTGCCCAATTGCCATTAACACAGAATACCCAAGTTGTTGGGTGTGCCAATGCAGGATAAGGTGATGAACCAATAGTTTGGTGATCTTGAACTGAATAAGATGTTGCAAAAGTTGGAGGTGACCATGAAGAACCATCATTATCTGACCATTCCACAGTCATCCCAGCTAATGCATGCATATCAAATTTCATTATTCTATCAGTCCACTTATCGACATATACGTAAGGATCATTACTGTTAGGTACTGGTGAAATAGGATCATAAATATTAGCACAAGAATAGTCTGATAGGTTAGTCATCCCTATAAGTCCTGAACATTGAACAATCGCTGTTGAACCGGCAGGACCGTTGCCATAACTTGACATATACAGATTATCGCTTGAAGTTATGCCCATGGTAGGCTCAAATGTAGTTAAACCTATACCGTAATAACTTCCTTGAGTCCAAAAAGGTACATTATTACCAATCAAATTTGCAGTTAAATTTGCCTGTTCCACCGCAACCGGATCTAACGCGTTAACTCCTCCTGAATAGTGATACCAAGTGGTTTCGGGAATTGATCTTTCAAAATCAAAAATACTTGGTTCTTCTATCACAGTTCTATTATCTTCTGGAGCTAGGCAGCCTGCAAATGACAAATTCAGCATGAATGCTAAAATGATATATGATAATATACGCACAAATTAAACTACATTAGGTGTTATTTAAAAGATTGTAAAAACAAAGATGCCTCGGGATGGAATGAGGGAAATGAATGTAGACTCTCTCCGATAGCCGAGGCTTATGGAAATTCAAGTGGTCAAATATAATAGTATGCTTTACTATTTTATTCCCACCAAGGAGGTACATCAAACCAGCGCTCATCATTTGCAGACCTATCTACCAAAGGTAAGGCTAAAGGCTGCTCAGCATCAGTCAACGTTAATCCTGCTGCTGCACATGTAGATGGCAAATAATCTTCACCTGATTCAGTTATTTCTAGTTGGATAACATGACCTTCTGGAACTACCACATCCATCGGATTAAACTCCATTTGCATAGTATAAGTTCCAAATGGTGTTACTGATTTTGCTTCATATCCTCCATCTCTATATCGTAAATCCATTGTTGCATGACCCAATCTTAAGCCCGATGTGCCGTCTAACATGGTGACAAATAATTGCCCTCCATTACAGGAATTAGCTCTTACTTGTGCATGAAAAGTAGGTAAACCTGAGATATGTATTTCTGATTCAAGAGGTCCACTGGACAGAACTATTGATGATGACGATGAAACTGTGCCCATATCTCCCCAAGTTGAAACATCATGTAATTGTAATTCAACATCTGTTGAAGGCCAAGTTTCTTCAACATGCCATTCACCATCATTTCTTTGAATTTGGACTTGTGATTTTGGCTCAGGACCTATATCTTTCAAATAATAATTAAACCAATTATATAGCTCAATAGACCAATCCATCCTAGTTACTTTAGGAAAAGCCTCAGCGCCATAACCACTACTCATATTTTCATGTACATTAGGCTGATCAGGGTAATTATGACCCCATTGACCCATTATTCCTTTAACATTTAGGCCCTTATCTCGAAGCATTTGATAAGTTGGAAATGCATGATATGGGTCAACATTCCAATCTTGCATTCCCCATACTATGTAGACACTCCCATTGTAATTGTCAAGAACATCCTGAAGGTGATAGCGCTCTTCCCAATAATCATTCCATTGATCACCACCATACTCAGCAAGAGCATAAGTTGTCCAAGGGCTAGCTGGACCTATTGCATCATCACTACACATTCTCATATCGTCTGTAGTTGGACCTGCTGTAGCACCTTCATACAACACATCATAGAGCATTGCCCTTGATTCACTAGAACCATTTCTGTAAAACATTTCTCGAACTCCAATAGAACCAGATATTGGAACAATGGTTTTTAGATGAGGTGAGGGATTTTGTGCAGCTTCCCAATTAGTTGTGCCTGCATATGATTTACCCATCAAACCTACATTACCATTAGACCAGGGTTGTTTGCCTAGCCAATCAACGGCAGCTTGAATTCCTATTTGCTCACCCAATCCTTTAACGTCCTGACAATGTGTTGATTTGCCTGAGCCAAATGTAGAAATCTGGGCTAAAGCATAACCATGGGGAACAAATTCTTCCAATACCCATTGACCTATACCTAAATCTGGAATTGTATTTGGATTTGAACCTGCGAACTCATAATATGGATGCACTGTTGCTATGACTGGAACTAGAGTTCCTTCTGGTACATTAGGCATCCACAAAGCTACATGCATCAAAGGATCCTCGGGATATCCTGCATCTCTTTCTTCAAGTGGTAAATCTACTTCAACAAAATACTCTGCAGGTCCCGTCCAATCATATATTCCTTTTACAGGTAAGGTTGAACGCCAAGACGAAAAATTAAGATCCATTAGGTGCCTTTTTTCTAAGGGGACTTCCCACCATTCATATTGCGAAATGTCATTTTCATCTGGAACTGATGAATTTAAGCATCCTGAAATCAAAAATATGAATGAAATAAGCAGTGCTTGAATCTTATGCATTATTTGCCAATGGATATGCTTAATTATATTTCTCCCATTACAGATATGGACCAATGCTAGGACGTTTTTACAAAAGAAATCTTTTAAAATTTTTAGCCAAAATTGAAAAAGGAACTATCACCATTAATGATGATTCTTCACAAACGTTCGGTTCTGGAGAGCCAAAAGTAACTATTGAGGTTGTATCTCCCAGATTTTACAAGAGAACTATTCTAGGTGGTGATTTAGGTTTTGCTGAGTCTTATGCAAAAAGTGAATGGTTTACTGATAATTTAACTGATTTAATTACGATACTCATACTAAACAAAGATAACTTATCTGGGCTAGATGTAAAATGGAGTTTTCTTACAAAGTTATTTGCTAAATTAGGACACTGGAGAAGAAAAAATACTCTTTCCGGAAGTAAAAGAAATATCCAAGAACATTATGATTTAAGTAATGAAATGTTTATGACATTTCTGGATGAAACTATGACATATTCTTGTGGATTCTTTGAAAATGAAACGGATTCGCTTTATCAAGCTCAAATTAATAAAATTGATAAAATTTTGGATAAAGCCAATATTCAAGCTGATAATCATATACTTGAAATTGGTTCGGGTTGGGGTGCATTGGCAAAGAGAGCTGTTGAAAGAACTGGATGTAAAGTAACTACGATTACACTCTCTGAAAGACAATATGAATATGTTGAAAAATTAATAGAAAAGGAAGGGTTGAAGGATAATATTGATATTAAATTAGTTGATTTCAGAAATATAGAAGGAAGTTATGATAGAATTATTTCTGTTGAAATGATTGAAGCAATTGGATTCGAATTATTCAATCCATATTTTTCAAGAATTGAAGAGTTAATGAAGCCTAATGGAACGGCTGTAATCCAAGCAATTACATATCCTGATAAAAATTATGAACAATATAGAAAAGGATGTGATTTTATCCAAAAATTTATATTCCCTGGAAGTCTACTTCCGTCTGTAGAGAGCATGACAAATTCTATCAATCTAACAAATTTAAAACTTGATGATATTGAAAAAATAGGACCGCATTACGCTACTACTCTTAATTTATGGAACAAAAACTTTAATCAAAATCTGGATGAAATAAAGAAAATGGGGTTTGATCAATACTTTATTAATTTATGGAATTATTATTTCAGTTATTGTGAAGCTGGCTTTGCAAATAACACTATTGATGATGTTCAGTTAGTAATGAAAGGAGGAAAAGCAAATGCTTGAGGCATACGAAAACAGGTTACCTGGGGAAAAACTGTCTCTATTTGTTAGTCTCCCGTTCATTTCGGTTCATGTTGGAGCTCTTTTAGCCCTTAGTATTTCACCATCTCCATTCGCTCTTTTTATGGTTTTTTTGATGTATTTCATTAGAATGTTTGGAATCACGGCAGGTTTTCATCGCTTCTTTTCACATAAAACTTTCAAAACTAGTAGAACCTTTCAATTTATTCTTGCATACCTTGCAACTTGCTCAGCACAAATGGGACCTATATGGTGGGCATCACATCATAGACACCATCACAAATATACTGATGAAATTGAAGATCCGCACACGCCAACACTCAAAGGATTTTTTTGGGCTCATGTTGGATGGATTATGTCTCCTGCGAATGTTCCAACTAAAGAAGAATATGTAGGTGATTTGAAACGATTTCCTGAACTAAGATTTTTGGATAAATATCACTACCTTGCTCCATTCAGTATGGCTGTTATTTTATTCAGTTTAGGAGAATATATGGCTCTTAATTATTCTCAATACAATACAAATGGAATGGAACTACTTATGTGGGGATTCTTTGTTAGTACAGTTATACTTTATCATGCAACATTTACAGTTAATTCTGTTTGTCATGTTTTTGGTTACAGAACTTATGATACCAAGGATGGAAGTGTAAATAATTGGCTTATTGCAATTTTGACACTGGGGGAAGGATGGCATAATAATCATCATGCTTTCCCTAACTCAGAAAGGCAAGGGCATCAATGGTATCAAATTGATATTTGCCATTATATTTTGTGGTGCTTATCAAAACTTGGAATTGTCTGGGACATTCGTGGCGTTCCCGAAGATTCTGTAATAGAACGACGCTACAGCTCTGATGTGGTTTAACTTTTTCTTATCAAAAGGCCTAATCCCAGATTGGATTCTGAGGAAAGGTGTTCAAAACCAAGGTAAAGAAAGGCTTCAAATGATGAATGCTGCAAATCTAAAAGAAGAGTATAATGATTTCTTAAAAGAAGCAAGTTCAGGAGATATTGCTGTAAATACTGATGATGCAAATAATCAACACTATGAAGTTGATTCTGAATTTTTCCAATATTGCTTGGGAAAGAATCTCAAATATAGTTGTTGTTATTGGGATGAGAATACCACTTCACTGAATGATGCTGAAGAAATTATGCTTGAAAAATACTGTAAAAGAGCGAAAATAGAAGATGGAATGGAAATTTTAGATATTGGATGTGGATGGGGATCATTGAGTTTATATCTTGCTAAAAAATATCCTAATTCCAAAATTATGGGAGTGTCAAATTCTAGTTCACAAAGAAAATTTATTACTTCCTTAGCTTCTAAAAGAAATCTCAAAAACCTTACCATTATTACTAAAGATATAAATGAATTTAATACAACTGATATTTTCGATAGAATTATATCTATTGAAATGTTTGAGCATACTAAAAATACTAAAAAGTTAATGAATTCAATTAATAATTGGCTAAAAAACGAAGGGCTCTTTTTCATGCATGTATTTGCACATAAAGAAAATCCATATTATTTTGATACTGACCAAAAAAATGCTTGGATGGCAAAATATTTCTTCACTGGAGGAATGATGCCTAATCACAATTTGTTTAAAGACCTAAATTCAGATTTAAATCATAAAAAATCTTGGATGATGCCAGGAACGCACTATGAAAAAACATCTAATGCTTGGTTGGAAAAAATGGACGCAAATAAAACCGAAATCCTAGATTTATTTAGAAATACGCATTCTAAATCTATTGCAAAAAGAAAATTTAACTTTTGGAGATTGTTTTACATTGCTTGTGCTGAAATATTTGGTTATGATGGTGGGAATGAATGGGTTATATCTCATCATTTATTTGAAAAGAGTGAAAAATGAAAATAGGAATTATAGGTGCAGGGGTTGCTGGACTAACTGCAGCACATCTATTATCAGAAAAACACCATATTACTCTTATTGAACGTAACAAACGCCTTGGCGGACATACTAACACAATCTCCGTTGAAGAAAATGGCAATGAAATTGGCGTTGATACGGGATTTATTGTTCTAAATGACAGAAATTATACTAATTTTAAGAAATTATTAACAAAATTAGAAGTTGAAATAAGAGATACTGATATGTCATTTAGCTATTATGATGAAACTGACGGATTTAGTTATGCTGGCACGGGAATCTCAGGATATTTTGCGCAAAAAAGGAATCTTTTAAGTCCAAAACATTATCGTTTCCTTCTAAATGTTAAAAAATATTCAAAAAAAGCTGCAAATGATGTTTCTAATAATTCCTTACTTGATGAAACTTTAGGTGAATATCTAAATCGGAATAATTTTCCAAAAGATATCATAAATAAATTTATGATTCCTATGGGTGCTGCAGTTTGGTCTGGTTCCCGCGACGAGATAGCAAACTTTCCTGCTAAAATGTTCCTAAAATTTTTTGATAACCATGGTATTTTAGATCTTAATAATGCACCTCAATGGCACACCGTTAATGGTGGAAGTTATACATATGTTAGAAAAATTATTGATACTTTCAATGGCGATATCATTAAAGGAGCTGGAGTAAAGGCCATACAAAGAATAAAAGATAAAGTTCAGGTTACTTTAGAAAACAATGATAACTTATTATTCGATAAAGTAGTATGTGCAACACACGCTGATCAAACTCATAACATGATAAAAGATATTACTGTAGATGAAAAGAGAATATTGGAACCTTGGGAATATTCTAAAAATAAAACTGTGCTACACACTGATATCTCACTCATGCCACCAACAAAATCTGCTTGGGCTTGCTGGAATTATGTGAAAAATAAAGGTAGTAAAGATGGAGATGAAGTCTCGGTTACTTACTATATGAATCGACTTCAAGGTCTAAAAACTAAAAATGATTATTTAGTTACGCTAAATCCAACTAAAATTATACCTGAAGATAAAATAATATATGAAACTGAATACACTCACCCCAAATACACCCATTCATCACTTGCAACTCAAAAGATTATAGAAAAAGTAAATGGAGCAAATCATTTGTATTTTTGTGGTAGCTATTGTAGATATGGATTTCATGAGGATGCAGTTCTTTCTGCAGTAAAAGTTGCAAACATGCTGGGTTGTGAATTATGAAGTTAAAATCTAAAATATATGAAGGTACACTTTTTCATGCAAGAACTAAACCTGTCAAACATAGCTTTTCTTTTCCTCTATATACCTTTGTATTGGATTTAGATGAATTAGAATTTTTAGATAAGAATATTAGATTTTTTGGATATAACCGCGGTTCTGTATTTACATTGTATGACTCTGATCACTTAGGAGCTGGTGAAGGAAGCATAAAAGAAAAATTGAAAACTTGGTTAATTAAATTCGGTTATAATAATGAATATACGACAGTTAAAATGATAACTACATTGAGAGTTTTCAAGCATACATTTAATCCTGTAATTTTTTATTATTGCTTAGATTCTAAGAATAATATTGTTTATCATGTAGCAGAAGTACACAATACATTTGGGGAAGGGCATTTGTATATTCTAAAAGATGGAGAAAAATCTAAAATTGGAACTGAATATCTAGTTCCAAAAGAATTCCACGTTTCACCATTTAACAAGGTAGAAGGAGATTATAATTTCCATTTTTCAAAATTAAATGAAAAAATGGATGTAAGAATTAATGTTTCTAAGAACAAAAAAAATTTCTTCTATGCCAAAATATCTGGAAATAGTCAAAAAATAACTAAATATAAATTAATTAGATTAATTATGAAATATCCTATTCGGACTCTCTTAATTATACCTAAAATTTTAGCTGAGGCTGCCAAATTATATTATGCAAAAAATTTGGATATTATAGATAAGCCCGAACCTTCTTCAGAAAAAACATACAAAGCCACTTATCCGGCTTATATTAGTGACTTTCAAACCAGTGAAGATGCTGATGGGATTGGACGCTGGTTTTTCAGTAAAATTTACTAATGAATTCATTCGAAATAAAAGAAAAAGTACCTACGCCTGAAAAATACATGTCTCTGAGAAAGGCTGCAAATATGACTCCACGAAATCTCGAAGGTGCTGCCAAAGGACTTGGAAATGAATTGTTTTCTGTGTTATTAATTAATAAAGAAAATGAAGAAGTTATAGGCATGGGGCGAGTAATTGGGGATGGAGGTACTGTTTTCCAAATTTGTGATATGACTGTCGTATCTGAGTGGCAAAATCAAGGTGGAGGTACAATGATTATGAATGCATTAATGTCCTTTATTGAAAAACAAAATGTTGATAGAGCATACATAAATTTGATAGCTGATGTTGATAATTTCTATGAAAAATGGGGATTTAAACCAACTGAACCTGAATCTAAAGGAATGTATTTGAGAACTAAAAAATTATAACTTCTTTAAACTTAATTTTATCTTTGTTTCTTCATCCATATATTCTAATATTGATGACTTATGCTTTTCAGATAAATCATCGGATTTTAACAAGGATTTAAGCTTATACGCAGACATTTCTTGAATCTGATCCCATAATTCTAACTCTTTCATCGTAGTCTCTAATTCATAACGCCTTAAATCCTTCTTTTCTGGCATCTTAAAATTAGAATCTTCTTTGAATGTTACCTTGTAATCTTTCCCATTAACTGAATTATGGCCTGATTCTTTAGAATAATTTATTAACTTATTTTCGAGAGTTTCAATCATCGCTTCCATATCTGAAAGCATTTCCTTTTTTTTATTTTTAAGATCTACAAGCTTATCTACTGTTTCTGAAGCCTGAATGGCTGTCATTGTTGATGTATCGATAAATGGATTTGAAGTCTCACCAAAATTAGTATGTTGTTTCCGTAATTCAATCAAATCTCCCATTTCTTTTGACAATGAATCTACTTCATATCTCAAATATGAATTACCTGAATTATTTGGGTGAAGACCTACTAAAAACATATTACTCACTTTCTTTCCATAGTTTTTTTCTAGAATCCATTTGTATGTATTCAATTGCAAAGAATAATGCCAAAAATTAGAATCTGGTAAATGTGAAATACAATCTACAAGAGCTGAGGCCCATTTATTTTCTTTTTTAATTGCTTTTGATCTTTTCCAATCATAAATCTGTAAAGTTCCATCTGGATTTTCAAAAATCATATCTACTGAACCTGCCAAGCGAAGGTCCTTATCCCAAACCATCCATTCAGTTCTATAGGGTGCTAACTTAGATCCAATTGAATCCTCAAATTCCTTGAAATATTGCCATTCTGAACTTCCATCATCTTCAACCTGCATCTCATTGTAAAAACATTCAATATTGTAATGCATCTTTGTACCGGCCTCAGAAGCTACAATACCATCATTTTTCCATTTCATTTTTATTTCTTCTCTAGTCATACCAAAATAGGGACTTTTTGACCAACGAGGAGATGCCATCATCTTGGTTATAACTACATCAGAATCAAATTTAGGGAAATGTGAATGATTCCAGGAAGTAACTGACATATAATCTGAATCGCCATCTATAGTATAGATATGAGGGCCTTCCTCAAAAGAAATATGGGAATCTCTTTCATGGGCATTCTTTTTAGCTAAAAAATTTGGTTCATTCACGTATTCTATACACTACGAACATATACTTAAAAATATAGAAGCAAAGAAGTATTAAACTCCGACCTCTAAGAAAATATGGAACTAACAACACTTGAAGACTATGTTAGACGTGAAGTATTCAAAACAGATAGAGAATTATTTGATTTTTGTCCTTCCTGTGATGAAACTGGCAATACTATTCGTGCACTTATGGAAGGATTGTTTATTCAAGCAAAAAAACTTCAAAAAGAACGGGATGATATTTTGAAAGTTAATCGATCTATTGCCAAAAGCATAACTGAACTAAAGAGTGTTGTAGAAAATATAGGTAATTTAACTTAAAATAGGCATTAGATAATTCCTTTATTATACCATAATCTACAGTTAATCATGGAACAATTAGTCTCACTCTCTGAAGTTGTAAAATCTTATTCAGAAACCAAAGTACTCACTGGAGTAAATTTAGCTATTGAAAAAGGGGAATTGATTGTTCTGCTTGGCCCTTCAGGTAGCGGTAAAACAACATTACTTAATTTAATTGCAGGAATAGATACTGCAAATAGTGGTCAAATATTAGTTCTTGGAAAAGATCTTTCCAAAATGACGGATTTAGAACTAACTAATTATCGAAGAGACTCTGTTGGATATATTTTTCAATTTTATAATTTATTACCAAATCTGACAGTTATGGAAAATGCCTCTTTAGGTTTAGAATTGAAAGGGGAAAAATTAGATTATGCAAAAATAATATTAGAAAAAGTGGGTCTTGAAG
>Ga0115012_10002661_pt1 | contig 10477 bp, 12 predicted proteins | sample TroAtlMetagenome_FD_88706 | JGI IMG/M metagenome (GOLD analysis project Ga0115012, IMG submission 88706) | Marine eukaryotic phytoplankton communities from Atlantic Ocean - Tropical Atlantic ANT10 Metagenome | ecosystem: Environmental > Aquatic > Marine > Oceanic | place: Tropical Atlantic...
GCATTGGGTTTCTGAGAAAATATAATTTGGAAAATGATGTTAAAATAAATATTGAACAAGGGCATGCTATTTTGGCCGGCCATTCCTTTGAACACGAAATTGCTTTGGCAGTTTCAGAAGGTATGCTTGGTTCAATTGATATGAATAGAAATGATTACCAGTCAGGTTGGGATACTGATCAATTTCCAAATAATACTCCAGAGGTAGCGCTAGCCTACTACCACATTATAAAAGGGGGAGGCTTTCAAGCTGGCGGAACAAATTTCGATGCAAAACTTAGGCGACAGTCCATTAATGCTGAGGATCTTATTTCTGCCCACGTTGGAGCTATGGATATTTGCGCTAGGGGCTTCAAAGCCGCAGCGGCAATGGTTGAAGATGGACAGTTGGAAAAGGCTCTCCAAGAAAGGTACAAAGGCTGGGAAAGCAAAGAAGCACAGAAAATGTTAAATAGTGATTTGGCCACTATCACAGCTAATGTTGTCAAAAATTCAATAAACCCGGAACCTAAATCTGGAAAACAGGAGATATTAGAGAACTATATCAACCGTTTTGTTTAACTGAAGCCCAAACTGGAAAAATTAACAAAATTTTTCAATTCCAACCCACTGATCGTCAGAATATCTTTCCCCATGAGCCCAACCAATAGGAAGAAGGCAGTCAATTTGATCTGAAATCTCTTCAGTAAGTTCAAATTCGCTGCCCAAAGCTAACTCGATTAAGTGATTGCGAGAACGGGTTCCAGGAATTGGAAGTATGTGGTTTGCTTGTTTCAATGTCCAAGCAATGGCTATTGTTGAAGGCAACACACCTAATCCAGCGCAAAATTGTTTAAAAGGAGCAAATAATTTCAAATTTTGATTAAAATTGGGCTGCAAGAAACGTGGGTTATTTTTCCTAAAGTCGAGGTCGCCAAAAGTAGATGGGTCTGGTGGAGTTTGTGAAAAAATACCACGACCCAAAGGAGAAAAAGGAATAAAGCTGACGCCTAGCTCTTCGCAGGTTTGGATCAATCCTAATTCAGCCGACCGGGTCCATAAAGAGTATTCACTCTGCACAGCGTCCACTAATCCAACCTCTGAAGCACGACGCAAGCTGCTGGGAGAAATTTCAGAAAAGCCTATACCCCCGATTTTACCATCTCTTTTAAACTTTAAAAGTGTTTCCATAACGTCTTCTATGGGAATTCTCTGGTCGCGCCGATGGATATAGAATAAATCAACATAATCAACACATAGCCGCTCTAAGGATTTATTCAATTCTGTCTCTAAGTGAGTGGCAGAGTTATCGAAAGTACGTTGTTGAGTTTTAGGATCCTTAGAAATAGATGCCTTGGTTGCAATTATAAATGGATTTCCGTTTTTTTTGATATAATTACCGATCATTGTTTCGGATACACCCATGCCATATACGTTGGCGGTATCCAAAAAATCTATCCCATATTCCAAAGCTACGTTTAAGGTGTCATGAGCTTCTTTTTCATCTGTTGGACCATAAAATCCAGCAAAGCTCATACAGCCGAGACCAATTTCAGATACGAGTTTTCCTGATTGCAATAACCGTCTTTTTTTCATTTTGTCCCACTTATAAAAAAATTACTTTTCTTTTTATCAATAAAATTCTTTCTGAAAAATACTAAAAAAAACACAGACGAAAGCACAAGCACAATTGTTGGGGCCGGAGCGCTATCAATGAAAAAACTTAAGTATAAACCAATTTCCATTGCACAAATGTTAAGAAAAACAGAAATAATCAGCATTGAACTTAGTCTCTGGGACAATAAAAATGAAATTGCACCTGGAAGAATAAATAATCCAATTGCTAAAATTATCCCAACTGCTTTTAAAGTTGCGATAATCACCAAAGATAATGCTGCTAGTAAACCATAATGTAAAAATTTCGTCGGGAGAGCTAAAGCCTTTGCTTGAATAGGATCAAAACTGAACAACATTAAATCGCGCCAAAAAATAACAAAAAATATAATTATCGTTAACGTTATAATTAGCGCAGTAAAAATGTCTGATTTTGCAACACCTAAAATATTACCAAAGAGGATATGATCCAAATGTGCGGATGTCTCAAATGCAACAAACAAAACTATTCCAAGCCCAAACATACCTGAAAAAATTATGCCCATAATGGTGTCTTCCTTAATTCTACTATTATTCGAAAGAAAACCAGTTCCCCAAGCGCAGAACATACCAGCTAGAAAAGCACCAATAAGCAAAGGAATTCCCACAATATAAGCGATAACAATACCTGGCAAAACAGCATGTGAAATCGCGTCTCCCATTAATGCCCATCCTTTGATAACGAGAAAGCAAGATAATATAGCTGTGGGAACAGATAAAATAAATGCTATCAAAAAGGCATTCTGCATGAATGAAAACTGAAAAGGCATCAATAGGTTTTCATAACTCATCTTTGATCCCTCTCCTTGCACGTTTTATTTTCAACCTTGCCGAAACGTAACCGTACTTGGGGGCAGCTACAAAAACTGCAAGAAAAACTATAGTTTGTAGAACTACAATTATTCCACCAGTTGCGCCATCGATAAAAAAGCTCAAATATGCTCCTATAAAGCATGTCATTGAACCTATTAAGACTGACAAAAGAATTAATTTGGGAAACCGATCACAAATTAAATACGCGGTTGCGCCTGGTGTAACAACCATCGCAATTACTAAAAATGCCCCTACAGTTTGCATTGCAGCTACTATTGAAGCAGACAGTAAAGTAAAAAAAACAATTTTTAATATAGTAGGATTTAACCCAACTGTCCGAGCATGAGTTTCATCAAAAAATACGACCATCAAATCTCGCCATTTTAGAAATAAAACAAAAAGTGAGATAAAACCAATAATCAGTAGCTGAATCATGTCGGGATAAGATATCGCCAAAATATTGCCCATTATAATCGTTTCGATAGAAACGGACATGGGGGACAATGATGCAACAAACAAACCTATGCCAAAAAATGCCGTGAAAATAACACCTATTACTACATCACTTTTCAACCCTGAACGCTCGTTTAGAAATAGCATTAATGACGCCGCTAACGCTCCAGAGAAAAATGCACCCACAGCAAAGGGTAATCCTATTAAATAAGCACCTGCCACACCTGGAACTACAGAGTGCGCTAAAGCATCACCTATCAAGGACCAACCTTTAAGCATAAGATAAGCAGACAGAAAGGCACATAAACCTCCTACAATAGTAGACACCAAAATAGCTGTATTCATGTAGCCGTAAGAAAAAGGCTCAAGTAAAATATCAATCATTTCTTTTATTTTTTTTGGTAACTGATTTTTTTGGTTCGCCATATTGGACAAAAGGCCGTTCATCATCGGTCAAAATTGTTACTTCCCTTTTATCGCTATCATCATGCAGATCAGATCCACCAAGAGTAAAACGACGCAAAACACCACCGAATGCTTTTTCTAAATTTGAGTTTGTAAAAACATTTTCCGTCAAACCGTGAGATATAACAGTCCCTTTCACAAGGATTGTTCGATCACAAAATTCGGGAACAGAACCCAAGTTATGAGTTGAAACAAGCATAATATGACCATCCCGCTTCAAATCCTTGAGCAAATTTATTATCTGCTCTTCCGTTTTCACATCAACGCCAGTGAAAGGCTCATCTAAAAGAATGACTTTTCCTTCTTGAGCTAAAGCTCTTGCAAGAAATACACGCTTGCGTTGTCCACCTGATAGTTCGCCAATTTGTCTATCTTCAAAGTCAAGCATATCTACACGCTTTAATGATTCTTGAACAATCTCGAGGTCCTCTGATCGAGCCTTACGCATAATTCCCATTTTGCCGTATCGACCCATTAAAACCACATCTTTAACCAAAACAGGAAAATCCCAATCCACTTCTTCTGATTGAGGTACGTAGGCGATTAGATTGTTTTTGAGAGCGTCTTTTACAGAGTAGCCAAGCAAAGAGACTTTACCTCTCGTTACAGGAATGAAACCCATAAGCGCCTTAAATAAAGTAGACTTACCAGCACCATTTACACCCACCAAGCCTGTTATGCTTCCCTCAGGGATACTGAAGCTAGCTGATCGCAAAGCGGTATGACCATTTCGATAGGTAACAGTCAAATCATCAACAATGATGCTTTTTTGAGAAATAAAATTCTGATCTTTTTCCATGACTTATCTATCTAGAGATTATCCACTATTCCATTAATGACAGTCGTTGATGTAACCCTCAAAAGGTCTAAATAGGTGGGCACTGGACCGTCAATATTGCTCAAACTATCGACATAAAGTTCACCGCCATAAGCAACCCCAGTATCTTGAGCCACTCGCTTTGCAGGCCGCGTATTCACTGTACTCTCACAGAAAATTACCGGTATTTTATTATTCCGGACCCCATCGATTACCTTTTGAATTTGCTTAGGAGTTCCTATCTGTTCAGAATTCATTGGCCACAGGTACAATTCTTTAAGACCAAAATCTTTTGCAAAATAACTGAAGGCACCTTCACAGGTGACCAACCATCGTTTATCGGAAGGCACCTGCTGAAGCTGTTTAATAAGCGGTTCAACAATATTACTTATTTTCTTTTTATATTTAATTGCATTCAACCTGTAGACCTGAGCATTCTGGGGATCTTCTGTGGAAAGAGCTTTTTCTATATTATCTATGTAAACAAAGGCGGATTTTACACCCATCCATGCGTGTGGGTTGGGAAGCCCGACGTATGCCCCCTCGACTATTTCAAGAGTCTCTATACCCTCAGATACAGTATAGTAATCCGCATCACCAAGTTGCGATATAAATTTCTCAAACCAAAGTTCTAAGTTCAATCCGTTCCACAGAATTAAATCGGCACCATAAGCCCTAACCAAATCCCTAGGTGTCGGCTGATAACCATGTATTTCTGCACCAGGTTTGGTGATAGAAACAACCTCTGCCGCATCGCCAGCTATATTCTGAGCAATATCTGCAATAACTGTAAAAGTTGTTACTACTTTTAATTTTTCATCAGCACATAATGCTTGAGAACTAACAAAAATAAAAAAAGCTATTAAAATTCTTATCATAAACACCCTCTTGCAATTAAGAACTATTCGCAACTATGTAACTTTTTAGTCTTTTTTCAAAAATTTGAAAGCCTTATATCAAAAAATATTCAGATTATTGGTTTTCAATACCTAATTGAACAGATAAGCAAATTTAGTTCGATCTACATAAATGGCATTAATAGTATGCAAGCAAACTGGCGCGAGTTTTGGAAAGGTGTTTTAGCACAATTGCCACTGCAACTTGGTGTGGTTCCTTTTGGGTTAGTTTTTGGTGTCTTGGGAGTAGCTAGCGGATTAAGCACAGCTCAAACAATCTTGATGTCCTCAATTATATTTGGCGGAGCAAGCCAAGTTGTGTTCGCTCAACTTTGGTCGATTGGAGCTTCTCCAATTGTTACAGGAGGATCTGTAGCAATTATTAATTTGCGGCACATAATTTATAGTGCAAATATTTCTAAATATATTAGCGTATTATCATTAAGGTGGCGACTTGCTCTAGGATATCTATTAACTGATGAGGCCTTCGCAGTTTCATTTCAAGAATTTGAAAATAGAAATAAATTTGCACATTATCACTTACTTGGAGGTGGATTAACCTTATGGGTCTTCTGGCAAATATCAACTATTGCCGGCGTATTACTTGGAACAAAAATTCCACCTAATCTAAATTTAGAATTTGCCATACCATTAACATTCATTGCTATTATTACACCCAAGCTTAGATCGTTTTCTCACCTAAGTGCAGCTATCACTGCCTCTATTATTGCCATTTTTGGCCAGAACCTACCTAACAATCTCTGGATTATTTTCGCTGCTCTAATAGGGATGGTTGTTGGAGGTTATATAGACAAAAGTAAATCTCAATGATTTGGCTTGTAATGATTGCATCAGGTCTTGCAAATTTTGCAGCTAGATATTCGATGTTTTCAGGTTTTGAGCTTTTGAAAGTACCAAAATCCTTAGAAAAATATTTTAAATTTGCCCCGACTGCGGCACTATCGGCTATCGTCGCAGCTTCTGTATTTGTTGATGACAACGGTTTGTTATTTGAAGGATCAGCATCAAAAATATACGCGGCAATGATCGCAAGCTGTATTGCTTTGCTAAGTCGATCAATTTTGTTTACGCTTATTGTGGGTTTGTCGGCATTATGGTTATTAGGTTAGCAGAGCCTGAAAAAAAATTAATAGAAAGTGCTCATAATTTTCAAAGTGGTTTAAAGTAAAATGTTAGAAGATATTGTAAATTTAAATGAAGCTCCTATTGATAACAAAAAGTTCGCTGAGAACTGTCGAAATGAACTAAACCAGAGTGGCGTGGTGACCCTTCATAATTTTTTGAAACTTGAAACTGTTGCCGAACTCGTTGAAGAAGCAAAGTCTCGTTCAAGCTTAGCATATTTTACAAACTCTACTCACAATGTTTATTTAACGCCCAAAAATGAAAACCTAGGTCCAGAACACGTTTTCAATCGACAGTTAAGTTCTTCCAAGGGGTGTATAACAACGGACCAAATTCCAGGTAAATCGAAATTAAAAGAGCTATATTTTTCAGATGTTTTCAAAAATTTTATCTGTAACGTTGTCGAGGAAAAAGAACTTTACGAATATGCTGACGCACTCTCATCAATAAATGTTCACTTTGCCGCCGAAGGACAGGAACTTAATTGGCATTTCGATAACTCTAAGTTTGCAATTACTTTGCTTTTGCAAGCCCCAGATGGTGGAGGAAATTTTGAATATGTTTCCAATTTGCGGAACGCAGAGAAAGATGAAATGAACTTTGCGGGAGTTGAAGCAGTTTTAAACGGGGAAACAGAAATAAATCGTTTAGATACGCGACCAGGAACATTAATTTTATTTCGCGGTCAAAACTCTATCCATAGAGTGACCCCCACTGAGGGAAGTAACGAACGTATACTAGTTGTTTTAGCATATAACTCAAAGCCAGGCATTTCCTTATCAGAGTCTGCACGGATGACGTTTTTTGGTCGTCTTCACTAAGTGCATTTTGACAAACCTCTTTTAAACTTGAGTTAATTTTTGGTAAAAATTTCTAAATTAAAACCCAAGGAGCAGGATATATTTTATAAATGAATGAAATTGTACAAGGCTTAGCACAAGCTTTTTGGCTTGTAATTAGTTTAGATAGAGAGCTAATCACTATTTCTTGGCGTTCTCTTTATGTAACGCTAACAGCTTTACTAATCTCTATATCGATAGCTGTTCCTCTAGCAGCACTCCTTGTTGTAAACCATTTCCGATTTCAAAGGTTAATTATAGCTATATTAAACGCATTAATGGGACTACCACCTGTAGTAGTAGGCTTGATCGTTTATATTTTATTTTCACGGTCTGGTCCTCTAGGCGTACTAGGCTTACTCTACACCACATCTGTTATGATCGTCGCCCAAGCCATCATTATAACGCCTCTCATAGCATCTTTATCACATCAAGCTATGCGAGAACGTTGGACAGATTATCAAAATCTTCTAATTTCGATAAACACTTCAAAAATGCAACGTGTTAAAACCTTAATATGGGATAGTAAAAGGGCTCTAATAACTTCATGTTTAGCAGGTTTCGGCCGGGGAATTGGTGAGGTCGGGGCAATTATGATCGTAGGCGGTAACATTGATAATGCAACTCGTGTGCTAACAACGGCTATATCTTTGGAAACATCTAGGGGCAACTTTGCTTTAGCTTTAGCTTTGGGGTTTGTACTCATTTCCTTAGCAATGTCGGTAAGTTTAGCAACACATTGGTTTGGGAAAACTGAACGCGGGGGACTATGGTAATGTTTCCACTTAGTGTCTCAGGCGCTGAAATAAGTGTAAATAGTAAAAGGTTAGTAGGCCCGATTAATCTTATGATTAAACAAAAAAGTATTTCACTTGTCCTAGGCGCTAACGGATCAGGAAAAACAACCTTATTGGAAGCTCTGCATGGCCTGAGAAAACTATCTAAAGGAAAACTTGAATGGTCCATACCAAAAAACCTAGCAGCTAAAGAGCAGGCTTTCGTTTTTCAAGCTCCAATAATGTTAAGAAGATCAGTCTTAGAAAACCTAATATATCCATTGAGAACAAGGCAAATTCCTAAATCTATTGCAATTGAGGAAGCGATGCATTGGGCCCAAAAAATTGGTCTCGAAAATAAAGTCCATCAACACGCACCTCTTCTTTCAGGTGGTGAAATGCAAGCCATTGCGGTCGCGCGAGCTCTTATTTCAAATCCCAAAATGCTATTTCTGGATGAACCCACCGCCTCTCTTGATGGCTTAGCCAAAAAGACTATCGAGGATATTCTTATGTCAGCAGCGACTAATGGTACAAAAATAGTTATGTCCACTCATGATCTAGGGCAGGTAAAAAGGCTAGCAGACGATATCATATACCTCCATAAAGGCATTGTGGAGTCACATAGCTCAAAGGAAGAGTTTTTGACTTCACCGCCTAGCAAAGCAGCACAGCAGTTTCTAGCAGGCGATATTGTACTATGATAATTGCAGCATTATTTGGCCTCGCCTTAATTTTACTCGAGGCAAACTCTGCAATAGCAGAACAAGTAAAATTAGCGGTCACTTCATCGTTTCATAATTCTGGATTAAGTGACCATCTAATTCCTCAGGCTGAGGCCGATTTGGCGCTGGATATTCAACTTTTAGTGGTGGGTACTGGTCAAGCCATCAAACTTGGAAAAAATGGTGATGTAGACGCAATCTTAGTACATTCAAAGCCAGATGAAGAAGAACTAGTCAAATCAGGTTTCGCAAAATATCGACGTGAAATTATGTTTAATGAGTACGTAATAGTCGGCCCTGCAAGCGATCCAGCAAAAATTGCATCAGTTGGGAACTTGTTGGAAGTTTTCAACAGGCTTTCAAAAGCGAAAGTTAATTTCGTCAGCAGAGGTGATTCCAGTGGCACTCACAAAAAAGAGATAGAGTTGTGGAGTAAGATAACTTTTAACCCCGAGGATATTGGGCCCCAATATATTTCAGTTGGCTCTGGCATGGGAAAAGCGATAAATATTGCAGTGGCTTTTGATGCTTATATTTTAACAGATAAGGCCACTTGGCTTAACCATAAAAATAAGGGAAATCTAGCTATTCAATATGAAGGTGATCAATTGCTGTATAATCAATATTCATTTTTGCCAATCAATAAAAATATGCACTCTCATGTTGAAAGCAAACTAGTTGAAAAAATAGAAGAATGGCTAATTTCTGAAAAAGCAAAAAATATTATTAACTCATATCTAATTGAAAATACGCAAGTTTTTACATTTAACGCAAATTAATTTGAAATAATTTTCTAGTATATTTTACGGGGTTATCGTGGAAAACTTTTTAAATGAAAGTACTTGGGCTACACCTTCTGATGTAACTTCGCCATATTCGTCAATCCAGTTGCGCATACGGCATATTGTCCAAGCCTTTAAGAGGTCGTCTGCGCCTAACGACCGAACAAAATCCAATAAAATTTGGCGATAATCGGTGAAATTTGCATCGTCAATCATGACAACCCCGCAAAACAATCACCCTGAGTTTGCATGTTGTTTATAGTAAATTGCAAAAGAAGTAAAGGAAAGCAGAGCTAGAATTATTTGTTTGATATCAAAAATTTTTGATTAATGGAGGCATTTCATTGAAACTGTTAAGAAATTTATTTTTCAAAGAGAGATAAAATCTAATTATTTTTGAAGCTTTTGCACAAACCACTAAATTTCATTGCGTCTACCACTTTATTTTCACAAAACTTACTTTCCAGCACTTGCCTTTTAGATAACTCCGCGTGGATAAGATAAGCGCCCTCAAATGTAGTATTTTGCATTGATGCGTTTTTAAAATTTGCCAATTCTAATTCTGCATTTTTGAATGAGGAATTATCTAGCACAGCATCCGCAAAAATAGCGCCATTGGCGTATGCACCATCGAAAATCGCACCTTGAAGATTTGCTCTAGAAAAGTCTGCGTTTACTAAATATGCCCCTTCGAAGGAGGCGTTAGATAAATTCTGATCTTTAAATACGAAATTAGCTAACTTTTTGTTATCAAAGTTACAATTAAAACAATCGGCGACTGCACTTGTAGTTAGAAAAAATGCCGAAGATGAAAGAAATAAAATGATATTTTTCATAGCGTTTCTTGTATTTGATAAAAACTTTAGGGAGATTTTTTCAAACGCTCCCGATGTAGCGAATATAAACCAGTTGCTATAATGACCCCTGCTCCAAGAAATGTCCAGACGTCAGGAAGTATGCCCCAAATAAAAAATCCAAAAATGGTAACCCAAATCAAAAGAGTATATTGTAGAGGTGAAACGACAACCGCCTGTGCTATTTGTAAGGATTTTATAACTAAAAATTCTGCAATACCTGCAAAAAAAGCAAAAACAAAGAACAGAAAAATATGGTTTTCATCTGTAATAGGCGTCC
>Ga0115012_10002662_pt1 | contig 10476 bp, 13 predicted proteins | sample TroAtlMetagenome_FD_88706 | JGI IMG/M metagenome (GOLD analysis project Ga0115012, IMG submission 88706) | Marine eukaryotic phytoplankton communities from Atlantic Ocean - Tropical Atlantic ANT10 Metagenome | ecosystem: Environmental > Aquatic > Marine > Oceanic | place: Tropical Atlantic...
GAACATTATTTGACATAAAATATAAGTCTAAAACAATTTTTCCTGATCTAGGAGACAACTTTATTTACGATGATTTTATTATTAAATTAAATCCATTATCATTACAAATACAATAAATTAATATGGATAATATTACATTAGGACATTGGTTATTTGCATTGATTGGGACTGCTATATATATTCTTTTTTGTCTTTGGGGATACAGAAAAGAACAAAGTTTTTATAAAAAATTTAACTATCGTATTATACCTGTAATGATTTATATGGGTTTAATTCTATTATGCCTGGTTTTAATTTCTTAAAATTAAACTTTCAGATTATTCCAAAAAACATCTAAATCATCTAAAGAATAATCACTAATATTTTTTTTATCTTTTGATATGAGATTTTCCATTTCATTAAACCTTTTAATGAATTTTTGATTTGTTTTTTCTAGCGAATTAACAGCATTTATTCCAATTTTTTGACCATATCCTATCAAACTGAATAGAATATCACCAAATTCATCTGATGCCCTATCTAGATTATTTTGCCTGAACTCTTTTTTAAATTCATCAATCTCCTCTACAACCTTATCAAATGCGTCATCATTATTTATAAAATCAAATCCAATCCCCTTGACTTTTTCTAGAACACGATAACTTTTCAACATAGTAGGTAAAGATTTAGGAACACCAGAAAGTATCGAACTCTTAGATTTTTCCTTTAACTTCAACAATTCCCAATTTTTTTTAACTTCTTTCTCATTTTTTACTTTAACATTAGAGTAAATATGGGGATGACGATGTATTAATTTTTCACTTTGTGCATTAAGGACATCATTTAAAGTAAATTGGCTTTTTTCTGAAGCGATAACGCAATAAAAAATAACATGCAAAATTAAATCTCCTAATTCTTCTTTTATATCAAGACTATTTTTAGAAAGTATAGCATCTGATAACTCATAACATTCCTCAATAGTTAAATATCTTAGTGATTCATTAGTTTGTTTTTTATCCCATGGACATTTTTCTCTAAGCTCTAACATGATGTTAACTAGTTTTTCAAACGCTTTAGCAAAATCACTCATTATTTTATTTTCTTAAAACAGTCGGGTATAAATCTTCGAACTTACCTTTTCCTATTTTTATTAGTTTCCTATTAACAATATTCTTTTTTACAGGACTTAAATGGTCAATAAATAACACTCCATTTAAATGATCATATTCGTGTTGAAATACACGGGCATACAAGCCATCTATATCTTCTGTATGTTTTTTAAAATTGACATCTAAATATTCAATACTTATTTCACTTTTCCTATTAACATCTTCTCTCAAACCAGGGATACTTAAACATCCTTCATTATGTGCTTCTTCTGGTCCAGATTCCTTAATAATTAATGGATTAATAAAGGCCTTTTTGATATTTGGTATAGCGGGGTCTTCTTCATGATATGGTGTTAGATCAATTAAAAAAAGTGAAATACTAAGTCCTACTTGAGGTGCAGATATTCCTATTCCATGTGCATGATACATTGTTTGAAACATATTATGAATCAATTTATCTAAATCTGGATAAGATTCAGTAATATTCTTAGATTCTGTTCTAAGTACGGGGTGGCCATATATATATATAGGTAATATCATAGATTTTTTTCTCTATCTAAAAAAGATTGCAAAATAAGAGTAGCACTAATTTTATCAACCATTGACTTATCTTGCCTTTTACTTTTCTTCATATTTGATGTTAATAGTGATTTTTTTGCAATCTTAGATGTAAAACGTTCATCAACTAAATAAATAGGTTTATTATACATTACTTTTATTTTTTGAATAAATTTTTGAATTTGAGTAAAAATCTGAGCTGGTTGGTCTTGTAACGTTTTGGGATATCCTACTACGACAGCATCTACATCTTCTTGTTCAAAATAAATATTTAAATAATTAAAAATTTCTTTTGTTAAAACAGTGTCTAAAGGTGATGCTATAATTTTTTCTAAATCTGTATGCGCCAATCCTATTCTTTTTTTTCCATAATCTACAGCTAATACTCTTGACATATTAAATTAATTAATATTATAAAATTAAAACAAAATCAGTATCTGAGTAAATATACTATAATTGTTTTTATATATCTTTGGTTAATTATGTTAGAAGATAAAAAAATAAATTATTTATTTACCAAAACGGAGCTGGATATAAAAGACAAAAAATATATCACAACTATTATTGAAAAGCTAGATAAAGGTATTATCAGGATATGTGAATATAATAATGGTGAATGGCACACAAATGCATGGATAAAAAAAGCTATTTTACTTTATTTTAAAATCCAAGAAGTCAAGACAATTGAAATTGGTCCCTTTGAATTCTGTGATAAAATTCCATTAAAAAAAGGTTTTAAAGAAAAACAAATAAGAGCAGTTCCACATGCAATTGTTAGACATGGAGCATTTGTCAATAATAATGTCATTCTAATGCCTTCTTATGTTAATATTGGAGCATATATTGATACTGGCTCAATGGTAGATACATGGGCAACTATTGGATCATGTGCTCAAGTTGGGAAAAATGTACATATTAGTGGTGGAGTTGGGATTGGAGGTGTTCTAGAGCCATTACAAGCTCATCCTGTAACAATTGAAGATAATTGCTTTATAGGATCAAGATGTATTATTGTAGAGGGTGTAAGAGTGAAAAAAGAAGCTGTTTTAGGAGCTGGTGTAGTATTAACTCAATCCACAAAAATTATTGATGTAAGTGGCCAGAAAAAAACTTATTATGAGGCAGAGATACCAGAAAGATCAGTTGTAATCCCTGGAACATATCCCAAAAAATTCAATTCAGGTACATTTGGTGTACCTTGTGCACTAATTATCGGTAAACGAAAAAAAAGTACAGATAAAAAAACTTCATTAAACCAAGTGCTAAGAGATTTTAAAATTTCAACATAAACATTATAAATTTATATTGTGAAAATCACATTTGATGCAAAAAGAGCGTTTAATAATAAAACAGGACTTGGTAATTATAGTAGATCTGTCATTACTTCAATATCATCAATCCTAAGAGATGATCAATTATTTTTAGCTACACCTAAATTAAATGCAAACATCTTTAATATCACAAAACCCAACGTCAAAATTATACAACCTAATAATTTTCAAAATCATTATTACTGGAGAACAAAAGGTATCAATAGGCAATTAGAAAAATTAAAAATAGATATTTACCATGGATTAAGTAACGAAATACCCTTGCAAATCAAAACAAAAAGTATTGTAACTATTCATGATTTATTATTCTTAAAATATCCTCAATTTTATAACTATATAGATAGGAAAATATATACTATGAAGAGTAGATTTGCCTGTAAAAATGCTACCAAAATAATTGCAACTAGTCAAGAAACTAAAAAAGATATTATAAATTATTTTAAAATTGATGAAAAGAAAATACAAGTTATATATCAATCTTGCAATCAAGTATTCATCAATCATTCAACTAGTCACAATTATACCGAATTTACAACAAAAGAGCTTAATGATCCTTTCATATTATATGTAGGGAGTATTGAACAAAGAAAAAACTTAATCTTTCTTTTGAAGGCGATTAATAAAATAAAAGATATTAAATTAATATGTGTTGGAAAAAAAGGCCAGTATTATCAAAAAGTAAAAGAATTTATTAATAATAATCAATTAAATAAGAAAGTTAAATTTTTACAGATCAAAAATATTGAAAAACTTGCACATATTTACCGCCAAAGTAGGGGTTTAGTATACCCATCTATCAATGAAGGATTTGGGATTCCAATTATTGAAGGGATGTATAGTAAAATACCTGTCATCACATCTAATAAATCAATTTTTAAAGAAGTTGGAGGTGAGAATTCATATTATTTCCAAGAAGATAATTTAGATTCGTTAATAGATCAAATTAAATTAATATGGTATGACTCAAATGCTAGAAATCAAAGAATAGAAAAAAACTTTGAATATGTTCATAAATTCAATGAAAAAAAACAAGAAAGTCAAATAATCAAATTATATCAAGAAATGTTATAAATGAATAATATAGATAGAAAAAAAATTATTAAACAAGCAATTATAACTCTTAATAAGGGTGGAGTCATATTATATCCGACTGATACGATATGGGGAATTGGATGTGATGCAAATAACACAAGTGCAATAAACAAAATTTATAAAATAAAAAATAGAGATAAAAACAAACCATTAATTATTTTAATTAATGATAAAAATTTATTATTAAATTATGTCAAAAGTATTCCTAAAGCTGCAGAAAAAATTATAGATAAGCATCAAATGCCAACTACAATAATTTATGACAACCCCATTAATCTTCCAGATGTTCTAACATACAATAATACTATTGGTGTCAGGGTAATAAAAGATCATCCTATTAATATGTTATTAAATGAGTTTAAAAAACCAATAACCTCCACGTCAGCGAATATAACTAGTCATAAAATGCCATTATCTTTTCAGTCAATAGACAGAAATATTAAGAATCATGTTGATTATATTTTTCCAGAAAATTTTAGTGAAACCAAATCAATAAATAAATCTTCACGAATTATTAAAATTAATCAAAGTGCTAACATTGAAGTAATAAGAGAGTAAAATGATCAATAAAGAAGAAATAATTAATAATCCATTATTCAAAATAATCGGCAAATGTGCTGATGAACTAAATATGAAAGCATTTGTTATTGGTGGGTGGGTTAGAGATTTTCTATTAAAACGTGATTCGAAAGACATTGAATTTGATATTGTCTGCGATGATGATGGAATTAGATTAGCCAAAAAGGTAGCTCAAGTATTAAAAGTAAAAAATATCCATATATATAAAAATTTTGGAACAGCAGCAATAAATTATCAAGGTGTTACAATGGAATTTAATGGTGCCAGAAAAGAATCATATAAAAAAGAAAGTAGAAATCCTAAAATCGAAAAAGGAACGCTGGAAGATGATCAAAAAAGACGAGATTTTACTATTAATGCAATGTCGGTAGCATTAAATAATAAAAATTATGGTGCATTTATTGACCCATTTAACGGCATGGATGATCTAGCTAAAAAAGTTATTAAAACTCCGTTAGATCCAGTAAAAACATATGATGATGATCCGTTGCGAATGATGCGAGCCATTCGATTTGCTACAACATTAGGTTTTGAAGTAGAAAAAAAATCCTTAGAGGCCATTAAAAAACTAAATCATAGATTGAAAATTATTAAACAAGAGCGCATTACGGAAGAATTAAATAAGATTATCTTATCAAAAAAACCTTCTCTTGGAATAATTCTGTTGTCCCAAACAAAATTACTCAATATATTTTTTCCGGAATTTGAACTATTACATGGAATTGAAAATATTAATGGAATTACCCATAAAGACAATTTTTACCACACATTAAAAGTATTAGATAATGTTAGTGTACAAACTGACTCATTATGGCTCAGATGGGCTGCCATACTACATGATATTGCTAAACCAAATACTAAAAAGTTTGACAAACAACAAGGCTGGACATTTCATGGTCATGAATATTTAGGATCTAAAATGGTATATCATATATTTAAAAGACTCAAACTACCACTTGATCACAATATGAAATATGTCACAAAATTAGTATTATTACATTTAAGACCAATATCTCTATCAAAGGATATTGTTACTGACTCCGCAATAAGAAGACTATTATTCGATGCCCAAAGTGACATTGATGATCTTATGCTATTATGTCATGCTGACATAACCTCTAAAAATGAAAAGAAAGTTAAAAAATATCAGACTAATCTGAAAAATGTTGCAATAAAATTAAAAGACGTAGAATCAAGAGATAAAATTCGAAATTGGCGACCACCAATTAATGGCGATATTATTATGCAAAAACTAAAACTAAAAGGAGGCAAGTCTAACCCTAATGAAGGAAGAAAAATTGCTATAATAAAGGAACAAATCAAAGAAGCTATTTTAGATGGTAAAATAAAAAATGATTATATGGAGGCGGAAAATTTAATGTATGATATTGCTAGCAAACTAGGAATTAAATGCTAATGAATAAAACTTTAATTGTAATAGGTGGCCCAACAGCGATTGGCAAAACACGAATTGCTATAAAATTAGCTAAAGAATTTAAATCCGAAATTATTTCTGCTGATGCTCGTCAATTTTATAAAGAACTTAACATAGGAGTAGCGAAACCATCAAAAGATGAACTAAAATCAATTAAACACCATTTTATAAGTCATATATCAATAAAAGACAATTATTCTGTAGGGAGATATGAACAGGAAGGTTTAAAATTAATCGAAAAATTATTTAAGAAAAATGAAGTATTATTTCTGTGTGGTGGATCAGGCCTATACATAGATGCAATTTGCGAAGGATTAAATAAGTTTCCACCAATTAGAAAAGAAATACAAGAACAAACAAGAAAAGATTTAAAAAATAAGGGATTAGCTTTTCTTATTAAAGAGTTAGAATATCTTGATATTGAAACATATAATAAAATTGATCAAAATAACCCAAGAAGAGTAACGCGTGCAATAGAAGTTTGTAGATCAGCTCAAAAACCATACTCATTTTATCTAAAACAGAAAAAAATTGAAAGAAAATTCAAAGTATTATTTATCGGAATAACTGACGAGAGAGAAAAAATATATACTCAAATTAATGAAAGAACGATTAAAATGATTTCTAATGGATTAATAGAAGAAGCAAAAAAACTATATGAATATAGAAATTATCCATCATTACAAACAATAGGTTATAAAGAAGTTTTTCAATATTTAGATGAAAAAATATCATATATAGAACTCATTGATGCTATCCAAAAAAATACTAGACGTTACGCTAAAAAACAAATAAATTGGTTTAAAAATCCAAAATACACAACAGTTAATCAATCAAATGAAGATAGTATTAAAAAATTAATTTTAAATCATTTATAATACTGAAATAAATTGCTTATTGGCTTCTGTAAAATGATATAATTAATTTTTTTTTGCTTTAGAATATCTACTATGATATCTTGAAAATGAAATGCTACACTTCCTACAAAACCAAATGTATATTTTTGAAATTCTGGTATTTTAAATGGATGATTATAGAAAAAATCTAAAAAACAATCTTGAATAATTTTTCTAATAAAAGGATCATTAATATTATTTTTTAAAAATTTTGAAAAAGATGATATGTAAAATTTTGGGTTAGAAGCCATATAAATACTGGATAAAAGTTTATCTCCATTCATATTTATACTTTCCTCAAACTTAATTCTTAAATCTAAGGGGATTTTTTTTTGAAAATAATTAATTAAAAAAACTTTACTTAAATGATAAGCACTTCCCTCATCACCTAGTAAATGACCAAGCGAAATAGTATTATTATGATTATCATGACCATCAAAATATGCACAATTAGATCCTGTCCCAAGAATACAAGAGATCCCATTCTTATTATTAAATAAAGCACGACTTGCAGCAAGCATATCACTAAAAATATTAACATCAGACACATTCATATATGTTTTAAAAATATGTTTTAGTTTTTTTTCCACATCAATATTAAATCCTGTGGTATAAAAATCTATTTTAAGATCTTTTTCTTTAAATAAACTTTCTGGAAAAATATTAGATATTTGATCTAGAATGACATCATGATTTGCAAATACATTAATACTATTACTAATATGAACAACACCTTTTTCTAATACAACCCAATCTAAATTGGTTCCGCCATTATCAACGATAATCTTCATCTTTTAATATATTTTCTAATTTTAAATTTTTTACCTTCAATAGCAAGATCAACATTATTAAAAATTTTTTCTGCATCAATTTTTAAAACACTTAAATCTTTATAGCGAGAAGAAAAATGTCCAATAAGTAATTTTTTAACATTACCCTGTAGGGCAACTTTGGCTGCATCTTGCGCAGTACTATGAAATGTCGACTTTGCTTTACTTGAAAGATCAGAATGAAATGTTGCCTCATGATATAATAGGTCAACATCTTGGATATGACGGACTAAAGAAGGAAAATATAAAGTATCTGAGCAGTACGCATAAGATCTAGGAGTATATGAAGAAGTAGTCAATAAATTATTTTTAATTATCTCGCCCTTATTATTAATATAATCAGATCCTGATTTAATATCATTAATTGAATTGAAAGGAATAGAGTATTTTTCAATCATATTTTTTATCATTTTTTTAGGACGCTGTTTCTCAATTAATTTAAAACCCCAACAAGGAACTCTATGTTTTAAGCCAAAACTAAATAATTGACATGCATCGTCTTCATGTAAGGATACTAATTTAGCACCTTGCAAATTAACAATATTCAATTCATAAGTTAAATTTGAATATGAAAATTTAAAATGTAATTCAATGATTTTATCTAACCCCTTTGGTGCAAAAATAGTAAGTGTTTTTTTACGACCTAACATATTCATAGTTGACAATAAACCCACTAAACCTAAATAATGATCACCATGTAAATGTGAAATACATATAAAATTTATTTTTTGAATTTTTATTTTACTTTTTCTCAATTGCATTTGAGTACCTTCCCCACAATCAATTAAAAAAAACCGCCCAAGTAGATTAACTAATTGGGCGGATTGGTGTCTTGTTGATGTAGGTGTAGCAGATGCTGTACCTAATACAGTAATATCAAAAGGCATATTAATTGACGATCACTCGTTCAACAATAGATTCTAAGTTGTTTGACATAGTTATTGTATAAATACCCGATAATAAACTACTAGTATCAAAAACAATCTCATTATATCCAAAAATTGAATGATAATCATGAGATAAAACTAAATTTCCTAAAATATCATACATATTAATAGAAACCTTATCTTCAGTATTATTTCCATATTGGATATTAATATATTCATCAGATGGATTTGGAGCAATACTAATTAATTCGAAGTTTCTTAAATCAGAGATTTCTTCAATAGAAATACTACCCGCTTCTGAAATCACCAAAACATAATAATTAAGTAAATCATCCACTGTTAAATCTATAGGTATTGGTACTCCTGGGAATAATTCATAAGTAGCAGATACATCTAAAAGAACATTAAGACGGTGAGCACCAACAAACCCAGCAGGAACCTCTGACGGAAATCCAAAACTAATACATCCATAATCTCCACCAGCCCAAGTACATTCACTAGGTGTAGCTGAACCACCAACACAATCCCAAGAAAATCCTGTAGGTAAATCAGTAGCTCCTGTAGAAGATTCAGATATTACAACTGAGTTAATTGCTATTGAATTAATTTGTACGTTTTCAAATAGTTGTGGGCCGCTACCTAAATCATAGACAAAAGAAGTATCATTAGGAATACGAACACCAACTACCGCTTCATATAAAGATCCCTCAATCGCATTTGGCAACGCAGTCAATGTATCATACCCTGCCATTAAAGGCTCTAATGAAACCTCTCCATCGATTAATTGCACAGTATATGAACCTTCTGGATCTGCAAGAAAAGGAGCTTGATTTTCATTTACATCGCATTGAGAAAATGCCACTAATGAACATAAAGAAAATGTTAAAAAATATAGATGTTTTATCATAATTAAATTGGTTTTAAAATTAAATATTTCTTGTTAAATCTTCCATATGGAAAAAATCAATTGCTTCTTCTAAACTTTGAATCGACACAATATCAACAATTGACGTTTTCCTGAAGTTTGAAACCAAGATAAAAGATTTATTTCTTTTTTCCCAATTTAAATAGAAAGGAAGTAAATTAGAAACAACCATACCTTCATCAGTTTGAAAATTTAACATATTGATAATCAAATTGGGATAATTAGTAGTTTGTGTTTTTAAAAATGTTATTAATAAATTGAATGAATCTAAATTATTACAATTAATAATCGAATATTTATCAAAATACTTGATATCCATATTAGGATTTTTTAATCTTAGAAGCAAGAAGATATAGGATAGCCATTCTAATAGCAACACCATTTTCAACCTGATTTAATACAATTGATTTATTTGAATCAATTACTCCGGTTGTAACCTCAACTCCTCTGTTAATTGGGCCTGGATGCAATAACAGGACATCTTGATTTAAGCTTTTTAAAATTGATTCATTTAAACCAAATAACATCGAATATTCACGATTTGAAGGAAAAAATTTAATCTCCTGTCTTTCAAGTTGAATTCTTAAAATATTAGCAACATCACACCACTGAATTGAATCTCTTAAATCATAACTTACGTCGACTCCCATCTGATCTAAATATTTAGGTAATAAAGTAGATGGACCACAGACTCTAATATTCGCTCCCATTTTTTTTAAGCAAAAAATATTTGATAATGCTACACGAGAATGTTTAATGTCACCTACAATGAGAACCTTCTTGTTTTTTAAAGAACCTAGTTTTTCTCTTATTGAATATGAATCTAAAAGTGCTTGAGTTGGATGCTCATGAGCA
>Ga0115012_10002663_pt1 | contig 10473 bp, 8 predicted proteins | sample TroAtlMetagenome_FD_88706 | JGI IMG/M metagenome (GOLD analysis project Ga0115012, IMG submission 88706) | Marine eukaryotic phytoplankton communities from Atlantic Ocean - Tropical Atlantic ANT10 Metagenome | ecosystem: Environmental > Aquatic > Marine > Oceanic | place: Tropical Atlantic Ocean...
CTAGATGCTCCATTTCCATTTTTGCCCACTGAGAATTTAGATTTGATATATCTGCTTCACGATATTCTTCTTCCAAACGTGCACGCATATCCTCGTCGATTTCTTTACTAAACCATTTATCAAAGACATTTGTAAATTTAATTATACACAAAATAATGACAAAAATACTGACTAATACAATCAACAATAATAATATTAGATAATTATTGCAAGTTCCATATGAACACTCTTTAATAGTTAATTCATTATCGATAAAAACAATAGTAATCAAAAATACCAAAGGTAGAATAAAACCTATCAGAAGTCTTTCAAGTCTCCCCGCGGGCGAATCCATATGTTCCTGTGGGGGATGTATCTAATCAATACATTTCTTTAACTAACTTGTGTATTTTATATGGAAGCAATGCTCTATTGACAGGAGTAACTTCTAGTATACGTCCATCATCTCTTCTTCTAATATCTTGAAGAAGTGGGTGCCTACTCTTTTTATGTAACGTAAGCAACGTTGGCATATCATGATTTAATGCGGTTCTTACTGCTGAAACAAACATTTCACTTTCAACTGAGAATTTACCTACCTCGTCTATTACTAAAATTTCACAATTCCCTATACTATCCATTATTGCTGGTACTGCTACTCTATCTAGCTCAGTAGGATCAATACCAAAACCAAGTATTCTTAATCTCGAATCTATATTTCTATGAGCCATCACTCCCCTTTCACCAGTTCTGATGTTGACGCAAGCATAACCCACTCTTTCACCATTTTCTATAATTGATTCAGTCGTCATTCCTCCGATTAAATTCTCAGCCGAGAATGGCCCCCTTGTGACTCCATTCTTTCTTTCCTCGACAAGCATATCGATTACTTTTCTGAGAACTGCAGATTTACCAGATCTAGGCAATCCAGTAATTCCTATTTTTGGATTTATTCCCATAATATCTCAACTATCCTTCCTATCCCGGAATGCTAACGCTTAGCGCACATCCTGCAAAGGTATAATTAGTTTCATCACTTATGTCTAAAAAAGTACCGAGACCGGAATCAAAATTAAGACAATTGTAACCATATTTCTGTTTTATTGCCATTAAATGGTAATCTTACTACAAGTATTTTCTTTTTGAAAGATTATATCTGATTTACAATCAATTTTCAAGACCAAAAATATCTTGATCTAATTCAATAATCATTTTCTTTTGTAATAATATCGATATGGCTTCATCTATTTCGCTTTCGTTAATTGATAGAGATTCAAACCTTTTTATCAAATCTGAATAATGTACTACATTATTTCCAGAAATTCTCTCATTTTCCATCATACTCAATATATGTTCTGAAACTATGGCCAACAATGGATCATCGTCAAATCCAAGAGCACCAAAATCTACCATCGCATCACCTTCGGGAACACTATCGATTTTAGCTTTCTTTTCTTTCTTAGAACCTGTTTGATTATTTTCATATACATCAAATAAATTTCTTTGGTTGGGGTCTGTTATAATTACTCCATCAGGAACTTCTCGTTGCCTCTTTAATCTCTTTACTAAAGTTTCAATCCGATGCAATCTTTGTTCTAGTCGCAACCTCTCTCTCCCAAGATGGCCTTCGACTAATTCCAATTCATCCAAAGCTCTTTCATCTAACCATTGGGATAAATCCCAATTTGGGTCTAATCTCAACATTGTTTCCCACAATCTCGCTACAGAGTCAGGAAGAACCTTGACATCAATACGAGAGGACTCTTTTCCATCTCTTGGCCCGCGCTCCATAACTACCTATCGCACTCGGCCGTCTATCAATTATCCCATCGCTCATTAGGTTCATTAAAGGAGTTGAAGTGATAAATGATGTCGTTCTGCCAAGTGACATGACTGCCTACCGTCTGACCGTTTTACCCGGAGATGGTACAGGGAAAGAAGTTGTTAAAGAGGCACAGAAAATTTTACAAGTATTCCAAGAATATAGCCCATTAAATTTTGATATAACTGAAATACCATGTGGAGGAGAATATTATCTTGAAACTGGAATGGAATGGCCAGAAGGATCATTTGAACACTGTAGAGACAATTCTGATGCAATTTTATTGGGTGCGATAGGTTGGCCAGATGCAAAATTGCCTAATGGAGACAATGCTGGAGGTTCAGTTATACTTGGACTGCGTTCTGGATTAGATTTGTATGCAAATATCCGACCAGTCAAATTATACCCAGGAGTAGATCATAAAATACATGGAAAGTACATGCAAGTTTGGGATTCTAAATTAGTTGATATGGTTTTAATAAGAGAAAACACAGAGGGATTGTATCATCCATTACTTCGTCGTTCAGCCCTAGCTGCAGCCGGACAGAGTCCTGATGAACCAATAATAATTGAAAAATTCCCTGGTTTAGAAGGAGAAGTTGCATGGGACCCAAGACCAATTTCAAGAAAGGGCAGTCAAAGAGTAATAGACTTTGGATTTACATTAGCCACCCGTCGAATGGAAAAAACTGGGATCCAACAAAAAGTTACATGCGTCGATAAAAGCAATGTCGCCAAAGGTTGCAGGCTTTTCAGAAAAGTATTCCAAGAAGTCGCATCTGAATATCCAGAATTAGAGACACATGAGGCATATATTGATGCTTTTACTATGTGGCTTATCCGAAGCCCTGAAGATTTGGATGTTGTAGTTCTGCCGAATATGTTTGGAGATATTGCGACAGATCTCGCATCAGTATTACAAGGAGGATTAGGTATGGCCGCTAGCGCTAATATAGGAGATAATCACATGTTATTCGAACCAGTTCATGGATCTGCACCTAAACATGCTGGGAAAAATATTGTTAATCCAATAGCAACAATATCCTCTATTCAACTCATGTTTGATAATTTAGGTTCTAGACATAATGATGCAGATGCAACATTGTGCGCTGATTTACTTGAAAGAGCCATTTCAGAGCATTTAGCTGAAGGTTCAATAGTCACTTATGATTTAGGAGGAAATGCTTCAACCACAGAAGTCGGTACCGCAATTGCAGATAGATGCGCCGTATTATTAAAAGAGACTTTTAACAATTAATCAGACTTATTTTTTATTCGACAATATCATGTAATATTTAGCTTAGAAATTTTACACCAGTCATTTCTTCACTAACACTCCAAAGTCGTTTTGCTATTCCTTTGTCCCGGGCCTTTTTGTTAATTTTTGCTTTACCAATCGGACCTCTCATTTCTATTATCCCCGTCGGTCCCCAGTAAATATATTCAGAAGCCTTTGAATTAGTTGCAGCAAAGAGTGTTGCTTCTGAACCCTTCTTTGCTGATATAGCAAAAAATACATTCAAAATACGCCATAAAATTGAATATCTTTGTAATTCAGTGTTAGAATATCCAGGATGACTAGCAAGTGAGATTGTTGAAAAGTTATTGTCTCTCAAACGTCGATCTAACTCTATTGCAAAACATAAATTCGAAATCTTGCTTTGAGAATAAGAACTCCATTTACTGTATCTTTTTCGTTCACTGTTTAAATCATTAAAATCAATTATCCCGGGATTATGCGCTATGCTCGAAACAGTTACTATACGCCCCTTTTCATTCTTTTCTAGAAGAGGAAGTAATAGGCCAGTTAGAGCAAAATGCCCTAAATGATTTGTACCAAATTGCAACTCAAAGTTATTTTTTGTTTTTGAATAAGGAGGTATCATTACACCTGCATTATTAATTAACACATCCAACCTGTCATTTTCATTGATGAATTTATTTGCAAAATTCTTAATATTGTCTAAGTCAGCGAGGTCCAATTGATATAATTTGATATCTGCCTCTGGGAAATCTCTCAGTATTTTATTTTTCGAATCTAAAGCCTTTTCCAAATTTCTACATGCCATAATGACATTCGCTCCTTTGGAAGCCAAAGAATATGCCATATGATATCCTATGCCAGTATTAGATCCAGTAATAATTACAACTTTGTTGGTTTGATCCTCTATGTCAACTTCCCAATTCATAACATCAAACTCCATTGTTTTTATTTGTAAAATATTCAAAAAGAAATATAATAAATCCAACTATAGGAGCAACTAAAGCACAAGAAATTGAAATTAGAGGCCTAAAATCCCAACACGGCACACCTTCACAAGGATCAAACAAATACCAAATGTAAATTAATCCACTAAAAAATAAGAAAATAGAAGTACTAGCAATACTAAATTGATATTTTTTAATAATTGACATTTTCAAACCTCTTCAATATCCTGTAGCAGAGAGCCTACTTCCAAATTCTCAGAACTCAATACAGTGCTTCTCACAGATATCTGTTAGTATGGCTTAATTAAATCTTGTTTGTCAACCTTACATTAAATAACAGCATTCTAAGATAAAGTTATTTGAAGACTTCATTCCCAATTAATATGGAAAAACAAACATCTCTGGTAAATCCTGTTTTGATTGTAGGTTGTTTGATAATTCTGACTGGTTTTTCAATTCGAGCATCTTTTGGAGTATTCCAAATACCAATTGAAGAAGAATTTGGTTGGTTACGTGCTGAATTTAGTCTTGCCATAGCTATTCAAAATTTAGCATGGGGATTTGGGGCACCAATATTTGGAGCAATTGCTGAGAAAATAGGAGATCGTAAATCAATCATTATTGGCGCAATATTTTACTCTCTTGGTTTAATTTTAACCGCTGGTGCGACCACGCCTATCGAATATCAGATATACGAGGTATTAGTTGGTTTCGGCATTGCAGGAACGGGTTTTGGCGTAGTTCTTGCAGTCGTCGGCCGAGCAAGCGCCCCCGAACATAGATCTATGAGTTTAGCAATAACGACTGCTGCCGGATCTTTGGGGCAAGTAATTGGCCCAATTGCTGCAGTTGCACTTTTGAGTCAAGTATCTGTACAATCCGTCTTCCTTATTTTTGCGATAACAATACTTACAACATTATTTTTACTTCCATTGATGAAAGCTCCTGTCGCTGCTAGTAAAGAACAATTAGAAGAGACTATGGGAGACATCTTAAGATTGGCCTTCAAAGATCCTTCTTTTTCTATGGTTTTTATAGGATTTTTTTCTTGTGGATATCAATTAGCATTTATTACAGCACATTTCCCTGCTCTCGTTACTGAAATGAGTTCACCGATAGATCCCAGTGGTTGGTGTGGGGATTTAGGGATAGAAACCACAGCAGCTCTCGGAGGTTTTTCTATTTCTGTAATTGGTTTTGCAAATATATTAGGAACTTTACTTGCAGGTTGGGCAGGCAAAAGATATCCACGAAAATGGATATTATCTGGAATTTATGCAGGGCGCTCAATAGCGGCAATTTGGTTTATTTTGACGCCCATATCTCCTAATTCTGTTTTGATATTTTCTTTTGCAATGGGCTTTCTCTGGCTTGCAACAGTTCCATTAACTAGTGGCTTAATTGCACATATTTATGGCTTAAAATATATGGCTACTCTTTATGGAATAGTATTTTTTTCACATCAACTAGGTAGTTTTACCGGCGTATATCTCGGAGGAATACTTTACGATAGTTATGGTTCATACAATCTTGTATGGTGGGTGGGTATAGCTGCAGGTGTTGTTTCTGCTCTGATACATATTCCAATACGCGAAGAATCACGGGTAAAGAATTTGAATAAATCCTAATCAATTATCATAAAACTATAAAATATGAACTAATTAGTATTAATTGTGCAACAATATCTCATAGGCATTATTTGTTTATTAATAGGAATCTATCTTCTCATAGATCCAACAAAAAATAAGAGAACAGTGATTGGACATTATGCATTAGGAATATCAATTAATAATACACGTCTATACAGAATTTCTGGATTAATTGGAGCAATAGTGGCATATTTTCTGTATGAAGAATATCTTGCGTCATTTGTACCATCTGATTTTCCTATCCCAAATAATTTAATAACAGTCCTTATTATAATAATTGGAGCATTCATAGCTCGCACTTTAGTACAAATAACTGAAGATTTTATTTCAGTTGGCGGACCTACTCTTTTATTCGTTCTTGGTTATGATTATCTAAAGTTCGAAAAAAATATTGATGTCCTCGATTATATCGCAGAGTTGCCTGCAATCCCAAATATTACAAATAATGAATTGGTATTCATTCTGTCAACAATAGTTATTTTCATATCATATGTGTTCAGGAGAATTTTGCGTAGATTAATGCCAATAATTCTTGCTGGAATTCTTTCAGGATTGTTAATATCCAACGGTTCTAATATCCTTATAAAAGGTAAATTGCCCACGTCTCGCCAAGAATTAGATTTACACGCTTCTGGTATAATTGCAATTCTTAGTATTTCATATCAAATTTATTTTAATCGAAAAAAACGAAAGGAAAGAGAAACTGGTAAAAAAGAAATCGCACCAACTCCTCCAACCAATATCAAGATAAATTGTCCAGCTTGTTTAGAATATACTACTCATGAAATAATCAATAGAAAGGAAACGTCTGATGGTATTGATGTATTGATTCAATGTAAGGGGAAAAATGTTTTTGACACAATATGCGGAAATTATCAAACTGTGCGCGAGGAAAATCCATAATTCTAATTTTTCGACACCAATTCTACAATCTTTTTAATTTAATAATAATCATTACACATTTAGAAATTTTAATTTATAGATGATACTAAAACATCTAGATGATACAATAAAACAAAATCAAACAATTTATTCATAAATGATAATAAGTCGTTAATGAATACTTAGGTGATTGTAGTGAGAACAAGATTAACAAATAATGTAAATATACAAGCCAAAAAGAAAACCCTTTCTGCAATATTTTTAGTTTCAATAATGGTATTCAGCACCCAAATGTATTCTTTCCAAGATTTCGATAACGAATCGGATTTAGTCAATGAAAAAGACTCCCCTAACAAGACCCTATTCCAACAATCAACATTGCCCTCAGAAGAGCCAAATGGACAATCATTAGAATCACAAAATATGGATTTTTTGGATCATCCTATGTTTTCAGATATTTTCTACCATGACCCTGCATCTATCTATGGAAAGATATCTGATCCATCCGCACTCGCATTAAATCCGAGTTACGAATTTTATCTTGAAGAGACAAATACTGACGATCATGACAATGATGGTATCAGTGACCTAAATGATTTGGATGATGATAATGACGGAATAAGTGACCTTATTGAGAGATTTGATGGTTGCTATGGGACAGATCCTTTTGACCACGATAACGATGGTGTCACAGATGAGTTTGATTGGGATGATGACAATGATGGAATTTTAGAGGGCCCAATTGATTGGGATGGGCAAGGAACAGATCCAGTCAACGTAACTTCAGATAGATATGTTATACCTTCTGAAATTCATCCTTGGACTCTTACCGAAGTGGGTGTTGGTTATTTAATTGACCAAAACCCATTCGATCATGACAATGATGGAGTTCCAGATGAAGATATAGATGGTAGCGGAAAGGGAACATACGATGAGGATGATGATAACGATGCTCGTTTAGATCAGTTTACATGGCCATGTGATTTTGATGGAGATGGTGTGCAAGATTATTTTGATATAGATGATGACAATGATGGTGTGGAAGATATTTGGGACGAACATCCTTGGAACGATCAATTATCATCTAATATTACTCTCACCGCTCCTTCTTGGGCAGAAGCTGAAGTATGGGCTGGTACTGATGAATATGACATATCTATGACAAATTCGGGACTTTCCAATCAAACAATAACTATAGAAGAAGGAGATACTATAATATGGACAAACAATGCAGTATCTGACCGAACTGTTAGGGCTGCAGATAGCTCTTTTGACAGTGGACCAATTTCTCCTGGCGCTTCTTTTAGTCACAAGTTTAATGATATAGGAACTATAACTTATTCGGATCCAGACTCATCATTTTATGATGGTGAAGTTACAATAAGAGAGGAGTCTGGAAAATTATTCCCAGAAGCTTTTACTTTGGATCCAGCTGTTTATGGTACTGATACATTTTCATTTGTAACAAAAGAAAGGACAATATGGCATCCTCTAGAACAATCATTTACACAAATTATAGACGGGGATCTTGATGATGATGGAATACCCAATTTTATCGATCCAGATAATGACAATGATGGATCTCCAGACTCTTCTGATACAGATGATGACAATGATGGCCTTCTTGATATGTGGGATGTTGACGATGACAATGATGGAATACCTGATAGTTGTATGCAAGTTGATACCAATGGAGATGGTACAGGAGATCTCCCTAATGCACAAACAATCGGAATTCCAGGTATTGATTGTGAACTTGATTATGATAGGGATGCCGATGACGATATCTATAGGGCCATTGATTCCGACTATGATTTAGTTTGGGATTGGAAAGATACAGATCTCGGAGCACCAATCTCTCCAGATAGTTTACTTGGAAACCCTGCAATAGATATTTCAGATATTCCATATGATCTTGATAATGATGGTTTAGTAAATGAATTAGATCCATTCATGAATTCTACAGATTCTGAAGTAGATGCATGGAATTGTCCTTCTTTAGCAAATCCAAACCCCCAAAATCCTGATGATAATTGCATAATTATGCGTAAGTCGTATACTGGAAACAATGATTGGGATGGAGATGGTCTGAATAACTGGGTAGATGTTGATGACGATAACGATGGAGTACTTGACTGGTTAGATATCGATGAGAATTGCGATCTAGATGATGATAATGATTTACATCTTTTGAATGGTTCAAAATATAGAGATGACGGATTAAATTCAATTGACACAGATATTGATGGTGATGGCCTTGCTAATGATGAAGACTGGGATGATGATAACGATGGCATCCCAGACCGTTATGATCCAGACGACGGCAACTGTGGGGTACTAGATACTGATAGTACAGATATTTTTACAAACTCTTATCCTCATTCTGATGGGGACATAATTGATGGAAGTACCGATAGTGCATTGTATACTCAAACTGGAACTTTACTTTTTGATATGTATTGGCATTTTAGTCCATTTATGTTTGTACAAGACTTCGTTTTACCATACAATGGATATTCTACAGACGGGGCGCTGACTATCACATCAAACGGAGTTATTCCAGAAATATATTGGGCAGTAGTAACACAATGGAGTCCATTTAATGGTAATAATTTCTTTGATATTGATATGGATGGAGACTCGTTAATCAATGGTATTGATGTTGATATGGATGGAGACGGCCTTCCAAATTGGTGGGATCAAGATGAGGGGTCTGATGGACGTTTAGACATCAACAATCCTCAATTTGGAGGTTCCTTCGATGACAGCGAATGTGATATCGCTTTAACATTCGCGCTCAATCCTGGATTGGCAAACGGGCCGATTGCTTGCGGACTTCCTCTTGCATGGGGCTTTGGTTTCCCTCTTTTACAGGCCACACAAACTGGCGGTAATATCTACACTGTCCCTTACAGCAGTAGACCAGACCCAGCACACGAGGATGGTGCATATGATGGTGCTAACTCGCAAGGCAACAACCAGTGTACTAGTAACTGTTGGTGGTTTACATTTGATCCAGGTAGCAATCCAGTACCTACTGCCGCTGTATCCTATAACGATATCAAGCACAATCGAGATCTTTATATTGCATATGTTGGATTAAATAATAACCTGTTTCAGTGGACATCAGATGGAAATGCTAATCTTTTCCCAGATGAACTAGCAGATAGGATCAATGATAATGAAGACCCAGATGATGATTGCGGTGCACCCGTTGCTGGAAATTTAGACCCAACTTGTATGGCTAATGACACTGCAGATTTGGATGATGATTTTGATGGAGTTTATGACCATTGGGATATAGATGATGATAATGATGGGATTTGGGATTATCTTGAAATTGACACAGATCTCGATTGGGATGATGACCAATCTGGCGGCGATGCAACATATTATTTCACAGGAAGTAATTGTGATGATGCCGATGATGATGGCTTAGATACCGATCCAGATGATGACGGATGGTATCAGGCAGTATGGGATCAAGGAGTAATGGGCCAAGGTTTATTATTCCCACAATATTATGATGTAGATAACGATAATGATGGCGTCCCAGATGGAGAAGATCCAAATGATGACAATGATGGTCTTTTGGACAGTTACCAAGAATCAATAGACTTATGTTTTACAGGAGAAGAACAATCAGTTTGGGATCATGATAATGATGGAATACCAGATTGGACAGATGATGATTGGGATGCTGATGGTATCACTAATAATGATGAATTATCAGGAATCACTCCATTTATTTCTGCTTGGGATCATGACAACGATGGATTAAGGGACGACGTCGATGAAGATGACGATCAAGATGGGATGAAGGATGTGGACGAAGTATTGTTGTGGCCTACAAGGTTTAATTCCCAATCTACCAATCCTTGGGATCATGATGACTTTGGTAATGGTTCAGCAATAGCAAACCCCTCCGATCCA
>Ga0115012_10002665_pt1 | contig 10469 bp, 6 predicted proteins | sample TroAtlMetagenome_FD_88706 | JGI IMG/M metagenome (GOLD analysis project Ga0115012, IMG submission 88706) | Marine eukaryotic phytoplankton communities from Atlantic Ocean - Tropical Atlantic ANT10 Metagenome | ecosystem: Environmental > Aquatic > Marine > Oceanic | place: Tropical Atlantic Ocean...
GACACCTCAGAGTCGGATCTCTTCTTAATTGGCAATGAGCCTCTACGGAGATACCTCTTGCCGTCTAGACGGTGGGATAGACCACAACAATCAGTTTGAGTCTTAGCTGATATAATTAAGATTCCTATAATTCTAGATCTAGAGACGATAATTTATACCTAACGGAATAATGGCACAACAGTCAACTAACAATCCTGCTTCACAAACCTTTCTGGGTAGGATTAACACAGCCACAAACGCTACCAATAACAGAGATTTATATTTAAAGCTCTTCTCAGGTGAGATGTTTACTGGCTTCCAGAGGGAGACAATCGCACGTGACTTAGTCATGAAGCGTACACTCACCAATGGTAAATCATTACAATTTATATACACTGGACGTACAAGTGCGGAATACCACACACCAGGAAATAGTATATTAGGAAACTCTGACAAAACTCCTCCAGTAGCAGAGAAAACAGTTACAGTAGATGACCTACTCATCTCCAGTGCATTTGTTTACGAGCTAGACGAGACACTTGCTCACTATGAGCTTAGAGGAGAGATCTCTAAGAAGATCGGTTATGCTCTTGCACAAAAGTATGACAGACTAATCTTCAGAGCTATTGCTAAAGGTGCTAGACAGGCATCTCCAGTATCACTCAGCAACTTCGTTGAGCCTGGTGGTACACAAATCAGAGTTGGTGCAGGTTCTAATGCTGACGATGCTCTTGACGATCAAAAGCTTGTAACAGCGTTCTATGATGCTGCTGCAGCTCTTGACGAAAAAGGAGTTTCTGATGATGGCAGAGTAGCTGTCCTAAACCCACGTCAGTACTATGCACTTATACAAGGTGCTAGTGACAACGGCTTGATTAACAGAGACGTACAAGGTACATCTTTACAATCTGGAAATGGCGTAATTGAAATTGCAGGTATCAAGATCTACAAATCAATGAACGTTCCATTCTTCAGCAAGTATGGTACTAAGTATGCACCTAACAGTGGTGCTTCAGCTGCTACTGACCTTGATACAGTAGATCCTGGAAATACAGGTGATTTCGTATCTGAGGCAATCGAAACAGCTACAACAGTTACAGGTAACAACTATGGCCCACGCCAAAACTACGGTGCTGCCTCTAACTTTGCAAACACATGCGGATTAATCTTCCAAAGAGAAGCTGCAGGTGTAGTAGAAACAATCGGACCACAAGTTCAAGTAACTTCTGGTGATGTTTCTGTTGTTTACCAAGGCGATGTCATCCTAGGAAGACTAGCTATGGGAGCAGATTATGTGAACCCAGCTGCTTGTGTAGAATTGTTCGCAGGAACAACTACAAAGCCAGCCGCTTTCTCATAAGTTTAACTTTATACGGGGGCACTCGCCCCCTTTTTTTATATGGCACAAATATCTTACGGAGTGTCTACCGAACTAGATGCTGTAAATGCAATCCTGATGAGCGTTGGAGAAACCCCAGTTAATACTTTAACAGTGCAAAGCCCCGAAGTGGCTATAGCACAGAAGACTCTGAGGCAAGTCTGCCGTGAGACACAAGCTGAGGGATGGTCTTTCAACACAGAGAACCAGTATCCTATAGACCTCGACACAAATAACCAGTGCATTATACCAAATAATGTCTTACAAATAGACCTTAACATATTTGAACATGGTAAGGACTATGATGTTGTTAGACGTTCTGATAATGGTGTAATGAAGGTGTATGATAAAAAGAATCATACTTTTACTTTTGAAAATTGTAGTAAATTATATTTTGATATTGTATGGATGTTTAATTTTGAAGATATCCCACAAGCATTTAAAGATTATATCACCGTCAGAGCGTCCAGAATCGCCTCTAACCGTATGGTAAACAGTGCAGAGTCTGCTAGGTTACTTGAATCAGATGAAGCTCTTGCAAGGGCTGCTGCGGTGGAGTATGAAAACAGGCAAGGAGATCATAATATATTTAATGACTATCAATATCAACAAGACGCTAACACCGTCTATAGACCATTTAAAGTACTAAGAAGAAGGTAATGGCAGCAATTAACCAACGTATTCCTAACTTCCTAGGGGGTGTATCTCAACAGCCAGATAAAATTAAATTTCCAGGACAGTTAAGAGTATGTGATAATGCTGTCCCAGATGTTACTTTTGGTTTGAAGAAACGTCCTCCTGGCGAATTTGTAGGAACCCTAACCAATGCTAATGCAAACGGTCATTGGTATGACATAATAAGAGATGGTGACGAAAAGTACATTGTACAAATTACTCCATCTAACAGTGGTAGTATGCCTATACGAGTATGGGATCTAGCAGATGGTACTGAAAAATCTCTGACAAATAATTCTGGAGATTCTATATTTGCTTATTTAGCTGGAGCCACATCAGCATACTCAGTTACCACAATTCAAGACTATACACTTATATCTAACCCCAACAAAGTCGTAGGAAAGACAACTGCGAACACAGGTGCACCACTAAATGGAGGAGACTATTCATATGCTAGGTTGGATACTGTTGCTTACAATACTGAATATATATTATATAGTGGCACAGCTCCCACACCCAATACTTACTACAGGGCTACTTCTATAAAAGTAGATGTTCTTGGGCTTGTTAATAAAATTAATGTAACTAATGCTGGTTCTGGTTACACTTCTGATCCAACTGTAACAATCTCAGGTGGTGGTGGAAATGGAGCTACGGCAAGAGCTGAAAGAGATGCAAATGATAATAATATCTTTAGAATTGTAGTTACTAATCCTGGATCTGGTTATACATCTGCTCCTACTGTTACTATTAGTGGAGGCAGTGGTAGCTCTGCTGCTGCTACAGCCGTAATATCCGATGGCCCTACATGGAATGGTGGTGATAAAGACCAAGCTAAAGCTGGTACATTAACTTGGTCATTTAGTGGAGGCCAAGCTGTTGACGATACAGGTGCTAAAGTAGGTGGTACAAATATTACAGAAAATATTGAGGGCAGTTTACAAGTTAACGGAAATAGTTATGTTGAGAGTAACTCTGAAAACTTTGAACCTGAGACCTCTAGCGATCCTACAGAGTTTCTTGGATATACACAAAACTACAATGTACGATATACAGCTACAGTTACAATGAAGAGTGGAGGTATAATTAAAACATCCTCTAAATCAGCAGCAGAAGGTATGTACATAGATGTAACTTTAGAAGGTATAGATTATCGTATTTCTGTTGAAGCTGTAGAACCAGTTAAAACTTATCAAGATGTAGCTGGTATAGCATATCACAAAACACCTAAAAATCCAGACGGTGGTAGTATCTCTATGGCTACTATTCTTAATGGACTTAATGGATCAGTTAATAGTTCACTTGCCAACGTAACGTCAGAAGTTATAGGTAGTGGTTTGTTTATGTACGGTTCAGCTGCAGATGGTGTAAACTTTCTCGGTGGTGCTGTTAATGAAAACATGAGTGTCATTGGTCAAAAAGCACAGGATGTCACTAGATTACCTGCTATGTGTAAACAGGGTTATATAGCCCAAATATCTAACACTGCAGATTTAGAGACTGATGATTACTATGTAAAATTTGAAGCTGATAATGGAACATCTGGTGCTGGTAGCTGGGAAGAAACTGTAAGACCTCATAACTTTGATGGCTCTGGTAATGATGATATGTTGAAAGGACTTGATCCTGCAACAATGCCACATGCTCTTGTCAACAACCGTAATGGTACATTTACGTTTATTAAATTAGATGAAGCAACGGCTAACTCTAATAACAATACAAACTATTGGATGGATAGGCTTGTGGGTGATGACTCATCCAACCCATACCCTACCTTTACTGGTGGTACAATACAAGAAATGTTTTTCCATAGAAATAGATTAGGTTTTATTTCTGGAGAAAACGTAGTTATGAGTCAGCCTGGAAATTATTTTGATTTCTTTATTGTATCTGCTATATCTGCTAGTGATGATAACCCTATAGATATAACTGTATCTGACGTTAAACCTGCATTTATTAACCATGTCTTACCAATACAAAAAGGTATGATGATGTTTAGTGATAATGGTCAGTTCTTACTGTTTACTGAGTCAGATGTATTTAGTCCTAAAACTGCTAGGTTGAAAAAAGTATCGAGTTACGAATGTGATTCTTCAATACAACCTGTAGATATGGGTACATCCGTACTATTTACATCAAACGTAGCAGCATATGCCAGAGCATTTGAAGCTGTTGTCATAGATGATGACACACCACCTACAATGATTGAACAGACTAGAGTTGTCCCAGAATTTTTACCCAAAGATATAACTAAATCTGCCAATTCTGCAGCTATAGGTATTGTATCCTATGTTAAGAAAGGAAATAATAATGTATTCCATTATAAATACTACAATACAGGTCAAAAACGTGAGCAATCAGCATGGTATAGCTGGACATTAACAGGTGTAGCACAGCATATATTATACACAGGCGGTAGTTTCTTTGCAGTTACACTACATGATGGGGCATATAAACTATGTAGATACGAATATGTAACAGATGCAGATAGTAATAGAACCTATGTTTTAGGAGGTTCTTCAAGTGATATAGGCTCTCCTACTAAAACTGCTAGACAGTTTGAAGCACATTTAGATAATATGACTTTAGCTACAAACGTGGCTGGGTCAGCTCAGACAACCACAGCTCCAGAAAAGACAGTACTAACTATACCATATACACCCGCAAACACTACAGATTTATTTATGGTAGGTTTGTCTGGTAACGATAGCGATGGTAATTCCATAGCTGGTATAGTAAGGGCAGCAGATGCTGTAGGTACTAATACAGTTACATTTAATAACATAAATTTACATAGTGCAGCAAAAGTTGCTGTAGGTTATAAATACACAAGTACTATTGAACTACCAACATACTATTTAGAAGCAGCTCAAAACGCATATGACACTGATGGAGATGTAAGAATATCTGGTATCAACTTTGAAATGGGAGTAGGTGGCCCTGTTGAGTTTCACTTAACATCCCCATATTCATACACAGATGCTAGTGGTAATGTTACGAAGGACATAGATGATTATGTACAATATGAGTCTGGTGTATTATTTAATTCTGGTGTATTTGATAAGCCTCCTGCAGACTTAGCTACAAGTGTGCGAGTGCCTGTACAACGTAAGAATGAGAAATATACACTTCAAATAAAAATACCCGACCCTTTCTCCACCGCCATTATCTCAGGAAGCTGGGATGGCATTTACCACAATAGACGACATGTACGAAGGTAAGTATATTCAGACTTGCACACCAGAGTTAGCTCTAAGTGTAGGTCTGAACTTACGTTATGAAGATAGACGTGAAGCTGAAGAGACCTCTGGTTTATGTGCTGAAGCATCTATAATACAATCTTATTATCATTCCGAATACTCTGTATTTTTTAAGGTTCCCAACGGCAAGGCTGCTGGAGTGGCGGGAGTAACCTCACAGAATCTAATATGGATGCTATGTACTGATGCTAGTACAGAATATCCACATACGTTTGTAAAGGAAGCAAAACGCTGGGTTAAAAGTCTACCCAATCCTTATCTATGTAACCAAGCAGATATGAGGAATGAATCACACATAAAATTATTAAAACTTTTAGGTTTTACCTTTGTCAACTATTATGTCTATAACAATGTACCTCTCATAACATTCATTAAACCATGTGTACAGTAGTAGCCTTTAGTGCAGCTGTAGGTGGTCTGCAAGCCGTAACAGGCATACAAGAGCAGAACCGCCAACACCGTGCTCAAGTCGATGCTGTAAATCGTAGTAACCAGATGGCTCGTCAGAAGTATCTGAACGATATTACCATCTCTGCCTATAACGATCAACGTAAAGGTGATGTATTTACAGCTCAATTACAAGCTGATGCAGCAGCTAGAACTGCTTATTATCAGCAAAAAGATATAAATGCGGTTGAACATAGTAGAGCATCTGAAGCTGCTCAAGCTGAGTTACGTGAAAAAGTAAACAAAACTATGTTTGAATCGCAACAAAATTTAGCAAAATCTATAGAAGCTCAGGGATCGCTGTTAGCCAGTGACATGCAAGCGGGACAATCCAGCATGTTAACTGTTGACGATGTTGAAAGAAAATTTGGTATGGAAGCTGCACAACTTGATGCAACCATATTCGATGCAACGAGAGCCTATGGTGTCAAACAATATGGCATTGATTTAGATAATTATGCCTCTGACACACAAGCTTACAACTCTATAACCACATCTGCTCATGTAGCTCCTTCAGCTTCATTTATGGAGATAAGACCAACCGAACAAAAAGCTCCGCCTAAACCTTCCGCACTTGGCCCAATACTTAGTGGTATAACTACTGGATTTAGTCTGGGAACAAGCCTTGGAGGTAAAGATTTCTGGAAAGGGAAATTTGGAGAATGGTTTCCCAAAAAACCAGGAGGTTAAATAACATTTAATAACAATGGTAACATACACAGGAAGTTCCTCAAATTCTTCCTATTCTAGACGTAGCTACAACAAGAAACTTTCGAGTGATCTTGCTGACTATGCTAAGGCATTGGATAAGAAACGTAAAGAAGAGGTACAAGGATTTAAGCAAGTATCTACGGATCAACTTGCAGAGTTAGATAGACAAGATGGTGTCCAAGCTAGTAATGATAAATACCAACTAGCTCAACTAAGTAAACACAGCGAAATCATCAATGAATTTGCACAAGACGTAGTTGCAGGTACTATAGGTAAAGCCTATATTGACACTAAACGTGAAGAAGGTATTGAATTATATAGAAAATATTTAGCAGGTGATGAAGAAGCTACTGCAGCAGTCGCAGCAAATGCTGAACAATTAAAGGAGATAGAAGAAAAGATAGCTTCTATGTCTAAAGAGATAGGTGAATCAACATCTGCTTTTCTTGATAGAAAAAATCAAGAGGAGATATCATTAAAAGATAAAGTTAGAGCTTTAAATGTTAGAAAACTTGGCCCTAATATACGTTGGGGCTTTGTAAGAGGTCAGTTACAGGAAGCTGCTAGAGGTTATCAAGCTCATCTAGTAGATACATTACATAGTAGCCAAGAAAAATTTAAAACTCAAGATGGTTCTGAATATGTAATTGGTGACTACCATAATGTCCTAGATGAAGACCATAAGGAAGAAATTATACGCCATGTAGAAAACCAATACATTGCTAATAATAATGCTTTTAACGCCTCTGAAACTGTTGTACGTGGTTATCTTACTAATAAAGTAGTTGAGACTACAGCTAAATTCTTAGATAAAGAGTTTCTAAAAAATAAGGCTCAACAAGGAGAGGTGGAACAAACATCTCGTATAGATCAAATAATTACAGCTGCTTTTGCTTATGATGCAGATGATACAAAAGAAGTCATATTAGAAGATGGTACAAAAGTAGAAGTTAATGAAAGTAAAGAAGCTTTAGTTGACACTATTAAAGAGATTATTAACAATGGCCCTGGAAGTGAAGCTTTAGTTAATGCAAATGTTAGTCCACATAAAGCTAATAAGGTTAGAATTATTAATGCACTTAAGCACATATCAAGCCTATTAGATGCTGACTCTACTGAAGAACTTGTAGAGCTATTAAAAGTAGCTCACTTTGAAATGGCTGGTACTAAAGGTACATTGGAAACACTGTTTGCGGGTGATTTAGACTTAGACGCTTTACTTCATGAGGCGAAAAAGACTGAGGCTCAAAGACATGATGTGCTAACCAAGGTCGCTAAGAGAACTTTAGAGAAGGAAATAAAGCTCTATGAGGATCAATATTTGGAAGGAAAATTAACTAAAGAAGAACTCCAAGCAAAGTGGACAATAATTAAAGAGAATCCTGAGTATGAAATCCTTCATAATGAAGGTGATGATTATTGGCTAGGAAAGCTCAGGTACGTACAAGAATGGAATCCTAATCAATATAATTATGATGATTCTCTGAAGGAAATAGATAGGATAATGGAAACATATGGTCATCTAACTAAGGAAGATTTGATAAAATTAGATGATAACGCAAGAAAGTATTTCCTTGACAATGCAGGTGAAGGTAAAAAATATAAATATGTAAAAGATCCTATTTGGAATGATATAGGAAAAGCTAAGTGGGGAGAAAAACTTGAAGCAGTATCAAGTAAGTTTAACAAATCTATTGACGCAATTATTCAAACAAATAGCACTGCTTTAATAGATGAAAGCCGTAGAGATGCAGCTTATAATGGTATAAGAAAAGAACTGGAATATAGAGCTAACTTAGCTTATCAAAATGGAGCAAGTGCAACTGACGCATTAAAGGCAGCTAAAGAAGAGTTAGACCAAGAGCTGCTTGAGGGGACAGGTATGTTCCAGACGGATGGGGAACACTTTACTAATGAAAAGATGTTACCTCCTAACATTAAAGAAAGTCATAAGATAAAGGCTCAAATCCGAGAAGGTGAAACTACAACTGCAATGGTAGATATTTTTCAATCTAGTGATAAACCAGATGATATATTTAGAAATGTTAAGCTCTTTGAAAAAGATAGTAAGTTAATTAATTTAGAGATTGGTAAAGACGGTATAATACGTAAGATTCCAAAGTCTTTGCTTCAAGTAGTAGAATATAGTGAAACAGGTTACACAGCTATTGATGTTATTAATCTCCAACGTGAGAAAAATGGGTTAGATCCATACGAATTAACAGACTTTTCACCAGAACTACAAGCATTACATACCTCAGTTAAAGAAAAATTCCCACATCTTGCTAAAGTATTTACTAGCAGTAAAGAAGGTCAGTCACTTGCCATAGATGAACTGGGTGCTGTTGATCTGAATACTTTACTTAATGCAAATGTTGTAAATATAGATCAGCCAATAGCTGAATCAGATTTAGATACAGTCTTAGAAAGATTTAATATTAATAAGGAGGAGTATTTAAATGATGCAACATTACAAGAAGATGTTAGACGTAAACAAATTAATTATCTTTTAAAGACAGCTCTTGAGACAACTAACGATAAAAACCAAGCTATACTTATGGTAGCCACAGGTATGAGATTTGGTGAGGCTGAAATGAATAATTATGGTGAGGGTAGTATATTTGATAATATAGACAATCAGAAAGCTGACTATGCGTATGATGTATTAGATGCTTACTACTCAGGAGACACTTCTGCAGTAATCGGTAAATATAATGATGCTAAGATTAGTGTAGGTAACTTTAGAGAGCTTACTAAATTTGAAGAGAGAGAAGGTCTAGAACCAAATTATGTTTTAGAAAGCATATTAGGTACTAAGAAAGACGGTCTTAATGAAACAGTTGATTTCATGGCACGGACTGATTTTACACAACCTGCTAAGATTAAAGCTATTCTTGAGATACTTAATAATGAAGATTTTATTCCACCAGAATATATCGAAATTAAAGGTATGTTATTTGGTAAAACCTACAAAAGAAATCCATTATATGATCGTTATGTCGCAGCTAAAAAACATTATCAACGTGTTGACCAAGTTCTAGGTTATGTACAGTCAGGGAGTACTAAACCTTTCTTAATTGACAATGATAATAATTTAGATCTAGCTGAGATGTTATTATTCCAGTCTGAAGCCAACTCAGGTATTGCAGCAACTAATCAAGTCTGGATATCGAAGTCACCTTATTATGAGTACCATGCTACGTGGATGGAGAAAAATGGTCATTTATTTAAAGATGCAGATAAGAAAACTATTAAAAAGCTTAAACTAGACCGTAGTAAATTTATCTTAGATGAATCTAAAAAGTTTTTAAATCTTAAAGAGGATAACAATGAGTGAAACATTAAATCCTATCTCCTCATATGAGTATCCTACAGATAATGAGTTCTCAGAACTGAGAGAGACTGGAAAACAATTAGTAGAACAAAAGAAAGTTGAAGATGCTATAGCTGCACAGATGGCAGAGGTAGAGGACGATGAAGGCTTTATAGCTAATAGTCCTGGACAAGCCCTTAAAGATGTAGGTAGCTTAGTCCCAGGGGCTGCTGTAGACGCTGTAGAAAGTATTGGTTCATTCCTAGACCTAAGCGGTGATACACTTACTACAGCAGCTTCTAACCTATTTGGATATGATCAGTATGAAGCTGATAATCCATTTAGTGATAACTATAAAAGTGGTAACTGGTTTGATGTACCTGATCAATTTACACCTGAGACTAAGTCAGGATTTGGTAAATTACTTAGAGGTATAGGTGAGTTTGGTATATTAGCTGTATTAACTGCTAAAACAGGTGGTCTTGCAGGTGGTGCGATAGGCGGTGCTGTAAAAGGCGGTATGGCTGGTACAAAGATTGCAGGAGCTGCAACTAAGATTAAGGCTGGTAATAGAGCCCTAAAGTTCCTTACAAGCCCTAAAGTTACTAAATGGGGTAAGGTGGCTCTAGAAGGTGCTGGAGCTGACTTCGTTATGAATGACAGTGAGGAAGCTAATATAGCAAACTTAGTAGACATGTATGCCCCC
>Ga0115012_10002666_pt1 | contig 10464 bp, 12 predicted proteins | sample TroAtlMetagenome_FD_88706 | JGI IMG/M metagenome (GOLD analysis project Ga0115012, IMG submission 88706) | Marine eukaryotic phytoplankton communities from Atlantic Ocean - Tropical Atlantic ANT10 Metagenome | ecosystem: Environmental > Aquatic > Marine > Oceanic | place: Tropical Atlantic...
CCGCCACCACCGCCGTCGTTGTCCGCATCGGCGAATCCCGATTGGTCGTTGTCGTCCCAATCCGTTTTGACACTGTCGTCGCAGGCCACGAGGCCGAGCAGGGAACAGAGCAGCAGGGGTTTGGTCATTGTGTGACTCCGAAAGAGCGTGGCTTGGTAAAGGGTGTGGTCGACGGGCCTAGAGGAAGCTGCCCGGGTCGTGGGCGCCTTCATCGGCGGAAAGCACGGTGCCGTCGGGTCCGATCACGTAGACGGTGGGAATGTAGCTGTCCCTTTCCCACTGCATGGTGACCGCATCCCAGCTGGTGGCGCGTGGGGGCAGCAAGACAGGGATGTCAGTGAAGCCGTAGTCGTCGTTCCAGCCCATCAGAAAGTCGATGCTTGGCAGCTCGTTTTGGTTGTCGCCTGTGATGACTTCAATCAACTGAACGTCGTCGTCGCGGTAGCCGTCTTGCATCGATTGCATGGTCTCGGCCAAGCCGCGGCAGGGTCCGCACCATCCGGCGGAAAAGGCGACCATGACGGTCTTTCCGCAGAAAGAGTACAGGTCGACTTCCTCGCCGTACTGGTCGGTCATGGTCCAGTTTTCGACCACATCGCCCGCTTGGTAGGCCGCCCATTCGACCCCGTTGGTGTTTTGGCCCACCCCTGTGGGTCCGGTGGGCTCGGGCGGCGTATCGCAGAAGCCCACGTTGTAGCCGCCGGTGTAGGGCCGGCTGTATGCGTAGTTGGGGTTGGTGCCTGCGGCTTCTTCTTCGGCATTGCTGAACCCGTCGCCGTCGTCGTCTGCGGCGTTCTCACCGCCGCCGTCGCCATCACCGTTGCCGGGGTCGCTTGTGAAGCCGTCGTCATCGCACGACGATGTTCCACTGTCGGCGCATTTGGTGTCGGATTCGCATCCGAAGGTCAGGAGAGAAGCGAGAATCAGAGAGCGTGTCATGGTGATTTTCCTTGGGTTCACGAAATTTGGTCTCGACCGCGGAGCGGGCCCTGCAACGTCGTCATTGTACCGGTGCGGCATTGACTTGGGTCAGGAATCCGTCAAGTGCGTGTCATCAGTTCTTCATTGGGCTTGGCTGTTTGTTGGCTTCGCAAAGGCTTTGATGGGTTGATTGTCCCCGCCCAAAACGGGGTCGTGGTGGCGATCGTAGTGGGCGGGTATGCTCCGAGAACGCTCCACAATGTGCTCCATCATTTCGTCGAGTGTGGCCATGGCCCAACGGGTCACCAACTCGTCGGGGATCGCGCCACCGATGGTGGTGCGGGCCGAATACGCCATCAATGTCCCCCCGGCGACGTCCAACAACAGCCACGATCCGTTGGTCATGGGCAGCCACAAGGCTTTGCCGTCGGGCGTGGGCATTCGGGCGGGGTCGCCTAGGTCCCAGGGGCGCTCCCACACCGCGCCGTTGGTGTCGCGTTCCAAAGCCAGGTTGTTCCAGATCTCGATCACCCATTGCCGGTCCTGGGCGGGCCAGGGCAGGTCCAAACGCTGGTACAACACCTTGCGTCCGTCTTCGGTTCGTCCGAGTCGTTGTTCGTGCAGGCTGTTCACCACGGTGTCATGGATGTCGTCGAGCACGGCCACCCAGAGCACCGGCCGGGCAACGGGGGTCCACAGCATGCCCATTGCTCTGTCGGGGCCGTCTTCGGCGATTCGTCTCTTGGCGACCGCTCCATTGGCAACGGCAACAAAGTCCTCCAGTTCGGGACTCAACGGGTGCACGCCGTGGGCGATCATTGATGCGCTGTGCTGATTCCAGGCCGACTGAAGCGCCGCGGCAGAAGGCGGTGCGGCAAGGGCGGCGGCGATGAAGGTCAAGAAGAACATGGCTTTGGGGGTGGAGTAGACGGTACGATGAAAACAGGAGATTCGGCTCAGGTCGTGCCTTTTGCGTCCGATTCAGCCTACAACATTGACCCTCAACAACGGGAACGGCGGTGGCTTCAGGCCCTGAATCAAGCGATGTCGCAGGCTTCTGGTCCCAATTGTGGGGTCGGATTCGCGGCGTTTTGCCTCGATGGTTTGAACCGCGGCAAACCCGGGTGACCATCCGGCGGGCCCAATTGGTGGAAGCGGCGGTGCCGCTGTTGCCGCCGCCGGGGGGGCAGGTTCCCAGCCAGCGTTCTGAAGAAGCCCGCGCCCGCAAAAGTTTGGGTCAGCCTCCGGCGCCGTCGTTGGTGCAAGACCCCGATTCGGATGAGGTGGTGGCCCCGTGGTCCCGGGGCAGCGTGGCGCCCAGCATCGACATCGATGAATTGCGTCCGCACCTGATGGGGGCCTTGTTCGACATTCAAGACCGCTGCGAAGCGCCGGCTGACTACGCATTTTTGAATCGATTGATCCGCATGTTGAGTTTGGACCAACTGGACTTGCCTCCGTTTCCGGACGTGGCATGGCAACTCGATACCCTGCTGCGGTTGGGCGACCCACCGTTGGTGCGCGTGGTGAAAATCGTGCGGCGCGAACCCGCCTTGGTGCGTCGTGTGTGGACCCAAGCGTGTTCGGCTTTCTATGCCCGTCCGCCCAACAGCCTTGATCATGCGGTTGCTCGCATCGGGTTTGATGCCTTGTGGCGCATCGGGATGAGCGCTTGCGTGCACTCCGAGGTGTTCCGGGTCCGGGGCTTTCAAGACCAAGCCGATTCGGTTCGACGGCACGGCATCGTGAGCGCCGATGTCGCGGCGTGGTTGAGCGGGAAGAAGTTGGGGGCGGTGTATTTGGCCGGTTTGCTTCACGAGGTCGGCAAGCTGGTCGTGTACCGCGCGGCGTCGACCACCACGGCTGTGGGGCTCCCCGACATGGATTTGGTGGAAGACGTGGCGGCCGAAGTACACGCTTCGATTGGCGTGCTCGTGGCTCATGCGTGGAAGCTTGGTCCCGAGACTGCGGCCGGGGTGGGCTTTTACCATCGGCCCGAGATGGCTCCGGACGAGTACCAAGAAACCGCGCAGCAAGTTCAAGTGGCGAGCATCGCCACTCACACAGCTCAGTTGAGCCGAGAAGGCCGCGATTGCGGCGGTTTGCTGACCTTGCTGGAAATGGACGGGCTGGAGTTTGATGTGGCCCGCACGATTGGCAAAGCGCACGAAATCATGGACGGGATGGAAACCCAGCCCGATGGCGCCGATCAGCCGGTTTTGGACGTCGTCGAATAAGCGCCCGCTTCCACTTCGCGAAGCAGGGGCGGAAGCCTTCGGATCAGTTCATCCCGCGTGGCCCGATACGCCTCGTCTTTTTCTTCGTCCGGGGCTGCTGCCGGGTCGGGCAGTGGCCAATGCAGGTGCTGTTTGTGGCCCGGAAGGATTGGGCATTGTTCTTCCCGGCACAGGGTGATGATCAGGTTGATTTCATCCATTTCGACTTCAAACAACGACTTTGAGCGAAGCCCTTTGTCGTCGTACCCCACTTCATTCAGGACCCGGCGGACTTGAGGGCGAACGTGGGAAGGGTCGGATCCAGCGGACCAGATGTCGAGTTCGGGAGCCATCTCGCGGGCGATCCCTTCAGCGAGCTGAGACCGTGCGGAGTTGGCGACGCAGAGAAAAAGAATTCCAGCCATGGCGGCCCGTTAAAACTTGTTTGGACCGGCGGCAAGCGTGCTACCTGTGGAAGGAGGAGAATCAATGCTTCGTTTGATGCTTTTGGGCTTGTTTTTTGGGTGCGCTAATTCGAAAGAGGACACCGGCGCCGATGACGGTGTGGCAGAGGGACCGATGGCGGATGCGGACGCCGACGCGGACGCCGACGCGGACGCCGACGCGGATGCCGACGCGGACGCCGACGCGGATGCGGATGCGGATGCCGACGCGGACGAACCCCCTGTTCATCTCGAACCGGCCACCTTTTCGGGCACGATGCAGGTGACCTACTTCTACACGGGCAGCTTCGGCACCTTTGAAGATGAGTGCACCGGAGACGTCGATTTTTCCATTGACGCTGATTTTGTGATCGACGGCCGGGGCAACTGCCTGTTGGGTGCGCTGGACATGGGTTTCTTTGTTCAAGGCAACCAAGATGACCGTGCGGTCACGGGAAACCTCGTCGCTGAAAATGCCACCGACCGGGTTGAGACGCCGTTTACGGGAAGCCGTTCGGACGACGCGGTAACGGTGGAGTTTGACACCACTCATGAAAACGAAGGGGAGCAGGTTCGGTTGCTGGGCACATTCACCGCAACGGTGGTGGAATGACCGGACTGTTCGACATCGCAGTGGCGTGGGGCCGCGTGGGACTCTTTGGGTTCGGCGGCGGGCCGGGGATGATCCCGATGATGCAGGCCGAATGCGTCCAAACCCATGCGTGGTTGACCGAAGAACAGTTTTTGGAGGCCATCGCGGCTTCGAGTGCCTTGCCTGGACCGATTGCCGTAAAGATGAGCGTGTTGGTGGGGTCGCAAGTTGGCGGCATTCCCGGTGCGCTGGCTGCGTTGTTGGGCGTCACGGTGCCCGCGATCACCTTGATGGCGTTGTTGACCGGGGCGTTGATGCAATTCCGCTCCGCCCCGGCGGTGTCGGGAGCCATGCGGGCGGTGCAGCCGGCGGTGATCGGTTTGTTGGCTTGGACGGTGGTGTCGTTGGCCCCCGATGGGATTCGCAGCCTGAGCGGTGCGTTGATTGCCGGTGGTGCGCTGGCTGCGTTGGCGCTCAAAGTTCACCCAGCGGCGGTGATTGTGGCCGCAATGGCGATCGGCGCGGTGTTTCTGCGGTAGGCTGGGGCATGCCTCATCCGTTTCCCAATTTGCCTCCCGAACAACGCGGCACGGTCCACACCGTGGACCTTGACTCGCGGGTATTGAAAGCCAACCCCATGGGCGACCCGAGTCGGCGGGACTTGTTCGTATACACGCCGCCCGGCTACCGCCCCGACGGCCCGCCATTGCCCGCCATTGTGGTGTTGCCTGGCTACACGGGCATGGGTGAAAAGTTGCTGGCTCGCGGGTTCACCGACGTGTCGATCGCAACGCGTTCCGATGCGTTGATCGCCGACGGGGTCCCCCCTTTTATGGTGGTGATGCCGGACTGCATGACTCGTTTGGGCGGTTCCCAGTACGTCGATTCAGACGGTTTGGGTCGTTACGCCAGCTACATTGTCGATGAGGTTCGAGCCGCGGTCAGCGATCGGTTCAATGCGTCGGGGAAGTGGGGCGTGACGGGGCATTCGTCGGGCGGTTTTGGTGCCCTTCATTTGGCCATGACCCGACCCGGTGCATTTCAGGCCGTGGCGTCTCACGCTGGCGATTTGGGGTTTGATTTGTGCTACATGGCCGACCTTCCCAAGTTGGTGTCAGCGGTCAATTCCCACGGGGGCTTGGCGGCTTTTGTTGATGGTTTTTGGCAACGGCGGAATCATTCGGGCACCGACATTGCTGCGATGATGATGTTGTGCGTGTGTTGTGCGTATTTGCCCGAACCCGGTCGAGAGCCGTTGCCTTGCCGGATTCCTGTCAACCTGGAAACGGGTGCGGTCGATTTTGCTGCGTTCGATGAGTTGTGTGCGATGGATCCCATTCGGCGGTTGAATGACCCGGCCCAAGTGGACGCATTGCGCCGGCTTGATTTGTTGTTCATCGATGCTGGCCGGTTCGACGAATACAATCTCCAGGTGGCGGCCCGGCGGTTTGTGTCGGGCTTGTCGGCGGCCGGAGTGTCTCACTTGCACGAAGAATTTGATGGTGGACACCGGGGCATGGCTTGGCGCTATTCTGTTAGCCTGACCCACATTGCGGAGGCCTTGAGCGAATGAAGTGGTTGTGGCTGGGCGCACTCCTTGCGGGTTGCGAAACGATCGAAGCGGGCAAATATGCGCCCGATCCGGGCCATCCTCCCGGCTCCACGATCGACACCGGTGACCTTGAAGGTGCCGATGAGGCCATCGACTGCGACGAGTACGCGGATTTCAACTGGGTGAACTTCGGCAATGCGTTTTTCATAGAGGCCTGCAATGGTTGCCACCATTCGGATGCGCCCTATCGGTACGGCGCGCCGGAAGACATTCACTTCGACAATGTCGACGAGGTCTGGGCTCAAAAAGGGTTCGTCATGATGGTCGCTGCGGGCGACAACCCCACGATGCCGCCCAATGGTGGAACGACGGACTTGGACCGATTGAAGCTTGAGGTTTGGCTGACCTGCGGAACGGTGGGCAACTAAACCGCGGAACTTTCGGGGCATGGTCCCGGTGTCGATCGTTTTTGTGCGATAATCAGTGGCATCGCGTCGCTCGACCTCGTGCGCGTGCTTTGAAGACCCGCGTGCGCGTACGCGAGGGGGATGAATGAATTTGTGGCCACTTTGGGTGAGTATTTCGTTGGTTGGCCTTGGGTGCCAAGGCGAAGAACAAGCCGCTTGCAAAGAAGGGTTCACCCGCAAGCAGGGGCGTTGGTGCGTGTTCGACGAAGAACTCCTCGGGCTGACCGGTGAAGGTGGCGACGGTGGTGGAACGGTGACGGACGGCGGTTCGTCCGGAAGCCAAGGCGGCAGCGGAGACGGCAGCGGAAACGGGGGCGGTTCGCAGGCGGATGCAGACGATGAATACATTTACGATGCGCCCGAGCCGGAAGTGGAGTTTGACCTGGCCCAGATCGAATGGGCCATGGAAGAAAGCATCCGCATCGTCCGATGGATCGATCCCGCGAAAATGCACATGTCGTACAAGACCGTCGAAGAAGACGGAAACGATGAGTGCCCGGAATACGACGAAGAATATTACGAAGAAAACGACGGCGAGCGGTACCACTGGCGGGATGCATGTTCGGTGTCGTCGGGCGGGTCGTTTGCCGGCTACGCCTACACGTACGATTACGGCGACCACTGGAATGAAAACGAGACCGTGCACTACGGCGGTCACGCGTACTTCAACGGTTCAGCTCGGGTCATCGACGGTCGCGGCAACACCTTTGTGGGTGCCGGCAACTCCGGGTACTGGGAACGCAGTTCGGTGTGGACCGACGACAAGACCTTCTACCAAAACATGTCGGGTAACTTTCGGTTCGACGACCCCAACTACTACGGGTCGTGGTTGGCCGAAGACCTCAATGTTTCGGTGTACCACTACAGCGACATGTACGTGGACGATGCCGACCATTATGGCGGCGCCTATTCGGTGTACTGGAACGCTTCGATCAGCGGTTTGACCGGCGAGTTGAGCGCGGTTCGCATGACCAATATGTACATGTACTCGGAAAACCTGGGGTCGATGTGCGGCATCGAACCGTCGGGTTCGATTGCGGTCCGAGACCGCGAAGGCAACTGGTACGAGGCCGAGTTTGATGGACCCAAGTACTACGGTGCCGGGACCTTCCCGCCCGACTGCGACTCTTGCGGTCGCGTGTATTGGCGGGGTGAATTGCTGGGCACGGTGTGCCCCGATTTTGAGTTGCTTGTGGACTGGGAGGAGCGACCATGGTTGTAGCGCTTGCATTGATGTTGGCGGGTTGCGTTCAGGAAAGTGAGACGCCTCCCGACGCCAATCACCCGGTTGAAGAGCCCCCGGTGGACTACGGCGGTCCGGATCCGATCGCCCAGTTGTTTCGCGTCAGCTTGGACTTGCGCGGAGTGCGTCCGACCTTGGACGAAATCAACCGGTTGGAAGGCGACCCTGACGCATACGAAACGCTGGTCAACGAGTTCATTGAGGATGAACGGTTCGGTCAACGGCTCATCAACATGTACAGCGAAGTCTTTTTGACCCGAGCCGATGGCTACACGGTCGATGCGGACGATTACGGCTTGGCCAGTGACCAGCAGTTCGCCTTTGTGCGTTCGGTGGGCGATGAGACCCTTCGCGTGTTCGCTCACATCGTGGAAAACGAGTTGCCCTACACCGATCTGGTCACCGCCGATTGGACGATGGCCAATGAGTTGTTGGCCCAGGCGTGGCCTTTGGACTACCCCGAGGGCGAAACGGGCTGGAAGAAGGTGCAGTACACTGATGCGCGGCCCGCCGCGGGCATTTTGGCGTCGAACTCGTTGTGGTGGCGGTACATGTCGACCGCGTCCAACGCCAACCGAGGCAAGGCCAACGCCATCAGCAAGATTTTGTTGTGCAATGACTACCTGAGCAAGACCATTGACTTCGATCGGTCGGTCAACCTGCTGGACGAGGACGCCCTCAACGACGCGTTGAAAACCAACCCGGGCTGCGCCACCTGCCACAACAGTCTGGACCCCTTGGCGAGCTTCTTGTGGGGCACCTACTACGTGGACTACCGGTCGCCATCGGATCTCAAGTACTACCACCCGGAGCGGGAGTACATGTGGGAGAATTACGGCAACGTCGAGCCCGCGTACTACGGTCAGCCCGGGTACGGACTGGAGGATTTGGGCCACTTCATCGCGGCGGACCCGCGGTTTTTGGATTGCGCGGTCGAGCGGGTGTTTTCGCTCATGACGCAACGGGAACCCGAGATGCGGGACGCCGAGCAGTTGGCTGAATGGCGCAATGCGTTCATTCAGAGCGACTTGAACATGAAGGTTCTGTTCCGGCAGGCGGCCTTGGATAAGGCATATCGAGCCACCGAAATGGGCGATGGGCCGGACGCGAACCGCAAAATGGTCACGGCCGATATGCTCGGGTCGCAAGTGGAAGATTTGACGGGCTTTGTGTTCGAATCCAACGGGGTTCCGGTGTTGGAAACCGATTCCGGCGGGCTGCGAACCTTGGCCGGTGGCATCGATGGCAAAAACGTCACCAAGCCCGCGACCGAGCCGATGACCACCTTGGTCTTGGTGCAAGAGCGTTTCGCGCAGGCGGCGGCCAACAACGTGGTCGCCTTCGATCGCGACAACCCCGACGAAGCGAAGTTGTTTCATCACATTGATTTTCACGAAACGCCCAACAACGGCGAAGCCGAAATGGTTGCGCAAATCCAGTCCTTGCACTTGCGGCTGTTTGGTCATGAGGTGGCGGCGGATGGGCCCGAGGTCGCCGCAAACCTCGAGTTGTGGGAAGACTTGTACGAGGTCAGCTTGACCATTGAAGACGCGTGGGCGGGCTTGCTCACCGTGCTGCTTCGCGACCCCGACTTCCTCTTTTATTGATCCGGAGCTCCCCATGAATAGACGTGAATTTATGCAGTTTTCCGGTCTTTCGGGCGTCGCCTTGGGCGCGGGACTCGTGCCCTTTCAGACCTTTGCTGCCGCGCAGTCAAACCTCAACTATGTGTTCGTATTCAACGGCGGTGGGTGGGATCCGACCCGCGTGTTCGCCAACTGCTTTGACCAACGAGCGGTGGACATGGAGTTGGATTCCGGTGTGTCTTCGATCGGAGAGTTGAGCTGGGTGGACCACATCGATCGCCCCAGCGTCACCACCTTTTTCGAGCGCTACCATCAAAGCAGCGTGATCTTCAACGGACTGCTTGTGCCCAGTGTGGCGCACGGAAACTGCCGACGATTGATGATGACAGGAACGTCGAACGATGGCGCCAGCGACTGGGCCGCCATCATTGCGGGCCAGAGCAGCATGGATTTGGCCTTGCCGCAGATGGTGTTGTCGGGACCCAGTTTTCCCGGGCAGCACGGCACCGCGGTGACCCGCGCCGGAACCGGCGGTCAGCTTGATGCTCTGTTGAACGGGGACGTCTTGAATTGGTCGGACCAACTCACCGAACGTCCGCCTTCTCGGGCCGAAGACCGCATGGATTCCTATTTGGTTCGCCGTGCCGCAGCGGCGGTCGAATCGGCGAACATGCCGCGGGCCAAAGAACTGTACGCAGCCTATGAGGCGAGCCTGGTGCGCGGCGTTGACCTCAAGGATCTGCAGGATGTGATCAACTGGTCGGCCGGCGGAAGCCTCACCGCCCAAGGAAATTTGGCGGGCCAACTGCTGACCATGGGGATTTCACGCACGGTCATGATGAACCACGGCGGTTCGGGTTGGGATTCCCACACCAACAACGACCAGACTCAGTCGCAAAGCTGGGAGTCGTTGTTCGGCGGATTGTTGGACATGGCCGATCGCTTCGCGTCACTTCCCGGTCGAAACGGCGGGAACTTGCTCGACGAGACCGTGATTGTGGTGATGAGTGAAATGGGCCGGACGCCCGCTCTGAACAACAACGAAGGCAAAGACCATTGGCCGTACACATCGGCGTTGGTCATGGGCCCGGGCTTCACCGGAGGCCGCGTGATTGGGGCCACCGACGAGTTCTACTACGGCGAACGCATCGACTACGATTCGGGCGAGTTGTACCGCAACGGACAGGACCTCACCGTGGGGAACCTGGGCGCCACCTTGCTGGCGGCCGCGGGAGTTGATTCGTACGATTACCTGCCGGGCATGGCGCCCATCACGGGCGTGCTGGCCTAATCCCGAGCAGACGCATCGGCTCGCCCTCGGGAGCGGGTGAACATCAACCCCCACAGACCTGTCAGAAGCCACAATGGCAGGGTGGATGAGTTGCGAGCCACCGAATGGCAACCGAGGGGTCCGGACGTGGACTTTCCGCGGCTGGTTTCGCCG
>Ga0115012_10002669_pt1 | contig 10461 bp, 10 predicted proteins | sample TroAtlMetagenome_FD_88706 | JGI IMG/M metagenome (GOLD analysis project Ga0115012, IMG submission 88706) | Marine eukaryotic phytoplankton communities from Atlantic Ocean - Tropical Atlantic ANT10 Metagenome | ecosystem: Environmental > Aquatic > Marine > Oceanic | place: Tropical Atlantic...
AGTGTGGCTATACCTTGCATCTCTCTCGTTTCTCGGCGGCGCCCCCGCCCTCGCATACGGTTCTCTCAACACTGAGCACCACGTTGTCGTCTGGTGCGCGCTGTCCCTTCTCTCGGCGACGTTCGGCGTGGCCATGGTCATCGCCGGCACGGTCTCTGGCCTCGCCAGCTCCTCCAAGATCAACGCCGTCGAGGCGGCAGTGCCAAGCAGCGCGCCGCTGGTGCAGTCGTGAGCGCGCGCGAGCGCGCGCGGCGTGGGCGCAGGCCAAGAGGTCCCACGCGCGCGCGTGAGCTAGGCGTGTGTGGGTGCGTGTTTTTCTTTACAAGACGACTCCCGACGCGACGTAGGCGCGGCCCGCGCGGCCGGGCCGGATGACCAGCGCGGGGTGCCGCCCGCGACTTTGGTTGAGTTGCACTATCGGAAGCGCGTCGTCGGCGCGGCCCGCATTGGTCAGGAAAATGGGCGCGAGCGCCCTCCCGAGCGCGCGGAGCGCGTCTTCGACCCGCCGCTCGGGCGTGCGCGCAAGGTAGAGGGCGCTCCACTCGGGATCGCGGGCGTCGGCGGCGCGCAGCCCGCGCTCGAGCTGCAGCGCCGCGAGCGGCGCAAAGCGCACGGGGCGGCGCGAGGGCAGGGCCAGCACGCACGTGGTCGTCGGGGCGGCCAGGCACGCCGTCGCGAGCGCGCGGGCCGAGGAGCCGTTGACGAGCCTCAGCCCAAAGGCCGCCGGCCGCTGCAGCGGGCGCGGCGAGCCGGAGAGGGCGAGGACGAGCACGGCGCGGCCGGCCATTGCGGCTCGGGATATCGCGGCGGCGCGGCGACCTCTTAGCGTGGAGGAGATGCTCGCGGCGCTGGCGTGCGCGCTCGCGGCGACGCCGCCGCCGCCCAGCCCGCCGCCCGAGCCGAGCGAGGAGGCCGAGCTCGCCGGGGCCATTGTTGGTGGCGTGTTCTCTGTCATCGTGATGGCGTGTATCTGTGCATGCGTGTTTCAGCTTGTCAGCGCCGACGCGCCTGACCCGCTTGCGGGGCAGCTCGCGCAGCGGCAGCAGCAGCCGACGGTGTACCTCGTCGCGCCGCAGCCGGGCGGCGGCGCGGCGCCGATGTTCGTGCCGGGACCCGTGGCGCCCGAGGACCGGCTGGACAATGCGCCCGAGGAGGCCCGGGCGCCGCTCGTGGCGGAGGAGGAGTAGTGGAACTCGTACGCGGGATTGACTGGAGATTGCGTTCTATTGCCGCTACTAGAAATCTACAAGCGCGCACGCGCCAGTAGAGTTCCAGTTCGCCTGCCTGCGAGGGCGCCCGGGAGGCAGTGCGCGCCAGAGGCACTCGCTCCGTCACTGGCGCAAACACCCCCACACACACCGTACTGGAAATCCTATGGGAGATCTACCGAGGTTGTGGTCTATTGCCACTACTAGAAATCTACAAGCGCACACGATTTGTAGAATTCCAGTCCTTGGCTCCGGGGACGGAGGCGGAGCAAGTGACCGCAGGGCGGGAGCGAGTGGTCCGACCGGGCGCTCGCTCCGCCGCGCACCCCGGGACGGGTGTACTGGAAATGTATTGGCAGCGCGTCGTATTGCAAATTGTAGATTTCTAGTAGTGGCAATAGAAGGCAATCTGCAGTGGATCTCCCGTCCGCGCGGGCGCTCACTCCGCCGCGCACTGGCCCGCGACGCGGACCTCGACCCCCTTGGCGCGCGCCATCGCCTCGACGCTGAGGCCCTGCGCGAGCAGCAGGCCGGCGAAGACGACCTTGGCCGTGATCGACAAACAGATGTACGCGAGCTCGGCGAGCCACGCGAGCGACGGCCCGTCGCGGCGCACGAGCAGCACGAGCTGCGGGAGTCCGAAGACCACGAACGCGGCGAGCGCGCCGTAGGGCGCGGCGCGGAGGTCGGCGACGGCGCCGGAGGCGATGAACGCGTCGGTGGCTTGCTCGTACGAGCTCAAGAGCAGCGCCCACGAGAGCACAAAGGGCACGTAGCCGACGAGGTGCGGCCACGCGCGGGCGACGAGGGTGCCGCGCTTCCACTCCTTGCCGAGCGGCTCGCTGGCGCCGCCGGGGAGGTCGAGGAGTTTTTCGCCCTCGGCGACGACGTCGCGGTCGGCGATGAAGCGCTGGTAGTTGGCCTCGGTGGCCAGTCCGAAGAGCATTGTCACCAGCATGGAGACCGTGCACGCGGCGACGAGCTCGGCGGAGCGCGTGCTGATGAGCACGGCCGCGGCCAGGACCATGACCGAGCTCGAGGCCGCGTACTCGAGCCAGCGATGCGGCGACAGGCCGCGCTCGAGCGCTCGGGCGTACCAGTCGCCGCGCCCCGCGGCGAGGCTGGCGGCGATGAGCGTGTGGGCGGCGGCGCTGATCGCAAACCAGAGCGGCGCGAGGAAGCCGGGCGCGAAGCGGGCGGCCTCGACGATGCGAACGCACACGCTGGCGTTGAGGAGGTCGGCGCGCGTGGTCAGCAGCGGCACCTCGGTCGTGAGGTCGGCGAGGGCGAGGGCGACAACCACGCCCGCCCAGTGAAGCGCGGCGCCGAGGGCATTGGACCAGAGAAACAGTCGCGCCTTCCACGGCGGCGGCATGGCGCCCTCGTACCAGGGGGCGGCGCTGCGGCGCGATATTTACGCGCGTGCGCACCGGTCTCTGAGCCCGGGGCGCGCCACCACCCACGCCAGGCCGTAGTCGCGGCCGATGGCGTCGATTGCGCGGCGGGAAGCGGTCGCCTCCCGCCAATCGCCTCTCCGCGCCCGCGCGGCGGCGGCGACGGCCTTGGCCACGTGCGGCTTCCAATACCCTTGCGCGCCGGTGGCGTTGGCGCGCACGGCGCCGACGCTTCGGCACCACCACCGCTTGAGCGGCAGCGACGCGCTCGCCGGCGCGGCGAGCAGCCGCTCGCGCCGCTCGGCGACGCTGTTGGACTCGACGAATGCGGCGACGACGCGCGGGTCCGTGCCGAGCTCGGAATTGTGCCAGACGTCGACGTCCACGTTGCGCGCCGCGGCCCATTCCGGCGCAATGGTCGAGGCCGGCGGCATCGGCTGCTGCAAGAGCCGTCGTTGCGTGCGCGCAAACCCTTTGATTTCTGGGAGGCGGAGCTCGGCGTCGGCGCATTCCGTCTGGTAGAGGTGCCGAACGAAGTTGGAGCCCGCCTTTTTCACGCCTGTCAGGCGGTCGAGTGCGCCGAATTTTACCTCGGACGGAAGCGATCGGTTCTGCTGTAATATCGCAGGCCACACGGCGAGGCCGAAGCCGGGCGGCGACGCGAGCGCCAGGCTCGCAATCGCGACATCGGCGGGGCACTTGACCAGTGCGCACGCCCCCGGCGTCAAGACGTCGATTGCGCGGCGGGCGGCGGCGGGCGACAGCACGGCGAATGCGTGGAGGCAGAGCGACCATCTCGTTTCGAAGACGTCGCCTCCAACTCGGCGATCTTCAAAGCAGCCACGCGCGTAACAGCGGCCGAGCCACAATACGCCGGCGCTCGGTGCGTATCGCCGCTGCGCGTCGAATGCGCTGCGCAATCGCGCGGCCAGCGCGGGACCGGATCCAAAAGCGTCTGACTCGAAGACGATGCTCGTCGACCAATTGCGCGAGAGCATCGTTTTCAGCGCCTTGCGCATCGACGCCTTGACGCAGCGCTCGCCCAAGGTGAGGTGACCATCGGCGTTGCTCCGCGGCAGCGTGTCCGGCGTAATTGCGTCGACGAATTCGTACCGGCGCAGCTCCCACGCCCGCGCCGTCGCTTCAAACTGTTGCCGCCCGCGAACGGTGGCGACGGCGAGCACGCCATCGACGACGCCTTCGAGGGCGACGCCGAGCGGCTCGTCGGCGGCGGGCGGGCGGGCCGGGAGTTGCACTATGGGCGCCGAGGCCGCGGCACCGGGGCCGCAAACACCAACCCACTGCGAACGATTCGGCCTTAATTGTAGGGGCTTGGCGCGGTGCACGGCGTGTGCGTCGCGGCACCACGCGGCGTCGCGCGCCGAGGCAAAGGCAAAGCGCTGCGCGTGGACGCAGCGGCACCACCTGAGCCGGAGGCGCATTGCGCAGCGACGCGGCTCGCCATCAAACTCGCACGCCATCCGCGTCGCTATCCGCTCGCTCGACCACGGTGGCTCGGCAACCCTCAACGCCATGGCGCTCCTGAGGGCCGCCGACTGCAACGCCGAGTCGACGCCGCTCGACGTTTTATTCGTGGCGGCGGTGCCTCTCGGCAACACTAGCGTGCGGAAGCGTGTGCTCCTCCTCGGCCTCGGCGGCCGACCGGTCAGAGACGCCTTTGGCAACGCAATCGAGTATCGCGCGCTCTTTGCGTCCGCCTCGCCGCGCGCCGCGACGACGGCGCTCGTCGGCAACGGTGAGCTGCTCGTCGGTGGGCTCGAGGACGACTTTTTGCACTTGCCGCGGAAGCTCGCCGCCGCCTATCGCTGGGTCTTGCGCGCCGAGGTTCCCTTTGCGGTCCTTTGCAAGCTCGACGCCGACACCGTGATTCGCATTCCGACGCTCTGGGACCGACTGCTACAACCCATGGGCGAAGTCGCACGCTTGCGCTTCTACGCGGGCTTTGTCCCGCCGCCCGGATCGCCGCGCACGGTGATTCGGCCGACGACCTCGGCCGACGAAGTGCGACGCGCGTGGAAATGTTCCGACTGGACGCCACGCGGGCTGGACTGCCTTCCCTATAAGCTGGACGCCTACCGCGTCAGCCTGGCCGAGTTTAATCGCAGCGCGTGGCCCGCGTTTGCCACGGGCGGTGCCTACCTCGTCGGCCGGCACGCGCTCAACGCGATGATGCGCGCGCCCGACCCGCTCGTGCACTTGGAGGACGTTTCAATGGGGCTGCGGGCCGAGGCGGCGGGCGTGCGTGCGACGCACGTGCCGTCCTTTGTCGAGCTGCTCGCGCCGCAGGGCGCGACGCCGGCCGCCGCGGTGCGCGCGCTGATACACCAAAAGCCCGAAACCAAGCCCATCGCCGCCGTGCATCGCGTGAGCGCCGAGGCAGCGGGACGGGTGCGGCGGCTGCTGCAAGTGCAGGCCAAGGCGCCGCGCTAGGGGCGGTGTTTTTTTTGGGCGCGCGCGCGTTCCAGACGGGAACGATGAACGCCACCGAGCGCCGCGCGCGGTGCGACGCGCTGCCCGGCTACTTCAAGGGCCGGCACGTCTACGAGCTGGCGACGAGCGTGCGCCGCTTCACCAGCTTTGTCGAGCTCGGCGCCTTCCTCGGCCAGTCGACATGCCACCTCGCACAGCTGCTGCTCGAACGCAAGCGCGCGCGCAACCTCGCCTTTGAACTCGACGTCGTCGACGCGTGGGCCACGAGCACGCGCTGGGTGCGCGACCCGGCCTCGGTGTCGGCGATTGCGCTTCACGGCGGGGCGCGCAACGCGTGGGCCGCGCACATGGCGGCGACGAGCTCGCTCGGAGCGGTGCGCAGCGTCACGCGCGCGTGGGCGACGGACGCGGTGGGGCGCTTTGCAAACCAAAGCGTCGATTTCCTGTACCTCGACACGGAACACACATACGAGTACACGCGCGCGCAGCTGCGCGCGTGGGGTCCCGCGGTGCGCGGGTGGGTGTGCGGCGACGACTACTGCCGCCCGGGCGTCCGGCGCGCCGTCGAAGAGGTCTTCGGCGCCAAGCGCGTCGAGTACTTGGGCTACGAGCAGTTTTGCGTCGCGACAACGGGGCGGCTGCCGTCGCGCCCGCTCGCGCGCCTCGCCTCGCCACGGCAGCGGGCGGATCCGTGCTGTGAGACGCGCCGCCACTGCTAGGTCGCCACGGCGTCGACGCAGCCGCCCTCGCGGGCGAGCGCGCGGACGGCGGCGGGGCTTTCGTAGTGCGCCCACACGTTTGAGCACGCCGACGGTCGGACCGGCGGCAGGGCGTGGGCGATGATGGCCTCGGCGCGGCTCGGCGGGAACGCCGCCACGGCGGGCACGCCGTGCGACAGCCACACGCGCCACGCCGCTGCGCGGCGCGACGCGTTGGCGTCGAGGAGCAGCTGCTCAAACGACGCTGGCGCGGGCGCGGCGTCCATCCCGTGGATCCGCAGGAAGGCCGACCGGCGGCCGAGGCTACGCGACGCGCGCAGCGCGTTGAGCCGTGCGCACACCGCCGCGGAGTCGTTCGTGACGAGGCGCACGCGCGAGCCGGCTTCCACGCTTGCGCGCACGGCGTCGGCGGGGCCGCGCATCCCCCTGTAAGAATTGTTAAACCGCCGGCACAGCGGCATCGGCCGACCGGCGGCGTCGACGAGTGTCGCAAACTTCTCGCCTCCGGTTTGGGTGTTGAAGCAGTCCCGAACGCAGCACGCCAGAAGCTGAAGCGCCGACTCTCGCGCGTACACGAGCACCGGGACGGCCAGCTTTCGATACGCGTCGAGCAGAAACCGAGCCTGTGGCGATTCGAAGAGGGCCGTGTTCACTTTGAAGACGTACGTCGACGCGTCGGCCGCCGCCAAACGATGCAGGCAGTTCAAACGCACCCCCAGGGCATGTGCGTGTGCCGTTTCGTTGCACTCGGCGGGCCAACCCCACTGGTTTTTGTTATACGGTTCGCCCACCCAATTGGAAACGCGCGGCGCGCCCAGCGCGCGCAGGAGTGCGCGTGTGGTTTGCACCAGCGACGAGGACGCCTCGCAACCGTGGACGTACAAGGCCAGCAGCGGCGGCCACGGCGGCACCGCGTTTGCGGTGCCCATTCACGTGCACACGCGCGCGAGCCAGGCCGCGCCTGCTCAACGCCTCGTTCCTAGCGTTGCGTCGACGCCGCCGCCCGCGCGGGCGGCACGACACCACCATTCTCTTCGATGCGTCAGAGGCGCGCGTGCAGATCCCGCCATCCCGACGCACAGACGCTCTCGCGCGCGCCCAAGAACGAAGAGGCCTGCGCGGCCGACACCCACTGCGCACCGAGCGTTCCGCTCCCAGCGCAGTCGACGTAGCCGAGCGCAAAGTCGCCGAGCGGGCCGCTGCTGCGCGGCCAGCGGGCCTGCAGCGGCGCTTGCGGCACGAGCTTGAACGCCCGGTAGTCCTGCTCGCGCGCGAGCAGGTGCATCAACGGCATCTGCGAGTCGACCGAGATCTCGATGGCCACGAGCGCGGGCGTGCACTGCTGCGCAAACAGTGCGCGCAGCGGCGGCAGCGCGTTCACGTTTGTGTCCACCTTGAGCACTTGCGGACACCCTTCCTCGCTCAGAAGTCGCGCCGGCGAGATGGCGCGCACTTGTGTGGACGTGCAGGTGACGTTGCGCGGCGTGTTGCACGCTTTGCTGGATTTCGCACCAGGCCCGTCGCTGCGGGAAAACACCGAGTAGCTGCTCATCAGAAAGTCGACAAACGAGTCAGAGGGCGCGTGGGTCGTGAAGGCGGCTTCCACGACGCGCGTGTGGTTGCGAGTGCGGTCCAGCCGCGCAAACGTGCGGCGCAGTTCGAGCGCCATGCGCGGCTGGGGCTCCACGGCCACGACGCGCGTCGCGCCCGCGCGCAGCGCAAGCACCGAATCCACACCGTTGTTGGCACCAATATCCCAGAACATGGCGCTGAAACTCGCGCGCGCGTGCGCACGCACACGCTTATTATTAGCGCGACCACGAAGAGGGTCGTGGGTGGTGGTTGCGACGGCCCGACTTCCGGGGCAGTTTTTTTGTGCTTCTTCAACACGACGTGCGGGGCCGGGGTGCGCGCTGGCGTGACGCGCTAAATCGCGGCGCCCCTGCACGACACACTCGCGGACACGCCGCCATGGACGCCGCCGGCGTCGTCGACGCGATGGTTGCCCGCTTTGACGCAGTGCCCACCAGTCCCGATTGGCGGCAGCGCGCCGACGCGGCGGTCGAGGCGCTGGATGCGCGCGGGTTGCGGAAGGCCGGGCGCGTGGGCATTGAGGTCGGCGCCTGGAAGGGAGATTTTAGCCGCGCGCTCCTGCGGCCGCCGTCGGCGTTAACGCTGCACCTGGTCGACCGCTGGGCGACGGTGCCGCCATACAAGCACCAGACCCGCGACCTACGTCACGCCAACCGGACCATTCACGAGCGCAACTACGCCGCCGTCGAGGCCCTGCGCGACAGCCTGCCGCTCGGCCACGTCGTCCTGCACGCCAACTCGTCCCTGAACGCGGCCGCGAAGTTTGCGCACTCGAGTGTCGACTTTGTCTATCTGGACGCAGACCACCGGCGCGAGGCGGTCGAGCGCGACTTGAAGGCGTGGTGGCCGACGCTGACACCCGATGGCGTGCTCCTCGGCCACGATTTTGGGCCACTGTGCGTTCCCCACAAGTGCGTGCGCGGCGCCGTCGACGCCTTTTTGGGCGGGCGGCAGGGGGTGCACCTGGCCCGGCTTCCGGGGCAGCAGTTCTTGCTGCACACTGGAGAGAGACGCCGCCACTGACACCGACCCCACACCGTTGAATTTACACACACCAGTTCGAAGAGGGTCGTGGGTGGTGGTTGCGACGGCCCGACTTCCGGGGGCAGCAGTTTTTGTGCTTCTTCAACACGAAGTGCGGGGCCAGGGCGCGTAGCCAAACGCTCGGACGTCGGCGCGGGCCCACGCCTCGACGGTGTCTAGCAGCGTCGGTGTGTAGTGCGTAGTCACGAGTGCGTCGGCGACCGCAGAGCCCGTCGCGTTTCGCACACGCCGCTGCTGCTCCGCCGTCCAGGGCAGCCCCCACCACACTGTCAGCAGCGATCGGATCCAGTGGCGCGCATGTTCGAGCTTCAGGACCTTGTACCGGGCTCGGACGGCCGCGTCCTGCCACCCGCACTGCTGCGTCTGCAGCCGAAAGTGTGGATTCAGCGACGACGCCGGCGCGACCGCCGTGACGGCGGCGACAAACTCCGAAAACGTCGCGTTGCGACTGCCGCGCAGCAGCGCGCGGGCGCTCGCTCGCACGGCGACGTTGGCACGTGCGCACAGAAAGGCGCTCAGCAACCGCGGAACGGGGTGCCGCACTACGATAAACGCCGGCGTCGTCTCAAACCGCAGGGCATCGGCGGGGGATGGCAGCGGGTACGAGAGCCGGCTGCAGTGCACCGTGTTGCAGCCGCCGCCCACGGTCGGTAGAATTGCAAACGCCAGGTGCGCCTTCAAAAAGGTGGACCCCGCCTTTGGCAGCAAACACACGGTGCTCGGCCGCGGCGCCCGTGGCGTCCGCTTCTGCGGTCGCACCAGGAGCGGCACTCCGTCAAAGGCGTACCCACCGCCTTCGGCCCAGCGCAGCGGCGCGTGCGAGAGGTTCGTGTGCGGAAACACGGTGGCAAACGGATCCCAGGCCATTAGCATGTACGCACATTTACGCGTGCGCCCGACTAGCGTGAGCGTCGGGGAGCTCGGGTTGCGCGCTCAAGACGGCGTTCCCACTTGGTCAGTGGGTTGCCGGCCGTGCGATGCCGCCGCGCCGAGGCCATTGTCGCCCGCGCGCTGCCGCCGCCGCCGAGTCTACCGCATGTGCCCGCGAGCCGACGCCACAAGGCGCGATATGCCCCCCGCGTGCCGCCGTGGGGCAAGAGGGACACGAATGCTCCTCCCGCTACTCGCGCTGGGTGCCGCAGGGCTGGCGCCCTCGCCGCCGCCCATCCAGCCGGTTCGCGACGCGTTGCAGACGGCCGGCGAATGCGAGGTGCAGTTAACACAGGAAGAGTGCCAGAGCTACGCGGCGGCGCAAGGGGCCGCGCCCTTCAATGCAGCAAGCGATCCAAACTGGCCGGTGGGTTGCACCAAATTATCCAGTGGGGAATACGTATTCAATACGCTCGCAGCGTCGATCGGCACGTGCAAGACCCCTGGTCCGTTGGGCGGCTGCGTATGCGGCGCGCTCCCGCCCTCGCCGCCGCCCCAGCCGCCGCCGACGGCGCCGCCGCGCGAGCCGCCCTCGCCGCCTCCGAGTCCGCCGCCGCCTTTGCCGCCCCCGGCGCTCCAGTTTGCCTCCGGTGCCGTTAGGATCTTCATCCCATCGATGGTCCAGTCCACGCTCACCTTCCACGCGACCAACAACCTGGGCATCGTCGCCCAGGAAATTCTGGTCTGGGTCCGCGCCGATGTCGTCAGCGCCGCAATCGACGGCGGGTCCGATCCTTGCGCGAGCGCCGCAACGGCGCCGATCGACCGCGCGGAAGACCCCAACGCGCCCGACGAGGTCGATCACGGCGGACGCGTGACCGCTGCGAGCTCGGGCGTGGCGGGCGAGCTCTCGCACGAAGTCATCCTGCCGGGTGGCGTTGACTCCGACCCGGCACTCGGCGACTTGGTGGACGCGAGCGCCGTGCCCACGAACTCGCTCTCGGCGACGGGGTTCTACTACGCCTGCCGAGGTACGGGCGCCGGCGCGCCCGGCCGTCGGCTCGCGGGGGAGACGTGGACTCCGACGGCCTGGTCGGTTTTGCTGAACACCCAACTCCTCGTCTACCACCAGCCTCCGTCGCCGCCCAGCCCCCCGCCGCCCTCGCCGCCGCCCTCGCCGCC
>Ga0115012_10002670_pt1 | contig 10460 bp, 6 predicted proteins | sample TroAtlMetagenome_FD_88706 | JGI IMG/M metagenome (GOLD analysis project Ga0115012, IMG submission 88706) | Marine eukaryotic phytoplankton communities from Atlantic Ocean - Tropical Atlantic ANT10 Metagenome | ecosystem: Environmental > Aquatic > Marine > Oceanic | place: Tropical Atlantic Ocean...
CATGTGCTCCAGACGCTCTAGGGAACAGGATCCGCTACAGCTTACACCCTGTCCCACCACGCCAAGCGCCAGAAGAGAATGTCTCCTGGATTATCTGGACAGCTCGGAACGGAACACCACCTGCAGGCTTGGCTACTCGGAGACCGGCGTGGGCTTCCGTCTCTGACGACGACCCGGCTTCGCCAGTATCTCTACGTACACATGGGTGTTCCCATCGGCACACAGCGCCCCCATGCGCTGAATCAGCTCGGCCACGTGGGCGGTTGTGGCGGACGCTTCACTGGGCCCAATCTTGCAGTCGAAGTCCCAGTAGTCGACCCCTTCCGGAAGGGTCTTGCGTCGCTCACGCCGGATGTACTTTCGAATGCGGTGCTTCAAGGCTGCGAGCGCTTGCGGAGGCGCATGACGAGGATGGGCGAACGGAAAGGTCTGACGCATGCGATGTCCTTCGGGTCAACCCGATGGGGGCGTACTGAGGCGGCTGTACTGACCGTGTCGTGAGGCGGCACCAGCGCGAGAGCGGGCAGCCTACCCGGTCGACACCATACGTGCTCTCTGCCCACAAGCCGTCCGTCTCGACTCCACTTCGGTGGTGCATCGTAAAGATGGTGCTCTGCGAGCGGATGCTCATGTTACCGTGTGAGCACGGGAGCGGTGGACGCTCCGGCAGCTGCTGCGTGTGGAGGCGACCATCCCGGGCCATTCCCGACGACCCACACGCGTGCCTGAGAGTCGCACGTCCGCGCAGGCGCCCACAGACACGCGCAGGTCGGGTGGTGGCACGGAGCAGGCCCCCAGGCGCGGCTTCCCGCACATTCAGGGGCCTCAGGTCTCGATCGACACGGTCTCGGCTGCACTGCAGACGGCCAGTGTCTGGGGTCAGGCGGTGACGGCTCAGGTGGAGACACCGCTGCCAGATGGTCTGTCGGAGGCTCAGGTTGCCGCTGCGCAGAGCTGGGCCGACGGGAACGAGGGACCTGGTCGAAACGTCATCCGCCAGCTCCAAGCGAACCTTGGAGTGCCGTCGACGGGTCACTACGACCGCCGGACCGTGATTGCCGTCTTCAACGACCAGCGTGCGCAGGGGCGCCCAGGTAGGGCTGGAGTGGCCAGCCCCCGCTACATGACCACGCTGGGACTCATCTTCACCCAGGACGTGGTGGCTGCAGAGGTCGACGAGGCTCTGGTCGCGCAGCTCCAGGACGCACACTCCAGCGGCTATCCTGTGGCCTTCTACACCTACTACAACGTGCAGAACAGCAACAACCTCGAGTTTGAGCGACAGGCCACCCCCTACGCGGAGCGCGTGGGAGCTCTGGGCCTCCAGGGAGACTCCGTGGTGCAGGGGGTCGCGGTTCCCGTCCTCGACCCGGGCGATCTCGTCGAAAAACTGAACCGGATCTACGCGGGCGTGCGACAGCACTACCTGGACGCACTGACGCCCTTCGTGCGGGAGATCGTCGACAGCCTCGACGAGATCGGCTTCGAAGGAGGGGCACCCCGATGGGCCAAGGCCAACGACGTGGCGCTCTTCTGCCATGGGATGCCGGGAGGGCTCTCGGTCCACGCAGGCGACGCGTACCGAGATGGGATCCACGGCGACACGTATGGAGAGTCCAACGTCGAGAGCTTTGTGAACGCGGTGAGTGCTGCCACAACAGCAGACGTGAACGTCCAGCTCTTCTCGTGTAGCGCCGGGCGCGGAACCGACGAGGACGCGAACTGGAGCGAGCACCGCCAGGACCACCGCATGGGCCAGCAGTCGTTCGCGCAGGAGCTGTCGACACACCTCGGCGAAGAGGCCAGTGTGTTCGCACACACCACGAAGGGGCACACCACCGAGAACTACGCGGCACGGGTCTTTGGCGCGGAAGCGGGCGGTGGGGAGGGAGGACTCCACATGTTCGACCGCCTGTACCCCGAGTCCTTCATCCAGTCCGAGCTCGAGCGCATCTACCCGTCGATGGATCCGGGTGAGCGGGATGGACAGCATGACAGTGTGCGCGAGCGCATGTGGAGCCACTACCGCAGCAGCATCGGCACCGGTGTGCCCGTCAGTCGCTACGGCGTCCCCATGGGGCCGCTCATGTTCCAGGACCCGAACCGGGCAGCCGAGCTGCTCCATCGTGACTGGAAGGCCGCGAACGATCCGTCATGAGGGGCACTGTGGCCTGGCTGATCTGGACGGCCGGCGCGTCGGAACCGCAGCCGAGCCCCCGTCCCTCCGCGCTGCGCTCGGAGGTCCTGGGTGCGGTCAAGGGATGGCGCCTGGAGTCCCGCTGCAGCCCGCACGCGTGCACGCCCGTGCTGGTGTCCCTGGCCAAGGAAGGCTCGGACGCAGCCCTTCCACTCGTGGCGTCGGACCGACCCTGGGCTGTGGATGGCGTCGAGCTGAAGTCTCTCGAGCGGGTGGACCTGGACGGGGACGCACAGCCAGAGGTCAAGGTGGTGTGGAGATCGATCGGCACCCCACGCGCCGCGCTGGGCTCGTGGCACCGGGACCTGGTCACCGTGCTGGATGGCCGCTCGGGGGCTCTGCGGCTCCACGTGGAGACCGGGTCTGCAGGCGGGGCCTCGGAGCGTCACTGCACAGGCACGCTGACCTTCCAGTCAGCTGGCGCGATCCTCGTGCAGCAGTGTCAGCTGGGCGCGTGTGTCCTGGGGGGAGCCCGTCCAGGAGAGTGTGAGGCCGGCCCAGAGACCCTCACCCAGAGGGTCCTCTGGATCGACTAGAACGCGGGGAGCCAAGAGCTGGTGTCTACTCCGTGGCGCCCGGCCCCTGGACGCGTTGCAGGCAGACGGTCTCGGTCTGCTACTGTCTCTCGGAGGTCCAGCCCGTCTTGATGCGGCCTGTGGCTTTTTTTGGGGGGGGCGGTCAAGCAGTCTCCACAGAGACCGGAGGGTTCCGATGCCCTCTCTTCACCATGGTGCCGCATGCAGACACGGACAACACTCTCTCTGGTCGCTGCCCTCGCCCTGATGGGCTGCGGGGACAAGTCCTCGGGCGACGGCCCTGCCGAGGGCACCAACCCCGGTGAGTGTACCGACGGCGCCGACAATGACGCCGACGGGGACTACGACTGCAACGACGCAGACTGTGCCGCCTCGCCAGACTGCTTCGAGAACAACACCCCGGGCGGCTGCGAGGACATGCTCGACAACGATGAGGACGGCCGGGTTGACTGCGCGGATCCAGACTGCGCGGGCGAAGAGGTCTGCAGCGGTGGCGACGGTGGCGACGGTGGCGACGGTGGCGACGGTGGCGACGGTGGCGACGGCGGCGACGGCGGCGACGGCGGCGACGGTGGCGACGGTGGCGACGGTAGCGGTGGTGGTGAAGACGGTGGTGACGGTGGCGACGGCGGCGACGGAACCGATGTGGACGGCGACGGCGTGCCCGCAGACGAGGACTGCGACGACGGCGATGCCAGCATGCCGCTAGAAGACGCAGACTGTGACGGCACACGCACCGAAGACGACTGCGACGATGCCGACCCGGCTCGGTATCCGGGTGCTCCAGAGAGTGGGGTCGGACTCCTCGAAGACCCGGCCTGTGACGGCGGCGGCGGTCTCCTGGAAGGTGCCGAGTACCGCTTTGTGGGGTCGGAGTACGAGGCCGCTGGTCGCACGGTGGCGAGCGCGGGTGACGTAGACGGAGATGGCCTGGACGACGTTCTGGTCGGTGCGCCCGAGGGGGGAGCGAGCGCGGGGAGGGTGTACCTCTTCCTCGGCAGCAGCCTCGGGGCTGGTGGGGATCTCGACCTGGACAGCGCGGACTACGTCTTCGTGGGCGAAGGTGCCTACGAGTATGCGGGCTCGGCCATCTCCGGCGTCGGTGACGTGGACGGCGATGGCCGGGACGACATCCTCATCGGTGCCTGGGGCAGTCCATTCATGGGGATGGACGAGCGTGCGGGTCGGGCCTACCTGGTTCTTGGCGGTAGCCTGGGCATGCCGGGGACCGTCAATCTGGCCGACGCAGACTACATCTTCGCCGGAGAGAGCGATGACCACAACGCCGGGTGGTCGGTCTCCGGCGCCGGTGACGTGGACGGTGACGGAGGAGCAGACCTCCTCATCGCCGCGCCCCATGCGTACCGCTCCCGCTCCGGCATGGCCTACGTCGTCCTGAGCAGCAGCCTGGGCGCGTCCACCGAGATCTCGCTGAGCAGAGCTGACTACCGACTGCAGGGACAGTCTGACTGGAGCGAAGTCCGTGCGGTCGCCGGTGCGGGCGACATCGATGGCGACGGCTTGGACGACCTCCTCGTAGGCGAAGTGGACGGATTGAATGGAGGGCAGATCCACGTCGTCCTGAGTCGCAGCCTGGGTGTGGGGCCGGAATTCGATCTGGCGGATGCGGACTACCACCTGGCGGAAATGGACAGCACGGACGATGTAGGGCAGGTCGCTTCCAGCGCGGGCGATGTGGACGGCGATGGCATCCCAGACATTCTCGTGGGTGCTCCAAGCGCCAACGAGGCCTACCTCATCCTCGGGGCCAGCCTGGGCACAGACGCGGAGCTCAGTCTCGCGGATGCGGACTACATGTTCGTCGGTGACAGTGCGGGTCGGGTGTCGTGGGCTGGCAGCAGTGTATCGAGCGCCGGAGACGTAGACGGCGACGGTCTCGCCGACGTTCTCATCGGTGCGCAGTTCTACAACGACGGGGGCGGCGGTGAGGGACAGGCCTTCCTCTTCCTGGGGCGCAGCCTGCCGGCCGGGCAGACGGTCGACCTGACCGACGCCGACCATGGCTTCATCGGCACCGACGCGCGCGACTACGCGGGCGAGAGCGTCTCGAGTGCCGGCGACGTGAACGGCGACGGTCTGTCGGACGTCCTCGTGGGCGGATCCCAGATCGGAAGCGGCTACGTGGGAGACGGTCTGGCACACCTCATCTTGAGCCGCTTGTAAGACACCTTCGCCTGCAGCAACACGATGAATGGGCACTGGGTCGACAAAAGCGACTTACAGCAGCGACCATCTACCCACGATCGGAACCACGTCGCGCCTGCCCGTCAGGACCTCGTGGCTGGCCTGGACCCAATCGAGAGACCCATCATGAGACGTCTGATCGCGTGCATCACCATCTTGACCGCGGGTCTGACGTGGTCCAGGCCCGTGCTCTCACAGCCACCGGGGCAGGTCACCACCTGCGAGATGGTCGCCCGCATGGCCCGGTCGAAGTCCGCCCAAAAAGGCTACCTGGAGTGGATTCAGGACAACGGAACCAAGCTGGAGGTGGGCACCATTGCGTGTCTCGAAGAAAAGCGCATGGACCCGGACTTCATCCACGCGCTGCGCCCCCTTGAGTTGAAAGAACAAGACCTCCCCACTCCTACCGCTTCCACTGCCGCCTCCCTGGGCACGGGTGGGTCGATCACAGCGGCGACCGCCGGGGTGTCGCGTCGCGCGGTCGTGGTGGAACAGATCGATCTGGAGACGATTCCCCGCCAAGGAGTGGAGCTGTCCCTGAGCGGCGTCGCATGTGTACAGACCTGGCGCAGCCTGTACGCCCATCCGGTCCCTTGCACGCAGAGAGACCTCGACGGCATTGGAGTCGCTGTGACGCTCATGGAGCGCCTCGACACGATGGAAGCCCGGCGCGTCAAGCGCACGCACAAGCGTGCCAAGGACCAGGCGTATGGCACGCTCCAAGCTGAGAAGCGGGTGGAGGATGACCAGATCCACCTCTCCATCACCGCAGCGGACATCGCCACCGCCACAGGCTTCACGCGGGGCATGCTCGGAGAGCGCGCCATCCAGATCCGGCTCACCGGTACCTATCTGAGTCCCACACCCCGTCCCCAGCCTCGCTTCAACGGAAAGATCCCGTCCAACAAGGCCATCGCGGCCTCCCGTGCAGCGGACCTGGAAGCAGAAGAGCAAGACACCATCTCGCCCCGGGAACAACGTCCGCACCGAACCAGCCCCCACATGCTGATCTGGAGCGCAGACCGAACCCATGGCCAGTACGGTGCCCCCGCCTCACTCGAGCGCTACCGGGCATGGCTCGCCACCCCACCCGCCTGGGTGCAGGACTCGACGCCTACCGAGAGCCCCTTCGAGGGCACGGTGCTTCACGGTGCGGTGGACGAAAACGGAGTCTCGCTACCGAACCTTCCCGGCGGCGTCCTGTGCGCCGACTTCGACAAGCTGCGCACCGCAGCCCAGCTGCCGCTGCCGTTCCCCGAAGTCAGCCTGAAGCGAAGCGAGGCTCCGGTCACGCCTCCGATCACCATCGACGGCTCCGCCAACTTCGTCTACTCGGTGAGACTCACGACCAGTGCACTGACGCAGTGGAGCGTCTCGAACGGACCCTGGGGCGGAGTGAAGACGGGCAGCGAGGCCCCTCCCCCATCCATTGCAGCGCTCATGGCCGACAACACCTGCGGACCCGCCTTCCCTCCGCACACGGGCTTCTACATGATGGACAGTCGTCTGAACCTCGACGCTTCCCAGCGCGCGTCATGGGAGGCGGCACTGCGCAGCGGCAAGGCCAGCCAGGAGCGCCGTGCGAAGAAGCTTCGGTCACTGGTCAAGAGCGGCAAGGGAAGTGACCACCTCCCCCGGGAGGTCTACCTGGAGTCCGGGCCATATGTCGAGGCCTGGAACCAGTGCGTGGAGCGGGTCGCCGGGTCCTTCATCGTCCCCATTCCGGAGGCACCATCGGGCGCAACCTGCCGGGAGATGGGCCAGTGGTCGGCGGGCCTGCTGCTGTCCCCCGACCTACCCCTGGGCGTCCACACCGTGCCGATCACGGTGTTCTTCCCGACCTATCCCGACGACTGGTTTTCCTACGACGATGTGGACAGTCCGACATTTCTCATCGAAGAAGCCGAGACCACCCGGTTGTTCTGAACCCCTCCAGCTCGACGCTCGATCTGTTCATCCTGGAGAGGATGCACCCCGCAGGCGTGCGGGCCTGCGAGACATGCCATCCCCCAGGCCGACCTCACACGAGCGGACGCGCGAGCCGAAAGCCGACGTCTCGGTGACGGTCACCGACCGCCACTCCCGCCCGCACCGTACCCCGCAGGCGATTCTTGTTTGAGTAGAACCAGCTGGCACCGCGTACCACCCGCTCAAGCATGTGATCCGGATGAAACGGCATGGCGTTCGGGTCCGTCACCCGTGCCGTGGCCAACAATGGACCAGCCTTCTGGTAGGGGTCCGCACACCAGTCGGTGACGCCGCCAGCAAGGTCCCGGACCCCAAAGACACTCTCATCTACAGGGAAGCGACCGACCGGGAGACTCTTCGCCCGCCCCGGCACGCTTTGGCGGCTGCACGTAAAGCATGGATCAAACACGTTTCCCCAGGGAAACACCCGCCCGTCCACGCCCCGACACGCCTTCTCCCATGCAAGCTCCCCAGGGAGACGCCACGGCAGTCCGGTGCGCGCAGCCTCCCAAGCGGCATATCCGCGGGCATTTTCCCAGCTCACCATGGTGACGGGCGCATCTGGATGGAACAGCTCGCTCTCAGACTCGTGGCGCAGCGAAAATCGACGCCCATCGAAGTCGTAGAGGGCCGCACCCTCCTCTTGGACCGTGCTCTCACGCTCACGCGGTGCGTGCCGCAGAGCCTGATCTGTCTTGCCAGATGCAACCAGGGCATTCAGGTACATGAGGAACTGTTGATTGGTGACCGGAAACCGACGGAAAACACGCGCGTCTACCCACACCTCACGTCGAGGCAGGCTGTTGTCGTACAGGTGGTCACCGCACTGAAACCACCCCGCGGCCATGTAGCAGTCCTCGGGATCGAGGACCCCCTCAGCGGGCAGTACGATTGGATGTGGCGTTTCTTGGCCTGGTGGCACACCATCCCAGTGCTTCTGTCGCTGAATGCACACCGGGTAGTGCACATCATTCCGACCCGGGTAGCGCAGCACACACAGATAGCTGCCCATGGATAGAGAGACCGAACGCAGCGGCGTCACGCCGAGGCTCCGCTCGAAGCGAGGAACCAGGCGACGGTTGTGCAGGACGTAGCGATGTAGGAGCACCTCCGCACCTGGCGGGTCGGTCTCGAGAGAGAGCGCACCGTCACCCTTCAAGTACGCAAGGTGACGCACCCGATCGACATGGTCTGCCGGCAAGGCGGTCACGTGCCGCCGCAGCAAGGTCTCCGCCCTGGTGAGGTCCTCCTGCGCAGTCTCTGCTGCGACATGTTCCGCTCGGTAGCGTTCCGCGAGCGCGACATGGGCCTCCACCAGACCTGCATCGTGCGTGAGAGAACCATGCAACAGGAGCTCTTGTTCCAGCTCGGCCATCGCGGCGCTCTGTTCCAGCGCAGTCGCTTCGTCTTCCTTCTGCCATGCGGGACTCTTGACCGCTTCCGAGTCCCACGGCTTGACAGCCCGCAGCATCTGTTTCGCCTCATCCCGCAGGACCGACGCACGTGCTCGAAGTGCCTCCGCCTCGGGAGTCTTGCCCGCCGCCACGTCTACGATGGACCTGGCGGCCTCCTGCCGGCGGACCCCATCGAGCCAAGCCTGCAGCGCGAGCCCCATTTCCCTGGCGCTCTCGAAGCGGTCCTGTGCGGACCGGGCCATGGCCCGCTCACAGATCTCCACGAGCGGGGGGGGAATCGGCAGCAGGCTCGAGTCCACAGGTCGTACCTGCAGGTCGAAGCTGTAGGTCTCGCTCGGGATGCTGGCAAAACCAAGCGGCTCCGGCGGACCCATCCTGACCTGCTGAAGAACCATGCGTGCACTGTTTCCGGTGAACGGTGCACGCCCAGAGAGGAGCGTGTACAGGATTGCACCCAGCGCATAGACATCGCTCTGAGGCCGGATCTGGTCGATCTCTCCCTGCGCCTGCTCGGGCGACATGTAGGCGGGCGTACCCGCGACCTGCCCCGACCGGGTCTGGTGGGCACCCGCGACCGAGCGATTGCTCGTGACGAGCGCCACCTCGGGTCCCACAGGAGAAACGACGGACCGCCCCAGAAGCTTCGCCAGCCCCCAGTCAATCACAATCACTTCACCGTGACTGCCGACCATAATATTGCCCGGCTTCAGGTCTCGGTGCACCACGCCACGGCTGTGCGCGTACCCCATCGCCTCACAGACCTGTCGCAGAGAGTCGATCAGGCGACGCAGCGTCCATCCAGACGGACTGGTCTGCCAGTTGCCATCGCTGCACGCATGAACCTCGGAGATCGCATGACCGAAGGTCGTGCCTGCGACCTCTTTCATCGTGAACCAGAGCCGCCCATCCGGCAGGCCCCCCATGTCGTAGACGGGGATGATTCCCGGATGCTGGAGCTGAGCGGTGGCCTGCGCTTCCTCCAGGAAGCGAGCCAGGAGGTCCTTCCGCTTGAGGGCAGCGGCATGGATGGTCTTCATGGCCAGCACGCGCCCCAGCTGACGGTCCCGGACGCGTCGCACCTCTCCCATCGCCCCCATTCCCAGCCGCCCGAGGTCATCATATCGGTCGAGCCCATGAATCCGGGTGCCGTCTCCAGCGGCAGCAAGTGGGCTGTCGAGCAGCTGGACGGGCCCCCCTTGGGCTGCGTTCAGCGCACCCAAGTCGGCAGCCGCCGGGGCCAGTGGAGACTCTACCGGTACAGCCGAAGCGGCCTCGTCCGCAGCGCCCCGCCGAAGTGCACTCGCCGCCTCGATGACTTGCTCCACAGTCATGCCCATTTTGAGGGCCACCTGAATCAAGTCTGAAGCGTTTTTGGGCATCATCTCTCAGCGTACGCAGACCAGCAGACGGAGGGTCCAGCTTCGTGACTGTCGGCAGCTTACCGAGTCTGATCTCAGCCGGCCATCCTGGACACCCGCACATATCACTTCGCCAGACCGTGCCCGGAGCGTCCTCCAGGGGCCGGGGCAACGGTCCGCCACCGCGCCGGCCCCATGCGCGTGCCGATCAGGACCGAGCGCTGCGCGGAAGCCGGGCCATGGTGAGGCCTCCACCAACGACCGCCAGCAAAAGGCTTGCAGCGACGTGTACGATGGCCATTCCCTGGATCCAGCCCAGCGCATCCGGCCGGAAGAAGGCAAAGCCGACGTCCACCACCACACCGGTCACCGGCGGGGCGACCACCAGCGCGGTCATCCGAGCCCGAAGCTCCCTGGGATGCACGGGCAGCAGCGCCCATGCGTCCAGCGTGGGCACGTTCGTTCGCCGAATGCCGAGCTGGGCGTCGAGCAGCTGGACGCGTGGCAGCAGCGGAAGAAAGATCACGAGGCAACGGGAGATGGAACTGAACAGCTCGTTGGAGCGCGTCGCACCGACCACCTGGTCCAGGAAGAACTCGACCAGGAACCATGCCCCAAGAGTCAGGATCCCGCAGGTCAGAACCAGACGAATGAGCTCCGCCCTTGAGTCAACCGCCAAGCGGTCCAGTCGGCCCGCGCGCACAGCGGGGAGAACAGCGCGGCTGGTGGCGATGCGCCGGGCCACCTTCGCAGCGCCCAACACAGCCCCAGCGAGCAGGAA
>Ga0115012_10002673_pt1 | contig 10453 bp, 7 predicted proteins | sample TroAtlMetagenome_FD_88706 | JGI IMG/M metagenome (GOLD analysis project Ga0115012, IMG submission 88706) | Marine eukaryotic phytoplankton communities from Atlantic Ocean - Tropical Atlantic ANT10 Metagenome | ecosystem: Environmental > Aquatic > Marine > Oceanic | place: Tropical Atlantic Ocean...
ATCTTCGTTTGCTTGGTAAATTGAAGGAGCTATTACACGCATGTAAATCTCTACTTTTTCACCCCCTGAAAGATAAATTGGGGTGTCTGGGAAAATTGTTGTATGGTTGCTGGAAAAGTAAACTGTTGCAGACCAATTTAACGGGACTCCACTGAGATTGATAGAAAATGTATCCGCTACAAGATCTGGTGGGCCAGGGGTTGTATTGTTTACTGTCAAGTTATACATCGTTTGTTCGCTTGGCTCAATTACATGGTAGAAGGTTTCTCCTTCTTGTAAGCCTACTTCTACTTGGCCTGTAAGAACATGGACATAACATAATGTGTATGTATTTTGGTTAGATTCCTCATTACATTTGTTCGTATCGGACCATGCAATATGTGCTCCACTACCCAAATCATTTGCAAAGGCAGGGGGTTGACCTAACTCAGGGGAATTCCCTGAATTTGGACCCAATTTATCAGATTGCCAGGTTGATACTTCTGTAGGATCCCATGGATCTAATACTGCAGCCGCAATAGAGTTCAGAGGCCAAGATGGTTGATCATTTGTATGGTTCAGACGAGCATACATAATCGCTTCACCCTGACTCGAATTACTATTTTCAAGCCAAGTAATGTGGACATTGTCCCTAGCATCGGTTAGAATTGCTGGCATGTAAGATGATGGAGCGTATGGAGTGCCTTGTGGTATTCCATTCGGTCCTTCGAAATCAGAAATTCGTGTGTCTACGATTTGTTTAATTCCATATGATGGCAAACCACTTTCGACACCGTCCCAAGTAGCTGCTCCACGCAATCTTAAACGGGAGTAAAATACTTCATAATTGACATTCTTCTCAAAACCATATCCTCTTCCGTCCATCCATGTAAGATGTGTATTTCCTTGACTATCAACTGCAATTGATGGGTGGAAACTAAATGCATCATCCAATGTAATTCTAGTGTCATTAACTACAACCAAATGGCCATATCCATTTGAGTCCATTTCTGGGCCTATGTCTTCAGTATATGTATTGCCTGAAGTGCTGGTTGCCGAAGTTCCCCTAGTCCAACCAGGGGATGGGTTATCGAGCAAAGCATGTGGTGCCAATACTGTCATAAATATCTCACGAGAGTTGTTTGTTGCTAGATAGACCATTGCTTCAACCAATAATTGCATTTGTTGGCCACCCCCTCCAGATGCTGGGAAATTGTATACTTCTCCACCTGCATCTGTATTACGAATGGTTGAACCAGGACAAATTCTTGGATTGGTGTTAACAACACCATTTGGACAATTAGCCAAATCAGACATGTGAGATTGGATCTGTGTGCCTCCTCCCCATGTACTACCAGCCATAGGAACGGGAACTACTCCAGCGCGAACACAAGCATCGTGAGCCTCGTTGATTGATGCTGTATCATCTGCTTGTTGGGCTGGATCTCCATTTCTTGGACCTTCGTCAGAGATTGGAATTACAATCTTGGTCGCGTTAGGGTTCCATTTGTGATCTGCTGAAGTTGGAGGGTTGCCAGGAACATTTCCTGATGCATCCTTCCAAGAAAGGCAGGCCCAAGTTGATGATGGTCCCCAATCTTCACCTGAACTGCCAGTAACTGCGCCTCCATTGAAAATGAAATTCTGAAGTTTTCTAATTCCTCCACTATCATCTGAGGGAGTTTGGCCTAAGTGTGTATTTCGAGGACCTTGGGAACCACTACCACCAGTCTGATATGCAGTCGAACAAGTATTACTTTGTCCTGCAGATGGAATTCCATATCCAAGAATTGCATAAATCGTCTCATACACTGTGATGTTGGCATCTTCTAACATTGGCTTGATTCCTCTGAAATATCCTCCACTACTGAAACTACCTCCATAGAATACAGTACAAACATCAGCCCACTCAGAATACATGGAACCAGAAGTGTCGATTGGTACGACCATCTCGACTTTTCCTCCTCTAGTATCATCCCAAACAATCTGGACATAATCATCAGCATCGACTGCAATATCTGGATGGCCTTTGTGGCCAATAACTGGTGTAATCATTGAGTCATCAATTGCTGTAATACCAGCTGTGCCATCAAACTCAATCATAGAATAGTAAATTTGAGGTTGGAAATAGAACTTCTCCAAAGGATCAAAAGAATCTTCCCAAACAATATGTGCATTATCCATTGAATCCACAGCGATTGCTGGCCAATCTCTATCTTGTTGGCGTTGACTCACAATCATATCATTAACAACAGAAATTACTCCATCATCTGCTGCAGAACCATCTTGTGGATGCAATGATGGATCTAGAACTGTGTATTTAATTGCATGTTGACTAGATTTATCGGTCCAAGTAATATGGACTCTGTCCTGACTGTCAATTGCAATATCTGGGTGCCATGCTCGGTGAATCCCTGCATTAGAAATCTGTGTAGCATCAATCAATGGATCTGCTTGTCCATCTCCATCAATATCTGCTCTAGGATCGAGCATTGAATAAAACAAATGTTGTGTGTTTCTACTCCAAACAAAGTGGATGTTGCCTTCACTATCCGCCACCATAGACACCATTCTTTCATTCATCGGGCCTCCATCTACAACACGTACTGCATCAGTAATTACCACCTCTGCGGCTTCTACCTCATCTGAGGGGATAATCAAAGTTGTACTCAATACCATCAAGATAGTGAGCATTAGGCTATTGGTCTTCAATCTGTAAGTCATAGTGGACACCTACGGTTCAACAAGCAATCAACCGTATTGACCTATACTTAAGCGAACCCGCTTCAGGTCACACCTTTGTTACTAAAATTTCAAACCCATTCATCTACATCAAAAGAAGAGCCAAATGACATTTCGTCCTTAATTTCGACCTCTGGGGTTTGTTCAGAATTGGACTGTTGTTTTTGGTTTTCCCAATCATCTACAGGTCCCGGTTTACCTTTACCAACCCCATAATTAAATCTGATCTCATGAATAATGGCTAATTTACTGAGCCAAATTGTTCTCAACGTATCCATAAACAAATGTTGATTCAAACCATCAAACCAAATTGGTCGAGAAATATTGAATGCTTGAAGGGGGCCGCTGTTTTCACTTTGCCTACCGATATGTAAAGTCCAATCAAATCCTCCTTTGATTAATCCAAGTCTTGCCTCATGTAACCATTCTTCCCATGCCACTGGATCTGTTTCTGAATGAGCTGTCATCTCTTCTTGTTGGCCTGCATCAACTCTTGTTACAGAACCCACAATTACCAATGATCGTTTTTTGGGAATTACTACATTGAAAAGATGTCCATTACGCGTTGGGGGATATCTCACATGAAGATGCATTTCTGCACGGTTATCAGAAAGGGTCTTGAATTCCAATCCCTCTTCAGATAACCATTGTTGGACGGATTTGATGATGTCCCTCGTCTCCATGTTTATTCGGTTAAACTCAACCTATTTCAGGGATGCGAGAATAAGAGAAATATCTTCTTTGATGGATGAAGATAATTGTGATTTTCTTAATCTACTACGTGACGAGGAAATTTTGACATCAGAAACTGCATCATAACCCAATAAAAATAGAATATTTGCTATATGCAAAATTGGCAGCATTAATATTGCAATTGAAATTGATGAATAAATCACATAATCTGGAATGAAACATAAGGAAAGCCAAATACTGATTGGAATCGTAAATATAGGCCACACAATCAAGGGAGAGAAGGTTACTGCTAACATATGGAATGTGCTTCTTGCATCTAATCCTTCATCTGAATTGTTTCCTAACCACCAAGCAACCATTGCTTGGGGTAATGTCATGATGCTTAATGGCATCATTGTCATCATTAATATCAAGCCAAATATACCTTTGATTGGAGTGAATATGTTGTCTTTTTTAATTCCACTAGAATCTATTGAACGGGGGTCTAAACCCTTGGAACGTAGTTCCTTCTCAATCCGTTTAGCCGGTTCCATAATTTCATTTGGTAATTCACCGGAACGAATCCTGTCCCTTACCGAACGAATCCCGTGAACTTCATCACTCCATTTCTGATGAGGTTGATTATGGTGTGATTTTTCAATATGTGAAATAACAGACCAAGAATGAAATTCATGCCAAGAATCAGCATCAGGAGTCATGATATCTAATGATGATTTAATTCGATTTCTGAGTTCATTCACATTATCTCTCGATGGTTCTGCCCATCGACCATCCATCAATGATGAAACGACTGATTCATCAACTAAATCAGAAATAGGTATTTCCTTTCCAAATTCGACATAACAATCTGTACGAAATTCCCAAGCGGTACGAAAGTGCAAACCTACTGGCCTTATTGATGGTAATTTGCGGCCTGAAGATTGTGCAGCGGCAGCTGCATTCAAAGCAATTCTCATAGGTCCTGAACGAAGAGGCATCATTCTGGGTTCAGTTTGACTCGTGCCCTCGGGCATGATAATGCATCCATTACCACCTGCAATTGTATGAGCAACTGTTAGTAAACTCCTATCATTGATATGTTTTGCAAAATCTGGATTTGTTGTACCTTCATCAATTTCTCTTTGACGTAAAACTGGTTGTGAGCCTATCGCTCGTGCCCACCTACCAAGAATGGGGCGAGTCATTAAATCGTGGCGACCAACCATAATGTAACGCTTATCCGAAGATTGGACTATTGCCATAGGATCCACTAGACCCGCTGTGTGCCATGCTAAAGCAACTAGACCTCTGTCAGATTCTATGTCTTCATACCCAGATTGTTCTCTAGTCCTAAATTGAGTATACCAAGATAATCTAAGCATTGAACGGAGGATTTTCCAGGCTAATTTAGATCCTGGATGTTGCCCATCATGTCTCCAACGAATTTTATTCAAAAGAGCGTTTTTATTCATTCGTTTAGATGAGGCTGATGATTCTACATTTGGATCATAAGGTGCAGAGGATCTTTCAACATCTAAACCAGATGGAGATTGCATTTTTTCGCCTCATTCATTAATACAATTGTAACTTCCTAGAAAGTTCAGTAAGAAATTCAAAATCTGGTTCTACTGATTTTCCGGGCATTGACCATAGAGGGTGGTCTTTACCAGCGTCAGTTCTTGGTATTACATGAAAATGAACATGGGGGACCTCTTGACCCGCTAGTGGACCGTCATTGACATTGATGCTGAAATCGGTTGTTTCAAACTCCATTGAAAGGCGACGTTGTACCTCTACAACACCATCCATCAAATCCCTTCTACTTTGAGGAGATAAATCTGCAATTCTTTGGGATTGTTCTTTCGGAACAACCAATGTATGACCTGGCCGTTGGGGATTGATATCAAGGAATGCGTACCACGTGTCACCTTGCGCAACAACTGATGAAGGGATTTCTCCGCAAATGATTTTCGTGAACAAAGTCGGTTCAGTCATTAGCCAGCGATAGAGGTTGTGCGGATGAATGCGACGGATAGGATAGGTTTGATGCATTAGGGCGTTTAGGCCTAACTCAATGTCGTTACCCCGGCAAGCCATGCAACAGATGGGTTTTGCGATTTGTTGTCTTCTTTGTGATGCCCCAGATAAAGAAGGAAGTAAGAGATGTAAAGGCTGTATTGCAACTCACAAAAAAGTCAGAGATAGGATAAGTGGAGATGTTTCTGGCCCCATTGAACAACTAGCAAAAGACCTCATGGCGTATACAACTGAGCCACATAGACACGATCACGACCCGGTTCACGGACCGTTTCTAAAAGAGGCGTCTAAATTATTGGCAGCTCACAGAGGGCAGCGTCCCCCTCCTACTCAACAAGAAATTGCAGAAGCATTTGAAATTGCTAAAAAAACAAGTAGAAGGAATATAATCAGAGATGTTGCTAATTCTCTTTCAGATGAAGGTGATGTAGATTCTGCAATCGGGGTTGTAGATTCAATTCCAAAAAGACATGAAGTTCATGGGGCAAGAACGATTCCTTCTCGAATAATCCCTAAAATAGATCGTTCAGAAAGACCAGGAGAAGATCGAGAATTCATGGATCGTTTCAAGGCAGAAGAAGAAATTCGTAAATCTGGTGGTGAATTATCTGAGCCAAATGTTGAGAAGATTATCGGAGAGAGAAAGGCTAGACGAGAAGAATTAGACGATTTATTGAGTGATGTGGATCAACTCATTGAAGATGATGAATGAATCTATGGTCGCATTATCAGGCTATACAATCCCATTGAAATTGATTGCAAACCATGCATACATTAGCAACCAAATCAATGGAACTATGAACGAAATAATATAGAATATTACAACAATCGGGGTGAGAGTATTATGCTCTATTCTCTGTCGAGTTATTCGGAGAAGATAAACAGCATAAATTGGCAGTAGTGGCACTAGACACATGCCACTAAATATGAAAAAATCAAATCCAGGTAGTGTTTCATCAGAAGTACTGTAAATCATTAATACAATAATGACAAATGGAACATATCCTAAAGCAATACCAGGTATCAGTAAAGAGCCTTTCATAGGGCTTTGGTTATTTTTCCCATCAATCACAACCGTCTCGTCTGATTGAGGCATATGAGTATGTTAGTAGAAATATTAATTCAAGTTTTGCTCTACATAATCAACAGCATTACGGAAAATCGCAAGTCCTTCGCCTTCACCATGTTCTGAGGGATTTAATTCTCTAGTCCAAGTTGCCCCTAACCATGTTGAATGATTTGCTTCAGGGTGAGGCATTAGACCAAACACCCGTCCTGTAGGGTCGCAAACTCCTGCAATATTTCGCATACTAGCGTTTGGAGATAGTGGATAATTGATAGGAATGTCAGAAGATGACGGATAATTATCATCAGGATCAATATATTTCACCACAATTTGTCCCTTACTTGCCCAATCATCCATTAATTGTTGATTTGTTGTGACAAATTTACCTTCACCGTGCCGAACAGGAACTCGGATTCGTTCTATTCCTTTGGTCCAAACACAATGGGAATTTGAATTGAATTCAAGTGTAACCCATCGATCTTCGTAGTGGCCAGAATCATTCAAGGCCAAAGAGGCTGTTTGAGTGAAGCTTATTTCTTTATCACCTGGCAACAATCCCATCTTAACCAAAACTTGGAAACCATTACAAATTCCAATCACTAAACCCCCATTTTGAATGAACTCTCTAACTTGTTCTCTCATTCCAAAGCGTAATCTGTTTCCTAATAATCGTCCACTTCCTAAATGATCGCCAAATGAAAATCCACCTGAAACAGCCATAATGTTGAATTCACTAAGATGTCTTTCACCACTAACAAATTTGTTTACATGAACTCTTTCTGATTTAGCTCCAACCATCTCAAAAACTGCTGCTGTCTCTCTATCACAATTAATCCCAAAACCAGTTAGAATTGCGACCTTGGCTGTCATTCAGGAGCACCCCCATCTAAAGTCCCCTTCCAAGCAGCACGTAATTCAGGGATTGATTTTGATAAAATAGGCACAGATTTGTCTGTTACTATCAAATTGTCATTGTTATTTACAACCCCTATACGAGTATACGAAATCGTTGTGAGAAATGACTCGAAATTAGTAGAATTTTCTGGAGAAACACTTACCAAAATCCTCCCTAAACTTTCACCAAATAACGCTCCCCATTTATCGAGTTCGTCATCAAACCCTCTAAGAGCAGATATCTCAATATCTGCTCCTGAATCTATTCCAATACATGATTCGGCAATTGCTACTGCAAGGCCCCCATCCGAACAATCATGTGCACTGGCCACTAAACCTGAATGCATTGCTTTAGTCAGAATTTTGTATGTGGCTAGATTTCTTTCGGGCTCGATTGATGGGACAATTCCCCCAATTCCACTTTGGCCACCTGATTCTTCACGGAACATGTAAGATAATTCACTTGCACCTAATTCTTGTCGTGATTCACCAATCAAATATATGATGTCTCCACTGTTTTTGAAATCTGAAGAAACTGCATAACGAACGTCTGGATGATCCCCCATTAAACTGAACAATAATGTGGGGGGGACGCTGATTTTTTCCCCATCTAATGTTGCATCATTTTTCATCGAGTCTTTACCAGAAATACAAGGTAAAGAATACGCACGACAAACATCTTCTATAGCCCTATTTGCTCGTACTAATTGGGCCAATTTGAATCGCCCATCTGGAGTCTTTTCACTCTCTACTGGATCAGGCCAACAAAAATTATCTAATCCTGCAATACGATTCAAATCAACTCCAACACAAACTGCGTTTCTAAGAGCCTCGTCTACACTTGCTGCAGCCATTGCATAGGCATCAATATCTGAATATCTAGGCACAATGCCACAAGAAATGACGGCTCCTCGTGTTTCACCAGGAATCGGAGCAATTACTGCCGCATCACCTGGAGCATCATGATTTACTCCTCCAAAAGGTTTGATTACAGTTTGTCCAATAACTTCATGATCATAAGATCTAACCCACCATTCTTTACTAGCAATATTTGGCCTAGCCATCAATCGACAAAGAATTGTTCCCATTTCTTCTGCATTTAATTCACCATCAACTGGGAAAATTATTGGAGGATGATGTGGTGTTCTCCATTCTGATTCTAATTGTAATTGTGGGCAACCATCATGTAAGAAATTAATTGGCAAATCTGCAACCACATTATCTCCATTTCTAACTAAAAATGTTCCAGAATCTGTAAATGTACCAACAGCAGTTGCTTCTACTTCATGTAATGTTGCAAGTGTCTCAAATGCATTTGCATTTTCAGCTGTTACACCAACAGTCATTCGTTCTTGGGATTCTGATACTAAAATCTCCCATGGACTTAGTCCGTCCTGCTTAAGTGGAACTGCTGACAAATCTAAATCTGCACCCCCTGTTAATTCAGCCATTTCACCTACACTAGATGATAGTCCACCTGCACCATTGTCAGTAATGACTTGGATATATCCCAAATCCCTGGCCTCTAGCAACATATCCAACATTTTCTTCTGGGTGATAGGGTCTCCAATTTGGACGGCGCTACTAGGACTTTCGTCTGTCAATTCTAAACTAGAAAAAGTAGCGCCATGGATACCATCACTACCTACTCTCCCACCTACCATGTAAACTAAATCTCCAGGAGTAGGGGTTTTGATATGGCTCTCGCGACCATCTGGAAGAAATCGTGGTAAAATCCCTACTGTGCCACAATATACCAATGGCTTTCCTATGTATCTATCATCAAAAACGATGGCTCCATTGACTGTAGGGATCCCACTTTCATTTCCTCCCGCTCTAACTCCAGCATGTACTCCTCGCATCACTCTAGATGGATGAAACAAACCCTCTGGTAAATGACCATCATAATCTGGTGGACCAAAACAAAAAACGTCCGTGTTTGCAATAGGGCGTGCACCCAAACCAGTTCCCAAAATATCGCGATTGACTCCAACGATACCAGTCATTGCCCCACCAAATGGATCTAATGCTGAAGGAGAGTTATGTGTTTCAGCTTTAATGCATAGACTCCAATCAGGAGTCCATTCAATTACACCTGAGTTATCGTGGAAAAGAGACAGTAACCAATCTACTTCTTCTTGCATCTCTAATGCTGGTTTCATAATATACGTCTTGAATAATGAGTCAATTTCTGAGTCTTCACCTGTTTCATGATCAACATGGTGAATCTTGGCTGCGAATATTTTGTGCTTACAATGTTCAGACCAAGATTGTGCAAGACATTCTAATTCTACATCTGTAGGAGCGTTAGGGGGTAGTCCTCTCGAATTTCGAATTGCTTGAATATCTGGGTCCCGATAATGAGCTTGAATTGCTTTCATTTCATTGAGATTTAAGGCCAGTAATCCTGTTTCACTAAGTTCAATTAAGTCTTCATCTGAAACCTCTAAATCAATAATTGAAGGGGGGGCTTGTTCTAAATTAGCTCGTTCTGGAAAATCCAATAATGGCCACGGTTCAGTTGGGTTGTTTCGGCGATCTGTTGATTTAGCACGTTCAATCAAAGGATTGTGAAGTTGTCCAATTAACCATTGAATATCTACATCAGATGGAACATCCCAAAAGTGATATCCGATTGTTGTAGAAACTGCCATTTGGGAATGATTAGGAAATAGTGTTTGTAATCCATCCAGAGCTGCTTGAGCACGATTATCAGTAACTCCTGGTTTAAAACCAATCAAAATTGACAGATCTGGTAAAGATGTAAATTTTGATGTGTCGAGTATTGGAGTGTCAACTGTTACTTCTTCCAAGATAGGATCTGAAAAAAGATCTGTTGCAGCTCGGTTTTTTTCATCAAGGGTGAAATTACCCTTAACCAAATATCCAAGAGTACTACGAACCGAGCCAATCATAACAGAATGATCAGATTCTAATTGACGTCTGATGGATTCTCCTCTACTATCAATCAATCCACCCCCTACATTTGGTAGAACCTCAAAACGATGTATGTCTACCACAACTGCCCATCCTCAAGGTAGTGCCTTAGCGGGCCGTCCTTCA
>Ga0115012_10002676_pt1 | contig 10447 bp, 8 predicted proteins | sample TroAtlMetagenome_FD_88706 | JGI IMG/M metagenome (GOLD analysis project Ga0115012, IMG submission 88706) | Marine eukaryotic phytoplankton communities from Atlantic Ocean - Tropical Atlantic ANT10 Metagenome | ecosystem: Environmental > Aquatic > Marine > Oceanic | place: Tropical Atlantic Ocean...
TACAGTACAGTACAGTACAGTACAGTACAGTACAGTACAGTACAGTACAGTACAGTACAGTACTGTACGTTACAAATCTCTGCTGTCTCGTGAGATTTTACACTGCTGCTACACCATTAAAAGACCTTTTTCTACATTACCAATGTTACCAATGTTGCGTTACAAATCTCTGCTGTCTCGTGACGAGAATCGATTATTTTGAGTCTGTGACAGGTTGCATGATTTTATTTTGTGTAAAATCGTGAAGTCCTCCAAGGAGGACTTCACCCTACCCTGACAAGGAGACTTCACCCCACCCACCTAGGAGATTTCTGATAGTGGATGCATACATGATTCTTTTCTCCATATAAAAGGAGGCAAAAAATAAGAATCATAATAAAGATGCCGCCAGAAGTCACACTCACCACATTTGAGATATTAAGCCTGATTTTTGATATTTCCATCACCATTCTGCTTATTTTCCAGATCATCAAATCACATCACGGGGATTGCAGAGGAGCTGTTGTATCAAAGATTCAGTCGTCAGATGGACAATGTGTTACTCGTGAGGCAAAATTAAGTATGCATGAGACGCCTCATGAATATCACTATGAGCTTGAAAAGCTAAACCACTGAAGGGATTTCAATTTGTGGATTCTTATTCATGATCACTTCTTATTCATATAAGTCAGATAAAGAGAAGGTTAGGGGTATAGTCTGAGGGAAAGAAAGTTCAAAAATGAGGAAACTAAGCGTCAAGAAAAATAAGATTATGAATATAAAATCCAAATTAATTGTGTTAAAGCACATATCAAGGAGAAATTGTGCACTTCTTCCTTACCTTGATGATGAAAGTCTACACATCCTTGGCGAGTTTATTTTCAATGTAATAACACAGCGTGTTAAATTAGATAACAAACAGATTAAGAAAGTTAAAAAGATTTTGAAAAAAGATAAACATTTCTACGAAAAATTGATTGATGTGGATACAGATGATCCGTTGGGTTATTTCAAACAAACCCTTAAATTAGATCCTCAAGTGGGACAAGGGATTGTATCCCTCATTGCCGCTCTAGCTCCACTTATATCTTCCCTTATACTACGATAAAAGACACCTAAACCTAGATGTATTTGTACCATTAAAAATCTAAACTTTCAAGTGATATATTTCAATTTATATATATTTGAATAAAATTTACATATCAAGCAAAGTTATTGTCTTTCTTTTTTTTGCCAAGAGATGTTCATCTTTTTCTGACTTCCGTCTTTTTTTTCCTTTTCCAGTCAACACTTGATCAAGCTTATCACGAGCAATTCTTTTCACAACAGATTTTGATTTATTCCCAGTTCTCTTCAATGATTCCCTCATGATTCTCTTTGCTTCATTTGGATCTTGTTCGATAAGTGCAGATGTTGCAGCCGTTGCTGCTGAGGCTATTGTATCATTAAGAATATCTTTTCCAAAATCAGATTTGATGAATTGTTTACCGGATGATGCAGCATGTTTCACAAAAGATTTTCCAAAGGGAATAACTTTTTTCAAAAGACTGGCGAATATTCCGCCTAATCCGCGACCTCTTTGCAAAGAATGTTTGTCAACATTGAAAATACCTCTTCCTCTTTGAATAGGATATGGGTCTGTGTAAAACATTTTTTTATTTTGGAGCTGTCTTCCCGCTTTACTTATATGATGGAGGGTTTACATAACTGTTGTGGATGATACTTGTCCAGTTTTGTAATCAATTGACATTCTCTCCCTGGATGATGAATAAACAATTAGCCTTGTTGTTTTAGGCAAAGCAACTTTTGTCTGCATTTTCAAATTAATTGTTCCTGGATGACTTTGATGTTCATGATAATTGCAACATTTATCAACATTCAAATCCACAATCCAGAAAAAGTTTCCATCAATCCAATCGTCTGCACTGAGTCCAATATCATCATTAGAATTTTTCAATTTCAATTTGTCCAAAAATTCATTCACATATACATGATGATAATCCATGGAATCTTTATCTAGTTTCACAGGTTGTGAGGGGTATGAAGTTCCATTTACAAGTAGGTAAAACTCCTTAAGGTCAAAAGGTTGGAAATTGAAGGGATTTTTGGCCACTGATCCATCAAATGCATCATTTTCAATCATTCCGAAAACAAGATAGGATGGCATTTTGTCCGTATGAAACATTGAATATATGGAGAGGTCATTTACATTCGCTGGATAATTGAAGTAATGGATTTGACATTTGTCGTAGGAATATACTAGAGGTTCTTCCAAAATATTTTGCTCATAATGTTGGAGATATTCAGGTGATGGAATCATTTTGTCAAATTCCAGAGTCGAATCTTTGATTTCAAATTCAAATGTATTGTCATTGCCTATATCAGACAGCAATGCAAAAGAGTCTGAATTCCTTTCTATTTCAAACCTCAGCTGAACTCCTGGCTGTAAATATTGGTCAATGTTGGCTAGATCAATTCTCAACTTTACCGAAAAATGGTAAAAATTATTAGTGCAGAATAATTCAGAGCGATTTTTGAATCCTGTATTAGAGTTTGATGCTCTTGTCTTGTTGACATCATCAAAGTGCCCAGCAGTATCTTGATCAAATCCGTGGTATTTAAGACTTTGTTCTTTTGCTCCTTTGGAAAATGAAAGAATGTTGTCCATGTACGCACGATAGCTGTAGCTTTTGGCTGCAGAGTCACCCATTTGGAAATCATTGATTTGATAGGTTATTTTTGATATAGTGCTGTGGATGAAGTTATTTACAACAGAACAAGCAATGTCCCGATTTTGATCAGCTGAAATGATAGGTGTGGATGGATTTGTTTTGTTTGTGACTTTTATCTTCCCATTCCACGTTAATGTATTCAAATCAATGAAATTCTTGTGATCTGGAGGACAATGATATTGCCAAGGACCATATTTGGATGAATAGTTTAGAGGATAGAGCACTTCATGGAAGTTGCCGGTAAAATATTCAGAAATTTTCTTTTTATCAAGCATATGGTCCTCATAATTAGGAAACACTCCTCCAACACCTGACATTTTTTCTTCTTTATATTCTCAAGTATTGGCCGCCTTATATGATATGTAACTATATAAAGTGGATACTAACTGTAAGGTTTAAATCTTTTTATACTGTATGGTTTCTGCTGATCCATCTTCAGCGATTTCCATTTACTCAGATACTCATCAGAATCAGCTTCTTTCAGAAATTTAAAATCAGAAGGTGTTACAAGAGACTTTGCAATATCATCAGTCTCCGGGTTTATTCTATAACCAACTGTATCTCGTTTTCTTTTAAATTGAACCCTTCTATCATTTAGTTTTGACTTTAACCCCTCAACCCATTGATCTTGTCCATTGGCTTTTTCTAATAATGAATTTGAAGAGGCAACCATCTCCTTATCATCATCATTTTCTTTCTGATTATCTATATTGTCAGACTTATGGTCCAAATTTTTAGAACTGTGACTCAAATTAGCTGCATTATGATCCAAATTGTTCGAATTATGTTCCAACTGGTTGTATGGATATTGGTGTGCAATGTTCTCAGCTGAGCTAGCATTCTGCTCATCATTGTGAGAGAGACTATTATCTGACATAACATTATTCCTATTTTGATTTTTAAGCATCAGCCTTCCTTTACTTTTGGCAATTCTCGGATCATTTTTTTTAGATTTAAACTTAATCATATTTCTTGTACTTGCATTATTTTGTCTAAAGGTGGACCTTTTCAGTGTCCTACTTTTCATTTTAGGTTTGTAAATAGGAGCATATTCCTGTTTCTTTATAATCCCTGTTTCACTAAGATCATCATTTGAAGTCTTTTCAACTTCCTTGTTTTGTATGTTTGAATTTGAGTGGTGATGGTTTTCATCCATAAAATTGCTATCTATGTTCTGCTTCAACTTTTGGTTGATATTCTTTTCATCAACTTTTTGTCCAATCCTTGCAATGTCAAAAAATTCATCAGATTTTCCTTCACTTTTTTCAAAATACACATTATTGTGGCTTGGTGAATTTTCAGTGAGTAATTGCCCATTCTTTGGGTGTATATACTTATCATTCTTTTGTCTATTTTTAACAGGCTTTATGCTAACATTTACACCTCCATCACATAAATCTTTATTTTCAAGAGAAAGTTTGAAGTCTCTGTTCGAATTTCTTTCAAAGTCATGTTTGCTTATCAAATACATGGATTTGAATGTTGATGGAGACATAATAATGTATACTGTAACAAGCTTATCAAATATATTACTTTTGTAACGATATTTGTCAGGACAAGTCTGAGATAAATCAATGTCCAAATAAGTGTATGAATTTTCTGTTGCTTTTCCGTAAATATCCTGAAGTACCTTGTTTGCTTTTGGTCTCAATTGAGAAAAGAATATATGTGGTTCATTCAACCTTACACTTTTAAATAGTGTTATATGAGTAGAATTCCTTGAAATGTTTTTCAGTGATGTATTATTAAAGATAGATTGTGTCAGCACCAGCCAACTTATATTTCGATGTCTGGCTTTAATCAGAAAATGTTCAGATATTTCTGGTAACTTATTTGAGAAGTAAAGATCATCACAAATGATCAACAGTCTTTCCCGATTATTCTTTGTCAACCCTTCCAAATCAACATCTTCCTCATTAAAGCATTTTGTAGGAATAAAATTGTTAAATTTATTGTAAATCTTCTGAAATTCCTTATATATTATTATCACATTTGAAGGAGGTTGATCAAAAAGTCTGTTAGCTTGACTAACAATTTGAAGAGCAAAATTGGTTTTTCCACTACCAGATGAACCAACCAGACACCACTTGAATGGCCACTTAATGCTTACATCTATAGGTTCCATTTATGATTTATTAATCTAGCCTTACTTATATGCACTTTCACACATTTTCTGGCAAAATATGCTTAACTTCACTTAAAGGTAGCCATTGATTAAACTTCTCTGGCCATCCCAGCCATTTTACATATATATGAGGTTTTCCCTGAATATTTTTTCTTTTAAAATCCTTGAAATTGGGATCAATTTTGTAAAATTCATCATCGGAGGGAGTGAAATGAACCAAATACTCCTCATAAAATGAACCAATGACTTTCTCCCCCATAAGATCTTTAAGATAATATCTATCTTTTGAAAGATTCCTGTCAATATGATATATCTTAAAATACTCTGTGGTAGCACTTTTTGTGTAGCCTTTTGTAAACGATCCCTTCTGTTTAAAAATCTTAACAAAGTCTCCTCGCTTAAATTTTGTCAGCTTTTTATTCTTCTTGTATCTTTTCCTATCAAACAAGGAATATTTCTTGAGGTTGGTCCTAAGTATATATTTCTGATTTTTTTCTTTTTCTGCCTCTATCGGTGTCATTTTCAAAGTGCGATGTCTACGATTATGGTAAATGTCCAAAGAATCTTCTATGAAGTCTATCCACCGTAGAGAATTTTCTTTTTCCATCATTTGCACCAAAATTCTCTTAAATGTGCGGTTGAATCTTTCAATCATAGCACATTTTATTGGCTCCATGGCAATGTACAGTTTGACATTATTTTTTTGGCACATGTTGATGAATAGCTTGCTAACAAACTCACCACCACCATCTACCCTTAAATATTTTGGTTTTTGTGCATTTTGATAAAGGTAGTTTACTTTTTCAGTGACGGTTTTTGTATCTTTTGACTTTAACTTTGATACCCTTACCATTTTTGTAAATGTATCAATGATTGCTAAAAGGTAAAGATATCCATCATTTTCCTTGGCAAGATCTGGATGGGTGAAAAACATCAGATCAGCTTCCCAAAGATAATCATCTCCGTATGTTCTTATCGGTGGCAGAAATTTAGGCTTCTTAAATTCTTTATGCTCTGTATAGGTATTACTTTTTGACAACACATTTTTCAGATCTTTATTGTCGATATCTACAAATCGTCTTACCTCCTGAAGACTTCCGAAACTAAATGGAAGATTTCCATGGTATTGTTGCAATAGTTCCTCCTCGTCCATTTGATTTGGTATGAAATGACCTTTATTATGTGAATAGAGATTAATTTATTCTAAATTTGAGCTGATTAATTCAAAGTATGCCAACGAAAGCTTTTCCCTTTCCTGGATATTGTATCTTGAAAAAGTTTGAAGCCATCTTTTGAATTGCTTCAGTGATTTTTCAAAAGACATAATGTAGCAAAATACCAAACAATGTTTACCACAATTTATTGAGTCATTTGTTTGGATGGGTATTGCATTCATTATAACATTCTTATCAAATTTTACCAAAAAATCTGATATATTGACAGAAAACTGGAAATTTAAATTTAATGAGTCAAAATAAAGTATGCATTCTTTTGTAATGCACAGTGAAATCCAGTGTTGGCCAGAATTTTCTGATGAATCTGTGTTAACTATAAGAATACCTGTGTCTGTTTTGGGTAACAAGGATAATTCATCGGATGCAAATACGCCCAAAAAATCTGTGAATCTCATACTTTTTGCATAACCATTCAATTGATTTGAATCCATTGGTTAATCATACCAATGACAGTGATTTATATGAAAAGGTTGACATATGATGCTGAAAATCATCCAATCTTTTTAAATTCCAATTGAAGCTTAACATCCCCTTCGTCAACAAAATCTATAAGATCTCCTTTTCTTGTCAACAGCTTTACTTCAATATCATCCACACGATCATACTTTATTTTCACTCCATCGTGATTGTCAAATTGAATATAATTGCAGCCTGTGACTTCTTGTTGATCAGGTATTGATATTATCTTCAGAATAGTAGGTCTACTCTGAGCATAAAATGATTCTTCTACAATATTTGATATAATTACCATTTCCTGGTGTTGAAATATAAATATATTAGGCTTCGTAACTCCTTTAAAAACTGTTTTGGAAGGAAACTTGGTATTACCAGTTTGATAAGAATATGAAAACCCAAGCATCTTCATCATATCAGGCTCAAAAAAACAATCAAACATTTTAGTTTCAAGTTGAATGTTGTTATTCACCATGGAAAAATGTGGTTTTTTTGCTGGAAGGAAGTTTCTTAAAGTTTCTTTTATCTTTTGGTTCAAAAGAAAAATTACATTTTCGATGCTTTTCACATGACACTTATCAACGCTTATCTCATGAGTTATCTTGTTATCATCAGGATTTTCAAGATACAATTTACACACTTTGGGTAAAATGTTTTGGACTTTTGGGAACACAATGGACTGAAGTGATACCGCCCACTTGTCTCGTTCAGAAAATAACAATGGGAAACTGAGCTTGTTCTTGAAATGACAAGCCTTATTATCTGGGAAAAGAGCCAAGTTTCCTTTGTCTGAGGAATATATTGTAACAGGGAACATATCCTCCTTGGTAGTCCTCTCTAGCATAAGAAGAGTGGGTACACCAACATCAGCTTTTAAGGACTTAAAATTCTCATTCAACAATTTTATATGAAACAGGTTCCCTGGCACACTCTTTAAGACTAATGGATACTTGAATTTATGATGCGTGGTTTTACCCTTTTTGTTTGCTAACGGAAAGAAGTTTAAAATTTTCTTCTGATTTGATCCATATAATGAATGCTGGATGAAGTTAGCCTCAACAAAAACTAGGTTTGGGAAATTCACTTGATTATTGAAATATCCATCTGCAACATGTGTTCTCTTTTTTCTGAATAGGAACATAGAATCTGATGCAGTTTTGAAAACTTTCAATGGTTCATCATTTTTTGGTGTGATCATATCATGGGAGAGCAATAACTTAAGCTCATATGGTACTCGATTTTGGTAAGACTTTGCCAATTCATAATTCACGCATTTGAAATAATCTATAGATGCTGTGAATTTGATTTCCTCATTTGGATAAATGGATAAATGTTTCAGTCGCACTTTATCTATTCTTTCAATTCCCAGTAAATTGCACAAGGTCTCATCAAATATAACTTTTCTTAGTTTTGCCTCTAAAAATATGTATCGGAAAGCTTTTTTTATAAGCACAGATTCAGTCTGAGATTCAAGGCTTTTTAGAATTTTTTGTCCAGCCTCTCTTTTTTTTCTGTGTGAAAAATCACAAATTTTACATTTCCGCGACTTAGTCTAAGACTGAAAAGTCCTCCCCATTCTCTCAAGCCTATTGAATTTCTATTTTCCAACAAATATGAAATCATGGAGTCCAGTTCATTGACATCTTCATCATTGTATGGTATCCCAGAATTGAGTACACATTTTTTCATGCTTGTCAAGAAAACATTAAGTGAAAGTAAATTAATTTTTTTCAATACATCACGATATGAAATTAACAAATTTTTTTGATTAAATATATCCAGCTCAAACTCAATTTTAAAGTATTCATTCTGACCATCCACTTGGAAATGCACATCAATATTTCCTTTTGGTTTGTCATCAGATAGTTGTCTGTAATTATTGTAGATTGTGGATGTTTTTTCCACTCGTTCCAGATTATCAGTATAAACAAGCTGCAAATTTTCATTTTCATCATCTATATCAGCAGATAGTTTCTTAACTAAATCATTTGAAGGAAGGTCTATCTCTTCAAAATATTCTGATAACACAAAAGAATTGAAACCTAGGAGATTGAAAATATTTTGACTCATAAATATATTCAAATTTGATTCTATATTTATCACACCTGATGCTGTTATCTTTATGGGTTTCACTACATGGAATGGAAACATGGTTCTATTAAGGAATTCAACCATTTCCTCTTTTGAATCTATAGTAACATCTTTCACATATGCAACAGAAATGGCAAAATTCAGTCTTGGATGAATTTCAACCAAAACATTATAATCAATTTGAGATAAGAATGAGAGCGAAGTGAATTCTCTTGACATGAACATATTAGGTCTCCTTTCCTGTGTTTTACTGTTTTGAAACATTGATTGAAACAGTGAGTCATTTCTAAATTCGAGTGGAAACTCTCTAATGTTATGCTCTTTTCCTCTAATAAGTGTAATGATATGTGGATAGCCATGATCAACTATAGTTGGAAAAGTTGCATCAAAAAATATTTCTTTAAGTGCAAGGTTGAATTCACCATCTTTGTAAAAATCTTCATGAATTTCATTACTAAATTTTGTTCTTGAATTTATTTCATCTGTAAAGTTTTCATCGCTTGTCAAGAAGAGTGCCATTTTTCAAAATTACCACTTAACTTCACTTATATGTACATATTGCGATCATACTTTGAAGACTGTCACAGTAAAGCTAGCAAAAGAAGTCAGAAAAGATCTTTATTAATTGACAAAATTATATTTTTTCATCAACTCATATCTGTGAAAATTTCACTTTCTATCATTAACGGTTTAGAAACAGCAAACATTTGAATGGGATTTTTCAGAAGAAGGTAAAACCTTTTGCAACATCTATAAAACTGATAATCAATTGACACATTTATGGGGAATGAGAGCCTGGCATTGGAGTTATCATACGACTTAGGACTGGGCTGTTCACCCTTGTTTTCCAACAGCACCGACTATGACAGCAGTTACCCATGAATCCGTCTTACTTTTGTGCACCTCATGGGAGGTCGCCCAGTACAGACATACTGTTGGAAAACAAGTGTGACCATCTCATTGCCCAGCCCCACCTCAGACAATACCAAAATGTGTCAATTGAATATCTGGATATAAAAATTGATATTTAAATGAATGCTCATAAATTACTGATGCCTACACCAAAACATATCTTTTTATAGTACTTTGAAGACTGTCACAGTAAAGGTAGCAAAAGAAGTCAGAAAAGATCTTTATTAATTGACAAAATTATATTTTTCATCAACTCATATCTGTGAAAATTTCAGCTTTCTATCATTAACGGTTTAGAAACAGCAAGCATTTGAATGGGATTTTTGAGAAAAAAAATTGAAAGTGTCACGCAAGTGCCACCCGATTAACCCCCAGGTGTCCAAGGGTCAAACGACAGGAGTACTCCGAGTTCTGCCAGTTTCAAAAATTGAAAATGGTAGAACCAAGACCTGCATTGGGCCATGCAGTTTCACCTGCATGTAAACCCCGTTTGATACATGAGGCGTAATCCCCCCCAAAACATAGAGTATAGTACAGTACTGTACTGTACTGTACTATACTGTAATGTAATGTACTGGGAATCACGGCAGGGGCGTAAGCCCCCCAAAGAAAAAACTCATCGGGAAGGTTAGAAAAACTTTAGGACTAAGTCCTAAAAATAAACAGATTTATTTTCTAACACCTTCCTTTAGAGATGTTAACAGCTCCAATTGAGCAGAGCTACTGAGCCAATTGAATTCTGGGAACTTATATAGGTGAGTAGAATGGGGGAATCCCCTTTTCCAAACTACAGTACAGTACAGTACAGTACAGTACAGTACAGTACAGTACAGTAACGTACAGTACAGTACAGTACAGTACAGTAACGTACAGTACAGTACAGTACAGTACAGTACAGTACAGTACAGTACAGTACAGTA
>Ga0115012_10002678_pt1 | contig 10443 bp, 12 predicted proteins | sample TroAtlMetagenome_FD_88706 | JGI IMG/M metagenome (GOLD analysis project Ga0115012, IMG submission 88706) | Marine eukaryotic phytoplankton communities from Atlantic Ocean - Tropical Atlantic ANT10 Metagenome | ecosystem: Environmental > Aquatic > Marine > Oceanic | place: Tropical Atlantic...
ATGTTGTTAAACAGGTTATTGATGATGAGAAGAGACTAGGAGGATCTTTAAGACAAGCTAGAGCATAATGTATGACACAACGCTAAATTACGAAGCTCACTTTTTTATATCAGGATCGGGAGCGGATGGAGGCACTCCAGCAGCTAGAGAGCTTTCAGGAGTAGAGAGTCTTGATATAGGATATACCAACGGATCTAGTGTTTTAGCCCCTCTAGGCTCAAGCAGGGGCCTTACAGCGGTAGCTGGGGCAACTAACCAAGCAGTGTCTTTTTCTAGATCTCTGATATATGACGATCCTGTTTTAGATTTTACTGGCGAGTCTAAAGTTATGAAGGGAAGTTTTAATTACGATAATAATACTTCCTACGGATTCTCAAGCGGTTATTTGAATTCATATTCAGTAAACTGCGCGGTCGGGACAGTGCCAAAAGTTAGCGCTAGCTTTGCTGTTTATGATGAGATGAGAAGCGGGATTAATGCAACAGGATCAACTAACACTAATATATTCATACCCAGCCAAGGATCTATAACTGCGACTTGTGATAATAGCTCTACAAACAGAGTCGTTGGATTTGATTATTCTTTAACTTTAAATAAAAAGCCATACTATAGCATTGGGTCTGAAGGGCCTGTTGAAGTAAAGCACATCAACCCAATACAATATTCAGCGAGCGTTCAGATAGAGGTCGATGATATATTTCTGCAAAGTGGCTTTGATTTTCTTTCAACCAGAGAAAACAAAACTGTTTCTTTTTCTGTTAAAGGTAGAGATGGAACTACTCTTCAAAATCTTACAATACCAAAAGCTTCATTAGTTTCAGAACAATTAACTTCTAGTTCAGATGGAGCTGTTCGTTTAACTCTTAACTATTTAGGTCACTCATGAGCGAAAGTTTATTTTATAATAGGGATCAAAATATTTCTGGCATATCCATACCAGCAAGCTTTTCTGCTTTAGGTTTAACTCCAGTTTATGGATCTACGGTTGAATTTAGAGCTAAAAACCACAGCTATACTACTGATGATTTTTATTATAATTTAATTCCTATGTCAGTGGATAGTTTGACTGCTAAATTTGGTTTAAAGTATGATGTAAACGAATCTAACGCGCAAAAACTAGCTGTATTTTTCGAAGCTCAATCAGGAAATAATAGTTTTAAATTCTCACCAGACAGTTCTAATATATACCAAGAAATGTCGGGAGTTTGTGACAGTTACGGAATAAGCTTTATTAATAATCAACATTATCAAGTAGCAGCCTCCATAAATGTTGATCATGCTCCGACACTGTTAAAATGGTCTGGTATGGGGTCTTTTCCTAATTTATCTTTCAGAGCTTACAATTATTCTATTCCATACAAAAAATATGATGTTGTTTATACAGGTATAAATCAAAACAAACTAGACAACTTTTATTATTGCACGGGAGATCACTCATCTACGTTAACAAACAGCCCCACAGGGACTTCTTCTATGTGGAGCCAAAAATTCTTTTTTGAGCCAGATATAGGCAGCCAAACAAGTGTTAATATTAAAGCTGATAAATTAGAATATAAAAACTCTTTTATACAAAGGTTAAAAACAAATGATAATATTTCTACTTTTGATGTTAGCTACACTTTTAGTAATATTTCTGATGCCCAAACCAAAAGCATGATTCACTTCTTAGAAAGCAAAGGGGGCTATAGAAGATTTGAACATCAAATACCATCTGTTTATAATAGACCTAAAGTTTATTATTCTGATAGTTGGTCTCACACTTGGAACTATGTTAACTCTAATACTTTAACAGTAAATTTGAAACCTGATCCACTAGGAGTAATCCCAACAGGAACATAATATGGCTAGAAATATAATAAAAAGTTATAATTCTATAGTTGCGGTTCAAGATGCAACTGTAGCTTTTTCGACTGCTAACCAATCTCTTAAGCTTCATAAAATAGCCCAAAGCTTAGAATATTCCATAGGTTACTCTAGAGAAGCATCTAAACAAATTGGTTCTCAAGAATTGTCGTCTGACACTTTTAGTCAACAGCCAGATGTGAGTTTAAATGTTACATATATTCCTGAACCTAGTTTTTCTAATGAAGTTCAAGGCAGATTTATAGACAGTAAACCAGTCGGCGGTCCTTTTAAGAATTTCTTTGACCCTACTGATGTAAACGATTCTACAAATTTTTATGTATTAATAACAAAAAACTCCCAAGACACTTTTTTAAGTAAACTACAGTTTTCTACGACTTTAAATTTAAATGGGGACGATGCTATAGGTTTTGGAAATTGTTTTCCAGTCTCTTATGGGCTAAGTTATTCGGTGGGAACTCTCCCTACCGTATCCACTTCTTACATTTGCTCTAATTCAATATTTGACCCTTTAACTGGCACATCAATGGAAATGCCAGCTATAAATTTAACAGGAGGAAACAATGATAATGTAGGTAGGTCACTTTTTACTTTTGGTCAGGATTTATCAAGCGCTGGATTAGAAAAAGCGCCGCCGATTGTTAATCCAGACAATGCCAATAGTGATGTTACGTTACAAAATTTGCAAGTAGGAGGTCAAGTAATATCAGGTAAGCATTTAGTTCAATCTGTTGATATGAACGTAAGTTTACCAAGAGTTTCATCTTATGGATTGGGTAATGACTACGCTTATAATAGAAAACGTCAATTTCCCGCCAATGGAACATTTAGTGTTTCCTCTTTAGTTTCGGGTATGGAGAGCGGGGCTATGACAGGAGTTTTAAACTCTGACCAAAACTATCAATTTGATTTGAAATTAGAGGCCAGTGGAAAGCAAATGATTTATCGCATCGAAGATGCAAAACTAGACTCTTATAATTACTCTATGAGCGTTAACGGAACAATGAGTTACAGTGCAGACTTCAGCTTTAAAGTAACGCAAGAAAAAGGGTTAAAGGTTAGCGGGACTGCCTACTAGTCGTAGTCAATTTTAATGTTTTTGCTTTCGTAACCTTTTTCTTTAATTCTATTAGGGTGTTCTGCCCCATTACGTTCTTTGGAGTAATTGTTATAAAACTTCTCTTTGACTGGATCTAGACCGCCAGCTTTTTCAGCTCTTTTTGCACTTAGCTCTGAAGACAAATCCATCATATCTCCTATTGTGCCTTTTTTGTTGTAAGTGGCATCAATATATTGTTGTTTATTAAATGGATCGATAGTGTTGTCAATAGATGCGTTGGGAGCAAGGAAAACCCTGCTCCACTCAACGTCATCTTCTGAATAAACATGTTCATCATTCATCCCTTGAAATACCTCTCGGTATTCCTCTCTTTCAGGATGCTTATAAACATAAATAGGCATTATTTAATATCTATTTTTTTTGTAGCGGTTACCTCTTTTTTGGGAAGGGTAATATTTAAAAGTCCGTTCTTTAAAGAAGCTGTGATGTGATCTTCTGAAACTAAATCATATAAAAATAATTTAAATGACTTATTTCTCTGTTCATTTTCAGCTTTAATTGTTAGAATACTATCACTAACTTTAATATCTACATCTTTTTTAGTAAATCCAGCTAATTCAAATTCAGCTTGATAAACATCCCCAGAATCCTTAACTGGATGCCTGTTAAAAGAGATAGGTTTATTTTGTTGGTTAGTAATATCGTTTAATAAGTTGTTAATTAATGAGTTCATAGTTATATATATTAACATTAATCATGCCAATCTATTTTTCCTTAAAAACAAGGGATAAAATAGCTTCAGCAGTTTTCTTGTAAGTCATAGTGTCCCCCATTTTGACACCCTCTGTGTTAATCTGTCCCGCTTTAGATTCTGCTTTTTCCATAGCAGCAACAGCTTGGTCTTCAGTCCATGTGTAGAAAACACCATTATTAAAATCATTTTGTTTTGTGAAAAATATACCATCTTCACAAGGCATATTTCCAGAAGACTCAATCAGAATAGAATTTTCTTCTGTTGCCCAATCTCTATGAGAAGTTTCGTTTAAGACTATACTCCACTTTCCTAAACAGGTAGAATTAAAGGCTGGCAGGTTCCAACCCTCTCCTCCCGAAAGACCTGTTAAATCAATGTCTATCGCATTTAAAAATTCGTTAACTTCTGAATTCTTAGCGAGACGAGGAATTATATTTAGATTGCTGTAATTAACACCTTGAGTGACCTCATTCCATATCCCTTGCATTTGTTGTGGGTTAATGAATGGATTACTAACGCAACAAGAAAGTTGGTATTTAGGATTGTTGCCATACTTCTTTAACCAAGATTGAATAATCTTTTTGGTGTGTTTTCTATTCTCGTATTTGCCCATTAAACCGAAATGAACAACATCTTTAAGATATTCTTTTTCGGTTCTTTTAAAGTCTTCATCAAATCCCAGAGGGATAAAATGTGTATTGTCCAGACCTTTACCTTTAAAAAGGTTTTGCGCGTATTTAGAAGAAAAAATTATACTATCTTGTAAAGAAGCGATTTTTTCCTCTAGTTTAGTAGGTTCGCTGCACTCATAAAATGTAATCAAGTGCTGATCTTTAGTTTTTTTATTCTCGGCCCCGTTCAAATGCCACAACTTTAAAGTAGGAGTATCTTTTGAAACTGTATCCCACCTTTTATTTACACTATCTTCAATGTACTTTTTTAAATCGTCGGTTAAATCAAAAGCGGAAAGATCTGGGTCACCTGCGGGAAAGATGCCCAGATCTACGTTTAGCTTTTGAAATTCTCTGATAATGTTAAAAGAAACATTACCAAAGCTCAAACTATTTAAAGGAGCTTCTAGAATTAATTTCATTTAAAATGGGACATCATCACCTTGTACATCACTTGAGCTGTTGCCTCCATCTCCTTCGGCTTTGTCAGCTTTTTTAGAACTCAAGAACTGGAGGTCTTTGACTCTGATAAAATATTTGCTGAACTTCTTGCCCTCTTTTTCCCAAGACGACATACAAAGTTCTCCATTAACAATAAATTCTCTTCCTTTCGAAAGGTATTTTTCAGCAATTTCTGCCGTCTTATCCCAATATTCAATGTCAACAAAACATTTAGTTTTTGCGTTTGATGTTGAAACGCCAGCTCTCAAGCTGACAACTTTTTTACCATTGCTGGTAGTTCTTACTTCTGGATCTTTAACCAGATATGCTGCGGCTGTAATAGAATTATACATAATTTGCTTCTTTTTTTACTTTGTTAATAAATTTGTTGTGGATATTTATACATCCTTGTATGCTTAAGTCAAGATTATTCGCAATATATCTCCAAGGAGTGAGTTTATTGTTATCCGACCCGTAACGCATGTCAATTATTTTTTTAACCCTTTCGTCTTTTTCTGTTTTAAGGCATTCATTAAACACAACTAAAGCTTCTTCTTTGTTGATGTCATGGATAAAAGAATCACAACTTGGTTCAATATAAGTATTTTCATCGTCGATAAAATACTCTTTATTTTTCTTCTTTTTGTTAAGGGCGTTTAAACACTTCCACTTAGTTTGGTTAGCTAAATGAGTAGAGAATTTTGTATTTCTAGATGGGTCGTAATTTAAAGCTGAATCATAAATCGTGATTTCCTTATCCTCGACAATTTGAGTCTTATCTAAGACACATTGAGGGCTTGACATAAAATGATTTACCATTGTGTGAAATATCCCAGAGTGCCGATCAACTAAAGCTATAAGGCTTTTTTGGTCGGTATTATCCTCCTGTATTTTGGATATGAGTGTCAGATCACTTTCCACTGAACCCATTCTACTATCTTGTTTTCCTTTTTCCACAGAATTTTACAAAAACTTCTGATTATATTTATAATATATTTATAAAACGTATACGATTAAGTATTACGTTATACTTTATCTATACCGTAATAGGTATAAATTACGTTTATCCCGTTTCACGGTTATTATATGTCTAGGGATTAGTTTGTCAACAAAAAAAAATTTTCTTAAAATTCTCATTTGACATTGCTTCGTGTCCCTGCTAAGTGTAAAATCCTTTAACCATGATTTTCGAAGAACAAGTATCGAGGAAGCCCGACCATTACCCTTGGGCGCAGGAGTTTATTGAGGCAATGCATAACGGTTTTTGGACCGATAAAGAATTTAGTTTTAGCAGCGATATTCAAGATTTTAACGTCAATTTAGATGAAAAAGAGAAGGAGATGATAGTAAGAACTCTTTCTGCAATCGGTCAGATTGAGGTCGCAGTTAAGAAATTTTGGAGCAAGCTTGGAGATAACCTTCCCCATCCGAGCTTGACTGATCTTGGATATGTTATGGCTAACGTAGAGGTTATCCACAACAACGCTTACGAAAGGCTTCTTAAGGTGTTGGGATTAGAGGATATTTTCGAAGAAAACTTGAAATTAGATTTCATCGAAGGTCGAGTGAAGTATCTCCGCAAATATAATCATAAATTTTACAAAGACTCAAAAAAACAATATGTTTATTCCATCATTCTTTTCACGCTTTTTGTGGAGAATGTTTCTCTCTTTTCGCAGTTTTATATTATTAACTGGTTTAATCGCTATCGGAATGTTCTTAAAGATACGGGACAGCAAGTCAAATATACTCGCAATGAAGAAAACATTCATGCTTTGGCTGGCATCAAAATCATAAACACGATTCGCAGCGAACATCCCGAGCTTTTTGATGAAGAGTTGGAAGAGAGAATAGCGAGCGAAGCTAAAGCGGCTTTTGTGGCAGAGAGTCAAATTGTCGATTGGATGATTAATGGATTTAATGAAAAAGGGTTGGATGCTAACCTTCTCAAAGAGTTTATAAAAAATAGAATTAATGATTCTTTGGAAAAAATAGGCTTTCATTCAGCGTTCGATGTTGACACTTCGTTATTGGAAGATACAATGTGGTTCGAAGAAGAATTGATGGGCAATAATGCTACGGATTTCTTTCACTCACGACCAGTTGAGTATTCTAAAAACTCTCAAACATTTGACGCTGACGACCTCTTTTAATGAAAAAATATAAATGGCTAAACAAAGACGCTCGGGACTTCTTAAAAAGGGGTTATTTACAAACAGGAGAAACCGCTGAAAAAAGAGGTCACGATATTGCAGTTGCCGCTGAAAAATCATTAAAAATAAAAGGTTTTGCAGAGAAATTTGAGGATTATTTAGCTCAAGGATTTTATTCTTTATCTAGTCCTATTTGGGCTAATTTTGGCAGAGAAAGAGGATTGCCTATTTCGTGTAATGGAGTCTTTATTGAAGACCGCATGGATTCTATTTTAGATAAACAAGCTGAAGTGGGGATGCAAACCAAGCATGGTGCGGGGACTTCGGGATATTTTGGAGAACTTAGATCAAGAGGGGCAGAAATTTCTGCTGGAGGAACCTCAAGCGGGCCAGCCCATTTCATGGAGCTTTTCGATAAAGTCTCATCTGTTGTTTCTCAAAGTAATGTAAGACGAGGGTCTTTCGCCGCTTACCTTCCTATAGATCATCCTGATATTTCTGAATTTCTTAGAATTAGGTCTGAAGGCAATCCTATACAAGAAATGTCATTCGGAGTGTGTATTACAGACGAATGGATGAGGTCGATGATCGAAGGAGATAGAAAAAAACGATCCGTCTGGGCATCTGTTATAAAGAAAAGGTTTGAGACGGGATATCCATACATATTTTTTACAGACACCGCTAATGCTAATGCTCCTAAAGCTTACAAGGATAAGAAGATGAAAATAACATCATCTAATCTTTGTAGCGAAATATTTCTTCACGCAAACGAGAACGAATCATTTGTTTGTTGCTTATCTTCTCTCAATTTGTTAAAATGGGAAGAGATTAAGAAAACAGACGCAATAGAAACATTAGTTTATTTTCTCGATGCGGTAATGGAGGAGTATATAGAGAAGACTGAACACATTCCCTTTATGAAAGCTTCTCATAATTTTGCGAAAAAACAAAGAGCAATAGGAGTGGGTGTTTTGGGTTGGCATTCATACTTACAAGAGCAGATGATTTCTTTTGAGAGTATGGACGCAAAGTTTTTAAATACAGAAATTCACAAGACAATCAGAAAAAAATGTGACCAAGCTACACAATCTCTTGCTGTTTTATTTGGATCTCCAGAGCATTTAGATGGTTACGAGAGGAGAAACATGACCACAATGGCTATAGCTCCCACAACTTCTAGTTCTTTTATTTTGGGTCAAGTATCTCCGTCTATTGAACCCCTTAACAGTAATTATTTTACCAAGGATCTTGCTAAAGGTAAATTCACTTACAAAAATCCATATTTAGAGAAGCTTCTGGAAGAAAAAAAGAAAAACACTCAAACAACTTGGAAATCAATTTTGCTTAAAGGAGGTTCTGTCCAACATTTGGATTTTCTCTCGCAAGAAGAAAAGGATGTGTTTAAGACATTTGGAGAAATTCCACAAAAAGAAATCGTAATTCAAGCAGCTCAACGTCAGAGGTTTATTGATCAAGGGCAAAGTTTAAATGTCATGATTTCGCCTAAATGCCCCCCAAAACAAGTAAGTGAACTTCTTATATTTGGGTGGGAGCAGGGCGTAAAAAGCTTTTATTATCAACGGAGTGCTAACCCAAGTCAAGAATTAGCGAGATCAATACTTAGCTGCTCTTCCTGCGAGGGTTAAATATTCATTTTTAATATTTAAAAGTGTAATAAATCCTTGATGGAATACGATTTTTCAGATCAGGCTAAAGAATTTTTAGGGTCTTCTAAAAATAAAAAAGAACCTGTTGTTTTTTCTTCAAAAATTATTGCTTTCCTCGAAAGTAAAGTGGAGAGGCACAACAATAGGCGCTCTGAAAAAGTCACTCTTGATCAAATAAAAAAAGTATATAGAAGAGGATCTGTAGCGTTTTCAAGTAGCCACAGACCTGGTAAAAGCAGAGCGCAGTGGGCTATAGCTCGCGTTAATGCCTTTCTTAAAATGGCAAGTGGAGGAGAAGTCAAAGAGTCTTATCGAGCGGCTGATGGCGATATCGCTAGAGGCAGTGAAGATTATTATAATGAACAGGTAGGCGAGGCTTATGTGGATTTCGATGAGGTCGAATTTGGTCTTGCTAAAATTGACCTTTTAAAAGCTAATATCTGTGAAAATGAAATGGATCAAGATATCGAAGATATCAGCTATTCTGAAGAAGAGAAAAAAACTTTAAATAAGCCTTTTAGATTACCCTCTGGCTCGAAAAAGAAATTTGGGGTATATGTCAAAAATCCCAAAGGCAACACTGTTATGGTCAAATTCGGAGACCCTAATATGGAAATTAAAAGAGACGATCCTGATAGACGCAGAAATTTCAGAGCGCGTCATCAATGTGACTCAAACCCAGGGCCTAAACATAAAGCTCGTTACTGGTCTTGCAGATTTTGGAGCAAAAAACCAGTTAGTAAGATGACTTCTAGCGATGCTGTGGCTTGGGATGACGAAGAAGTTTTAAGTGAATGGGGTTGGGATGATGCTAATTTTGCAGATCATCAAGACTTATTAAATTCTTTTCCATTTTTATCTGAAATAGAGGAAGTTGTTGAAGAAGAAGGATTATAAGATATAATCATGCGTTTGCATGAAAGTATTGTTTATATCTGACTTCACACTCCATCATAGGCAAGGTGGTGCTCAAGTAAGCAATAAAATTCTTATCGATAAAGGTAAGGAATTAGGTCTCGACATAAAAGAACACCATCACAATTCTTCGATTACTGATTTTTTTTCGCACTACGACTTAGTGGTAAATTCTAATTTGGAAGCTATAAGCAAAATATCTCCAGAAAAAATTCCACTTATTCTTAAACTTCCCAATTCATCGAGGTTAGAGCATGATTCTTGCAGTTATTTAAATGACGATGTTAGACTAGAATTATTTTCTAAAGCTAATAAAACTTTTTTTTTAAGCGATTATCATTATAGATTCTTTAAAGATTTATATGGTGACTATTTTCATAACGTAGAAATAGTTTATGACCCAGTAGATATCTCTAAATTCAAAAAATCTACTGAAGAAAAAAAGTATGATGTTGTTTATTGTGGCTATTTACATCCTTTAAAGGGTCTAAATAATTTACTTAGGTTTGCTAATCAAAATCCTGATAGAAATATAGATGTATTTGGATGGGGAGAGATTTCTCCTAATAGAGTATTCGAAGATTATCCAAATATAAAATTTAATGGATCTAGGAAATATGATGATATTCCAACTATTTTGCAATCAGCCAAGGCTATTTTCCACCATCCAATCGTTAGAGAGCCATTTTGCAGGATGGTAGGAGAAGCTCTTTTGTGTGGAGTGGAAGAAATTATAGGCGACAAATCAAAAATAGGAGCTTATCTTGAGTTCGAAAAAGTAGGGTATGAGGACTTCAAAAAAGGCTGCCAAAACGCCCCGTCTTTATTTTGGGAAAGGATATTAAAATGAATTTTATTTGTGGTACTTATTTTAAACATCAGTGTCGGCTGCAATTAAGTAGCTATAACGACCCTAGAA
>Ga0115012_10002679_pt1 | contig 10440 bp, 3 predicted proteins | sample TroAtlMetagenome_FD_88706 | JGI IMG/M metagenome (GOLD analysis project Ga0115012, IMG submission 88706) | Marine eukaryotic phytoplankton communities from Atlantic Ocean - Tropical Atlantic ANT10 Metagenome | ecosystem: Environmental > Aquatic > Marine > Oceanic | place: Tropical Atlantic Ocean...
CCGGGCGCCCCCCAGCAACCGCGCCGCGCCTGCCCGGGGTGAAGCCGGGCCGGCTGCTGCCTCCCGCGCCGATGGACGGCCTGGTGCCCCCCCCCCCCCCCCCCCCCCCCCCCGCCCACCCCCCCCCGCACCACTCAGCCACCGCCGTTCACGTTGGAGAGGGGGACCTGCTCTGCCCTGCGGCGGGCTTCTGAGGCTCTTGTAATATCAGTGGATTTGTGGCTGTTCGCCGCATATCTCGGCATCAGGTGGTGCGCGAGCATTGGTGCACTAATGCCGTGCACCCGCCCGACCCCCCCGTTCGCCCTCCCTCCCCTCGCCGTGCGCGGGGCCAGTCCCCGCGGAGCCCAGGCCCTTCTTCTTGGGGCGGCGTTCGGCCAGCACTGGCGAGGCGATCCCCTGGCCGCTGCGGCCCAGGCCACTCCCCTCCCCCTTGAAGCCCATCTTGGCCAGCATGCGCGAGCCGAAGCCCGTCGTGTGCGCCTCGAAGGAGGCGAACTGCTGCAGCCCCATCACCTGGGGCGTCGCCGAGTAGACACCCGGGTTCCCGAGGCCGGGGTGCTCCTCCAGGGCAGCCTCCTCCTCTCCGCCCCCGCCCGCTGGGGCCCCCTCCCCGGCTTCCCCGCTGCTGGGGACCAATGAGCCCCCGGACACAAAGTCCGGGGCCCGGCGGGTCGGCTCCCCCTCCCGGCGCTCGAGCTGGTCCGCCGCACGCGGCCCGACGACCCGCGCCCGGCGTGTCGGCGGCACCTCCCCGGCCGAACGGAAGGCCCACTCAGAGAGCATCGCCTGCAGGTCCTCAGCGTCCTGGCCCTGCAGCCTGCGACGCGGACCCTGTCCCGCGGTAACGACCAAGGAGGCCCGCTTCCCGCCCCCGAGGCACTCCGTCCGGAGCCCATAGAGGCCCGCCATTTTCCGGACCAGCTGTCGCTCCATCTTCCCCAAATTCGCAAAGGCAACGTGCGGGTAGTCGGCGTCCGCCCGGCCCTCCTGCGAGTCACCCGCACGGGCAGCGAGAGCTGCCAGCGATCCGCTGGCAGCCTTCAGGTCGAACCCGCGCCGGGCGGCGCGCGCCGCTCGGCGCGCCTCCCGGCCCTCCTTCTTCGCTCGGGCCTTCTCACCAGGCCTCAGCCTCCCCGCCTGCCCGGCACTATGTCCCGACCCCGCCCCTCGCCCTCCCGCCCCCGTTTGGCGAGCGCCCTCCCGCCTGCGCTCCTTCTTCCTGTGGCGGTAACCCTGCCGCCGGTGCCAGAGAGACTCCGCTACGTCTACAAAGGTACCCACCTCGCAGTCAGGAGGAGTGTCCACCGCTGGCTCACCGCCCCGCAGGCCCGGAGCCTCGGCGGGGCCACTCGGTTTCTGGCCGCCCGCCCGGACCGTCAGAGAGTCGTCAATGTCCAAGCCGGCGAACCTCTGCGCAACCTCCAGGTCCAAGGGCTCGGCGCCCAGCCCTGTGTGGAGCAGGTAGTCCTCGTCCGCGCTGCCGAGGTCGGACAAGTCGCTGCTCGAACAGCCCGAGCCTTCGGTGTTGGAGCGGCCAGAAACCGAGCCCCCGCCGCTGGCGCTGTCGGTGTCGGAGGAGCTGTCGGTGTTGGAGCACTTCGAACCTGCGCCCCCCTTGCTGCCGCTGCCGTCGTCGGAGCCGTCGCTCAGCCCGCCCCTAGCAGCGGGCAAGGCGAACGCCCGCCCGCTTGGCGACCCCTCCTCGCACGCCGCGCTCTCCGCGAGCCCAGGGGAGGAGGGTGGCGCGCCGGCGGGGGCCTCACCCTCGGGCCCCCGGGCCGCGCGGGACGCCCACGACCCCGCAGGCGCCGAGGCCGCGTCCCCCTCCCCCGCGCCCACCGCCGGCCGGGCGTCCGCGTCCCCCCCGCGCCACGGGTCCCCCTCCGCGTCCCCCGCCCGCAGCGCGAACCCCCCGCCCCGCCTCCCCCGCCAGCTGCGCCGCGTCATCCCTGGCGCCGGCCCCCGCCGGAGCCGTGCCCGCGCCCCGCACCTCACGGTCTCTCCCAGAGGGCCCCCGGCCGCCGCGCGGGAGCGCGGGGGCGGGGGGGGCGCGGGGGGCGGGGGGGCGGGGGTGGCGGGGGGGCCGCGGGGCGCGGGGGGCGCCCGGGATGGGGGTGAAGGGTCTGTGGACGCTGCTGGAGCCGGTGGGCCGGCGGATCCCGGCCGAGGCCCTGGGCGGGAAGCGGCTGGCGGTGGACGCCAGCATCTGGCTCGTGCAGTTCCTGAAGGCGATGAGGGACGAGCGCGGGGAGCCCCTGCCGCACGCGCACCTCTTGGGCTTCTTCCGCCGGGTGTGCAAGCTGCTCTTCTTGGGGGTGCGCCCGGTGTTCGTCTTTGACGGGTCAACACCGGAGCTCAAGCGTCAGACCACGGCCGCCCGGCGCCGCGGGGCCCGCAACGCCGGAGCGCAGGCCCGGCGGGCAGCAGAGAAGCTTCTGCTGGTTCAAATGCGGCGACATGCCCTGGCGGCGGGGGCGGGGGCGGGGGCAGGGGCGGGGGCGGGGGCGGGGGCGCGGGCAGAGGCTGGCGCGGGGTGGGATGCGGGGGTTCGGGTGGAGGCTGAAGCCGAGGAGCCGCTCCGGCCGCCCGCAGCCCCCGCTGAGACCGCCGGGGACGCGCTGCTCGCGCAGCAGCTTGCAGCCGAACTTTCTGCAGGAGGGAGCGGGGATGGCAGCAGCTCCGAGGAGGACCTGGACCTCGATTTCAAGACCTTGGATCCGGAGGTGCTGGCTAGCCTGCCCCCGTCCGTGCAGCTGGAATTTATGGAGAAATACCGTGAGCACGTCACGGCGGAGAACCGAGAACGCTTCCAGGACGCCGACGTGCCCAAGGACTTCTCCAAGATGCAGATGGACTCATACATCCAAAGGTGCGAGGTGAGGCGAAAGGTTGACAAAATCAAGGACGACATGAACGCCTCCGCAGGATTTCAGGGGGCCGGTAGGGCTCTGCCCGGGGAGGCCGGCCGGGAATTCGTGCTGACTGAGACGGAGGCCAAGGGCCCCCCCGCCCTCGCCGCTGGGAAGGAGAGGTCCGGAGGGGTGGAGGCAGCTGTTGCGCCCCGCCTGTTGCAGCTCCCTGCGGGCCTGGCGCAGCTTCCGCAGAGCGCCGTGGCCGACGTGAAAGAAGAAGCATTGGAGCGTCCGCCCCCGGTGAAGTGCGGGCTCCCACCTGGCGGCGGTACTCCCGCTGCGACTGGGCTCCACGTTGAGCTCGACCTGGACCAGTCCGAACACGAGAGCCTGGACGATATGTTTGCGGGTAGCGGAAGTGAGAGCGTCAGCAGGGATCTCAGCGGCAGCCCGCGAGCCGTGGAGGCAGGCGCGGAGGATGCAGTAGAGTGGGAGGAGGTCAATCCAACGCACGAGCAAGAGGAGAGCCCGGAGGCGGAGGTCCCCACACACTGGAGAGAGCGGGCAGCGAAAAGGCAGAAGTACTGGAGCAGCCAGTACGGATTTCGGATGGGCCGCAGCCTCTCGAAGTGGAGTGCGAATGACGACCAGGCTGGGCCGGTACCGGCGGAGGCGGAAGACTCCGAGCAGCCCCAGAAACGCGTCCAAGTGCAGCCTGATATCTGCGCAGGAATAGGGAGTGCGGTGCCCGCCTCGGGGGCGACTGTATCCTCGCGGATACAGTCGCCATCATCAGCGCGCCGGTCTGCTGCGCGGCATGGGACAGCCGGCGATATCGCGACGCAAAGCGTAGGCGCCCCCCTAGCGAGTGAAGACGGCCGGGGCGCGGGCCCGACCTCACAGGTCGGGCGTGTCCTGGCGAGGCCGACTGGAATGCCTGGAGCAGCCGAGCTCCAAGAGCCAGAGGTTCCAGAGCGGCTGCCCGGGGCGGAGACTGCCTCGCGAGAAGGCGAAGTCCTTCTGACGGCCGCGCCTGGCACTGCTGGAAGTGAAGAAGGTTTGAGGACAGTGATGGAGGTCGGAATCGGCGAGCCGACGGGTGTAGCGCGTGGAGTACCAGAAACAGTACCTCGAGCCACCCCGCCAGACAGGCCAGCAATCTGGGAGGAAGTGATGGAGTTGGGTGCAGACGACGAGGTTCTCGAAAAGGAAGCCGTCTCTCTTCGGGACCTCTACCGGAAGCAGGTTCGCAACATGGACTCGCCAACAGAGCAGATGTACGTCGAATGTCAGGACCTGCTGCAGATGTTTGGCATCCCTTACCTCATAGCGCCCATGGAGGCAGAGGCGCAGTGTGCCTACCTGAATTGCGAGAAATTGGTCGACGGCGTGCTCACCGACGACAGTGACGTATTTCTCTTCGGCGCTACGCGGACGTACAGGAACTTCTTCAACAACAACAAATTCGTCGAGGCATATTACAGCCCCGACATTGACAAAGAGCTGGGCCTGGACAGACACAAACTCATCCAAATGGCACTCCTCCTCGGGAGCGACTACACCTCCGGTGTGCACGGGGTCGGCGTCGTGAACGCTTTCGAAATCATTCAGGCGTTCGGCTGCGGCGGCAGCAGCGCAGAGGGACTCAACAGGTTCAAGAAGTGGGTCGAGGCACCTGGAGGGGTCGAGACCGAGGGCGGAAACCCAAGAGCCGCTGAGCTTCAATTCAAGGAGAAACACCAGGGGGCACGCAGGAATTGGGAGCTCCCGGAAAACTTCCCCGACCAAAGAGTCATCAAAGAGTATGCACAGCCAAAAGTCGACGCCATGAACGGGGCACTCGAATGGGGAACGCCTGACGTGAACATGCTGCGCAAGTTCTGCACTGAAAAATTTGGGTGGGACGCGGCGAAGGCGGAAGAGCAATTGAAGCCTGTTTTGCAGGCCACCGGGCGCCGTGACAGTCAGCGACGCTTGGACGACTTCCTGGCTTTCAACGACCGCTTCGTCAAGATCAAATCGAAAAGGATTCAACGGGCCATTGCAGCGAATGTGGGGGAAGTCAACCCCGAATTCCTGCCCGAGCTGCACGAATTGGACGGAGTCCGCGGGGCGCAGAAGCCGCTCGGACGTGAAAGCCGAAAGACAACGGGCAGCGCGACAAGAAAAAGAAAGGCTGGGCCCGGGCCAAGTCCTCCTGCCCCGCACGGTGAATGAATCGTTCTTAAATACACGCATGTTTATTTCTGCACGACCTCGGACAATTTTTTGTTTTCATCCAGCTCGACGTCGTGGAACTTCGGCAGCACAGGCTCGGAGGGCTCTTCAGAAGCGGGCATGGCAAACGAGCCGGCAAGCGACGGCTCTTGGGAGAGCATCGAGGATGAAGCGACGCCGCCCGTGACGGGCAGGTAGAAGATGTTGAACTCGGTCTCGATCCTGATCTCGTCCCTGAACTCCCCTTCAGCCGTAGGGTGGAACGTGATCTCCACTCTCTGCTTCATTCCGGCGACAACAAAGCCAGGGGTGTACGTCACGGAAAAAGGGGCCTCAGGCCGCTTCACTTTGAAGCGTCCCAGCTCAGGAGAGACATTCGTGAGGAGGGCAGTCTTCGTCTCCGATTGACCGACCTTCACCGAGCCGAAATTTATTGAGGCAGGGGACAGAGTGAACTGCCGCTTGTATCCAGTGGCACCGCCAAGGTTGCGAGTAGAGGAGAGTTTGACGTGACGCCGGGCCCCAGCTTCCACCTCTATGTAGCGGTAGTTCGGCTCCGACGCTGCCGTCTCCATCCGGTGAACATTCGGAATGTTGCTGGGCGGGGGGCGTGGCTTGCCGTAAATGTTCAGTGCAGTCGACCTACCTGCGGAGTAGCCAAATGAATGGTCGTCTGTCTCGTACGACGGCTCCCAGTCCTGCAAGGCAGCCGCTGGGCCGTCGTCTATGGTGATTGCGGCGTAGTGGGCCTCGCGGCCACCATCTTCCTCCTCGGCTTGCTCCGGGGAAGATACTTCAGAGTGGTTCCCCATGATGGAAGCCACAAATTGGCTAATGTGGAATGACTGCTCGGGTTTGGCACAAAGGTCCATCATCAGAGAGTCGAGCTCTGCGCCCCGGCCGCTCTGCTTGACGAGTTCGACGAATCCCATGTTTCCCCGGATGAGATTTTCAAGATCGCACGCCCCCATCTCTTCCGAGTTCACGTTCCCCCCGAGCGCTGCCTTCCCCGAAACGAAGAACTCCCGTAGCCCTTCAGGATCTAGAGACGGCGCAGTGCTCCCGGTCTCTTCCGCCTTAGAGGTCCTTGCAGCGGGGGCCAGATCATTTGATGCTTGCGGCTGCCCGCTCGCGACAGCCGGAAGTCCGGACTTAAGGGCAACTATTCCCTCCTCGCACTCGAAGTAGTTCAGAGTCTTCCCTGCGGATGGCCTTTTGGGCGTTTCAAGGTATGGGTCAATCTCAGTCGGGTATGGTCTCTTCTCCTTCGAGAATGCGGCCATTCCGTCGCCAGCAGCGCCGCTGTGGAGCTCGCTCCCCGCGGGACCAAGTGAAGAGATCTTCTCTCGACGGAGCGTTGCGATTCTAAGAGCCACTTCGGCTTCGTCAGCCTTAGCTTTGTCAGTGCGGCCGTCTTCAATTTTGTAGCTCTCTGGCGTCGTTGCGGCTTCCTCTTCCTGGATTCTGTAGAAATCCTTCAGGACGTTCTCGACGATTTGCGTGTCTTCGACAGCAGAGTACTCAAGGATTTGCCGCAGGGCCACAAGCGACGAGTGGCGTCTCGTCGAGCCCAGCTGCGTGTCCTTCCCGTCCAGGGTCTCAGGGGCTGCGATCCGAGGCATAGTCAAAGCTGCCGGCAGTTGCGGAGGCTGTACGGTGGAAGGAAGCTGGAGAGTTTTGAGGCTCTTGGGCGGCAGACTCCTCTGCACGCTTACGGGCGGTGCCACTGGAAGAGCCTTGACCTCGAGGTGCCTAGGCTCCTGAGAAGTCAGGAAGAAATGGCTCAGTGACTTCTCGCGGCTCCCGATGATGTCTTCGGTGCTAATGGAGCAGCTCGAATCCCGCGCCTTCATCAGCATGTATTCGGCGAAGTCGTCAGTATTCAGATACTCGTAGCCGTGGCCATCCTCGTAGACGATGAAGATGCGGGGCCTCTGCGCGATGTAGATAGAGGAATGGTTGCCTTCCTGCGACTGGTCCTCTTCAAGAATCTCCGGTTCCGCGGGGCCACCATCCGTCGGGTCGACATCGTCCGCGGGCGGCGCTTCAGGCCCCTCCTCGGTGACCCCCCTTTCAGTTTCCTCTTCCTCGGCGCCTGCGGGCTCCGGCTCGGCCTCTTGCTCACCTTGCTCGCCATCCGCAGAAGGGTCCTCTGCCGCAGTAGCACCTCCTTGATCCGTGCTAGAGTCGGCGTCGTTAGTACAGCTGAGAGCCATCTCCACCTCGTCGTCGGCGTCTCGCCACTCTACAACCCCATCGCTCAAAGCGAACCTGATCTGGCCACACCAAATCTCGTCCCCAGATATGATGAGATCCCCCTGTTCCGGGAGGGAGTAACAAAGAGACGACTCTTCCTCCTCCCACGAGGCTGCCCCAACCTGAATGCGCCCCTTGCTTCCCTGGATGGGAAGGTACCCTTCGCTCTCCACTTTCCACGACCCCTGCCTGCCGTCTGTAACGACGCGCGTCCCATCCGCGTGAGTGACAATGGTAGTGCCATCACCGTTCTCCACAATCATGACCATGTCCACGCGGGTGGTGACCCGAGCCTGTGTGTCGGGGTCAATGACGGTGGCGGTGGATACGGTGCCGAGAGAGATGGGTTCGGGCTGAGCCTGCTCCACAGGAGCTTCTTGGGCGGCCTCGCCCTGTTCCTGGTAGTCGGCAGAGTCCTCAAGGACCTCTCCGGGGTCGTCCGCCTGCGCCTCCGCTGCAGCCTCCTCCTCGCCCTCCTCCGAAAGTTGTTCGCCCTCCTCCTCCGTGGTCTCCTTCTGAGCCACTTGAGGTGCGTCCGGGAATTTCACGGGCGTTTCCCACTTCCGCCCCGCCCTCGTGACGCCAAACCACGACGAAATGCTCGCTCCATCAGGTTCAGAAAACTGCCCGTCTGCTTTGTGCATCGTGGAGCCATCTGCGAACATAATGAGCGGGCTCGCCCCCGCGGTCCTGTGTTTGAGCACCGTTCCGCCCGGAATGACGCTCCGGGACACTTCCCCATCCCGCAGCTTCTTGCACGGTAGCGCAGAAACCGTCCCGTCCGAGCTGAACGATACCCGCATACCCTCAAGGATGGCGAATTCCATCTTGCTCTGGCCGGGATCGGGAGCTTCCCCGCCGTCCCCGGGGCACGGCGTCACTGTGAGATAGGACCCGTCGCTCAGATGGCCGCTGAAGCTTCCGTCCGGCCTCAGCGAGAACGTGTTGCCCTTCAGCCGCACGAGGACCCCACCGGAGGCATCAATTTTGGCCGTACTGCCGGTCGAGGAGTAGTAGTAGCTGCTCGATTCGGCCACTCCCACAGCTTCCCCCAAGCCATAGAGGCGGCTCGGGAGTTGTGGGGCCGCGTCCCGCTGCTGGAGGCACGCAGAAGTATACGTCGACAGTGAGTGGGCCGCGGGAATCCCGTGCTCAAACTTGCGCCTCTCACTGCCAGCGTAGCATGAAACCACCACCGCGTCCTCCTCGGGGTAGTACTTCGTTTGTCGGTCGAGGAAGTCCTCCCTGGCTTGGCTTAGCCTCTCCGCGAGGACTGCGGGCTCCAAGGCCTCCACGTGCCGCCTGCTCACGACCTCTGCTCCGTGGGCCTCCTGCACCTCGACAGGCATGGTCTGCTGGGCAAAGCAGAGAAGGCGGTATCTGTTCACCGTTTCCAGAGCCAAGTCGCCGCATAGCGATGCCAGAAGCGTGTGCTGGGTCCCCTTGACGCTCACAGACAGAAGTGGCTCGTCGGGCATCCCCCGCCGCCCAGTGCCGACAGCGTCAGGCGCCTCAAGCTGGGCGATGGCCTTCTCTGCCGCCACCACGTCCAGAAATTTCGAGCCCCCGTTGCAAACCACGGGCTTTCCCGTCGCTTCGTAGGCCACCTTCACGCCATCAGGCTCACTGGCAGTCGACTTGGCCACTTCCTCGAGTGTCACGCTGGAGAAAGCACCATCCAGGATTTCCAGGATGCTGTCGTTACCGTCCTGGTGCGGGCCCTGCAGCGAAGGGCCCGGCTCGTCGTCCTCGCTGGAGCGGACCACCTGCTGCACGAGACAATGCACGATCACGGGGATGGTCTGTAGGCTGGGGGAGACCCCTTCCAAAAGTTTCCGGAACAGCATCAGGTCGCACTGCCCCGCAGGGGGGACATTGTACACCGTGGCCCCCTCCTCCCACGCGGAGTAAGCGGCCCTGGCAGCGAGAAGCGCGGTCACTGTCTGGCCGAGAGTCACGAAGGGCTCGGCCTCGGTATCCTCCCCAGCACCTTCACCTTCGAAGAGCGTGTGCTCAACAGCAGCCACGTGGGCCAGGGCGCCGCCCCACGCCCCAAGGGCGCGGGCAGACTCCAGAGCCAGCCTCCCCTCAGGCTCAGGGGCGGCGGCAGGGCTCCCCTCCTTTTCGGCAGCGTCTCCGTCCGCCTCTGCCTCGGTTTCGGTGACCTCGAGGGGCTTGTGGGCCCAGACTACGGCCACGAGAGGGAGCCCGGCCTGCACGAGATCGACCGCCCGACTCCCTGAGCCGGCCCCCGTTCCGAGGCCGCCGACCAGATAGAGGAAGCTCGGAGCTTCCTCACCAGTGGCGGCCTCGGCCTCGGCCTCGTCTGCGGACGTGACCCCGGCGTCTGCGGTCGGTTGGTCGGCATCTGCGCTAGTCTCGGACGCCGCCTCAGGTTCGGCCGTGGCCTTCGCCTCGGCCTCGGCCTGCACCTGAGCCTGCGCCTGCTCCTCCAGGAGCGCAGCGTGGGCGGCCACCATCTCTGCCAGGAGGCCCGCTGGCATCTCCTCCGGTCCGGCGGCCTCGCTGCCCTCCCGCCATTCCGCAAGCGCAGTCGCCAGGGCTTCCTCGCCGTCGGGCGCCTCCAGCTCCGCCAGGACCAGGACGCCCAGGCACCCCCCCGCCCCAGAGCCCTTCTGCGCGGCCTCGGCCGCGGCCTCTGCGGCGCCCTCCTCCCCGCCCACGAGGGCCACGACCCCCGCCTGTCCGCCGCCCCCACGGTCAGTCACGCCCGCAGGCGGCGGCAGCCCCCCCGGGCCCGCCGCGGCGGCGGCGCCCTCGCCCGCCCCCGCCCGCCCGCCTCCCCGTCCGCGCGCAGGGACGCGGCCGGATGCATGTCGATTCCGTCCATGGCTCATTTCCGGGGGGGGGAATCTCTCGGCCGCGGCGCGCGGCGGGGCGGCCCGCGCGGCTCGCTGAAGCCGGGGCCCCGGGGGGCGCGGGGCGCGCGGGGGGGCGGGCGCGAGGCGGCAGGGCGCACCGTCGAAGGCCCGCGGGCGGGCGCGCCCCCCCCGTCCTCCCCCGGCGGGGGCGGAGGCTCGGCCTCCATCCCGAGCCCCTCGCTGCCCCCCCCCCCCCTCTGCCCCAGACCCCGGCCGGGGTCCCCCCCCCC
>Ga0115012_10002682_pt1 | contig 10437 bp, 10 predicted proteins | sample TroAtlMetagenome_FD_88706 | JGI IMG/M metagenome (GOLD analysis project Ga0115012, IMG submission 88706) | Marine eukaryotic phytoplankton communities from Atlantic Ocean - Tropical Atlantic ANT10 Metagenome | ecosystem: Environmental > Aquatic > Marine > Oceanic | place: Tropical Atlantic...
CCAGGACGCGAAGGGTCGAGCGGTTGGAGCGGGTCACATACTCTGCCCCCTGTGCGGCCAGCGCACGGATGGCCGTCGGGGCGGTGTAGAAGATGGTGATGCCGTGGCGCTCGACCATGTCCCAGTAGCGGCCCGCGTCTGGATACAGTGGCGTGGACTCGAACATCAGCGTGGTCGCGCCGTTCGCCAGCGGTCCGTACACAATGTAGGTGTGCCCTGTGATCCACCCCACGTCGGCCACACAGGCATAGACGTCATCCTCGCGCAGGTCAAACACCGTCTGGTGGGTGTAGCTGGCGTAGGTCAGGTAGCCACCACAGGTGTGGACCACCCCCTTGGGCCGTCCGGTCGAGCCGGAGGTGTAGAGCACGAAGAGCGGGTCCTCTGCCGCACACTCCACTGCCGGGCAGTCCTCCGACGCCGCTTCGACCACATCGTGCCACCACACATCCCGGCCCTCGACAAACGGCACATCACCACCGGTGCGTCGGTAGACCAGCTGGTGGGTGACCCCCTGTTCGCCCTCGATGGCCGCATCTGCAGTGGCCTTGAGCGGAATGGTGCGCTGACCCCGCAGCCCCTCGTCCTGCGTGATGACCACCTTGGCATCACAGTCTCGGATTCGATCGCGCAGAGCCTCGGCAGAGAAGCCGCCGAAGACGACGCTGTGGACGGCCCCAAGGCGGGCGCACGCAAGCATGGCCACCGCCGCTTCCGGAACCATGCCCATGTAGATGATCACCCGCTCACCCTTCTGAACACCCAGCGCTCGCAAGGCGTTGGCGGCCTTGTTGACCTCGATCGCCAGCTCGGCGTAGGTGATCTGGCGGATGTCGAAGGGGTCGTCCCCCTCCCAGAGAATGGCCACCTTCTCGGCCCGCGCCTCGAGGTGCCGATCGAGGCAGGTCTCGGTCACATTGAGTCGCCCGTCTGCAAACCAGGTGAAGGGGGCCTCGCGAACCGAGTGGTAGTCGCCCCGCAGGCCCTCAGTCGGCTCCGTCCGCCAGCGCACCCGAGCACGCGTCTCCGCGAGCCAGAAGGCATCCGGATCGTTCTGGGCGCGCATCCAGGTCTCGCGCCAGGCCTCCATCGACGTGATCGGATTGGGTGACGCTTCGCGCACTCGCGCAGGCACGGGACGAACGGACATCGACGGCTCCAAGAGTCAGGACGGCGGCTCGGTCCCACCGCAGGCGTCGATGCCGTAACACCGCCCACTGCCGACTCACGGCCGGCGCCCGCTCGGGCGCCAGTCCGACACACCCGCCCCCACAACGTGCTCGGCTACTCGTCGCACACCGCCGCGGACCACACACCGGCGTTGTTGCCTTCGTCACACTCATAGAGCAGGCCACGCCCAAAGCTGTCTTCGTCGGCCGTGACCGTGGGTACGAAGCCGCCCATCGCAGTCGCGCTGACGTCAAAGACCATCGTGGCGGTCGACGAACCCGCCGGAATCACATCTGGAAAGGTGAAGACATCGACCAGAGAGCCAGCCGGGCCGGCCCGCAGGCTGAGGTTCACCCCAGCCGGCGCTTCCACATTGCCCGCGTTGAGCACACGGGCCTGGACCAGCAAGCGGTCGAGCCCACACTCGAACTCGCAGACATCCACCACCTCGGCGCGCAGGTCCCAGTATTCGTTTGGCGGGCGTCCGACGTCGCCACTCCGATAGCTGTTGTACAGGGCGAAGTTGTTGGTCGTGGGACTGGTGACCGACCCGTCATCGGCGATGTGGGTGATGTGGTAGCCGTGCTGGGACCACCACTTGCGACCCGCCGGCCAGGTGTGATCGGCATCGCCATAGACCGTGATGGCACCGATTGCACTGCTCCCGCTGCAGTGGCCAACCACGATCTCCGCTTCCCCGTCGTTGTCCACGTCCGCGACGATGGGAGTCTCGAGAATGGTGTACGAGGCGTGCCCGGTCGAGGTGAATTTGGTGGCCCCGTCTCGCCCGTTGAAGAAGCGAATGGTGCTCTCGTCGGCATAGAGCACCTCTGGATACCCATCCATCTCAAAGTCAAACAAGGTCGGACCGGCCGCGCCGCTGGCATCGGAGATGCCCTGCTGCCACAAGATGCTGCCCCCCCACTCCATGGCGATGAGCTGGTTCTGGGCAGCAAAGACAATCTCGGGGGTTCCGTCCCCGTCCAGGTCGTCCACCGACGGCGCACCGAGGTTGCCCGAGAACGCGATCGGACCCCACACCTCGGTCCCGTTGGTCTCCATTCCGGTGACGTAGATGCCACTGGTCTTCACGATCTCGCCCTGTCCGTCCAGGTCGAAGTCCGCCACCGCGATGAGGCCGTCGAGCCCACCGTTGCTCCAGATCGTGTTTCCGTTCGCATCATAGGCCGTGTTGCCGCTGATGACCTCGACCTGACCGTCCCCGTCCAGGTCGACGGTGGCCGTCATCGCACCATAGCCCCACCCGGGCGAGCCCCCATAGGGCGCCGTGCCTCGACCACCGGAGCCTTGCCCACGCACCGTGCCGGTGAGACCGTCCAGGATGGTCGCACCCACAATCACTTCCGCTTGACCATCCCCGTCCAGATCGCTGATGGACGGAAAGCTGTAGCCATAGGAGTCGAGGTACGCAGCAAGCCCACTCCGACACCAGTGCTCACTGCCAGTGTTCCCGTCCAGGGCACACACCATGTCATTGCCAACCGTCACGACATCGGGCCATCCGTCTCCCGTGAGGTCGCCCAGGGCAAAGCCCCCGTCCTGCCCGTAGATCCGTCCGGAAGCCTGCCAGGCCACGCCGGACCCATCGCCCCACACCGCCACGACCGCACCCGACTGATAGAGCACGATGCCAGGCATGTCGAAGCCATCCAGGTCACCATCTCCGTCGCTGTCGACAAGCACACCGGCAACGGGTGGGCCGCAGAAGCTGGAGCTGCCAAACATCCACTCCGTCACCGGAGTGAAGGTGCCCTCCGAGTACTCCACCTCGCAGGAGTCGTTGAGCTCCACCTCCACCGGGTCGAGGACATCGAAGTCGGCACACTCGGTCGGAACCAACACGCCGCCCCCGCCCGAGTCGCTCGTGTCGGCGGTGTCGGCGGTGTCGACCGGGTCAGACGGATCGTCCGTAATCGCCGTGTCTCGATCCTTCCCACTGTTGGTGCCATTGCCTGGAGTGAAGTTGTAGTCACTGCATCCCATGAGAAAGCTGACAGCAAAGAGACGAGTGCGCATGGACGTTCCGGGCAGTGAGACCCCGGGAGTGTACCGTATGGATCTGCGAGCCTCCACCGTTCCGTTTCCAACCCACTACTGCGGGTGGCTGACGGTACCGAATCCCACCCATCGAGCCGACCGTCAGCGAGGCAGCTGGTGCAGCTGGGTGGAGGGCAGATCACCATTTTCCAGCATCGGCGGCAGCAGATGGGGACGCATCATCGGTGCGACCAGGTGGTCGGGATCGATGCCCTGGATGCGTGCGATCATCGTCACGTCGAGGATGATGTGGTTGGTGGCGACATCGACCAGAGAGGGATTGGACGTAAAGACCGCGTGGTTGTCCGCATAGGGCTCGGTGCCTCCAATCAGGGCTTCACGCCGGTCGATGACCACCAGCGCCTTGTGCGACCAGCTGGCCTTGTTCTCATCTTCCGAGATCCGATCGGTCCAGCACGAAAAACCGGGAAGCGGTGCATCGAGCGGAGCTGGAGAGTGCAGGACACGGTGGAGGCTGCGGTCCGAGATGGACTCGAGGGCCGGGCGCAGCCGCTCCAGCTCACGGGGCCACATCGACACCCAGACACTCTGTTCGGCACCGCGGATCATCTGGTCAATGCGCCGCATCACCTCGTCATATCGCCGCAGGATCCAGACCGGCTCCGGGCGCGGACGCTTGGGAAGGTTCTGCAGCTCTCGGGCGGCCTCCACGAGCCGAGAGTCCGCAGACCGACGCACCTGGTCGAGCCACTTGGTGGGCTCAGTGGCCACGAATCGCTCGGGCTTCTCCCCGTAGCCGAAGGCCGCACCTGCAGACTGAAGCTTGCGCAGCACCGTGTAGACCGCTGAGCGCGGAATGGACGACCGGCTCGCAACCTCATACCCAGTCAGTCCGTCTTCCTCGTCGGCTTCCAACAACGTCAGGTACGCAAGCGCTTCATTTCGGGACAGTCCGAGCCCTTCGAGGCGACTGACCAGCCCCTCCGGAGCACTGCTGGTAGTGAGCGACACATTGTTGCTGCGACTGCGGGACATCCAGGCTCCTGTTCCATTCCGTGACTCTAAAATGAGTCACGTGGCACCGCAAGGCCCTAGACGACCTCTCTACGCGAGAGTGCGTCCAGCGACGGACCGACTTGCACGGAAGGGCTAAGAGGCCGCCATGCTCATCACGTCTGTCGCGACCGCGTCTCCCCCGCACTTTTACGACCAAGAAGCACTCCTGGCGGCGTTTCAAGCTGCGTGGAGCACCCAGCACCACAACCCGCGACGGGTCGCGCAGCTCCACCGGGCCGTGCAAGTGGGCGGACGACACCTGAGTCTTCCCATGGAAGACTACCTGGAGCTCGACTTCCAGGGTGCCAACGACGCCTTCATCCGCGTGGGAACCGACATCGGCGCGCAGGCCACCGAGCGCGCCCTCGCGACAGCCGGTCTGGCCCCCACCGACATCGACGCCATCTTCACCACCACGGTCACCGGCGTCGCGACGCCGTCGCTCGACGCCCGCCTGGTGAACCGACTGGGACTGCGCACCGATGTGCGCCGCACGCCGATGTTCGGTCTCGGATGCGTCGCTGGCGCCGCTGGAATTGCCCGTGTGAACGACTATCTGACCGGGCATCCCGACCATGTAGCCGTCCTGGTGTCAGTCGAGCTCTGCTCCCTGACTCTGCAGCGCAAGGACCTCACCATTCCCAACCTCATCGCGACCGGCCTGTTCGGCGACGGCGCGGCTGCGGTGGTGATGACAGGCGCCCACCGACCCCGTCTGGCGGGCATGCCGAAGGTCACCGGCAGCCGCAGCCGCTTCTACCCAGACACCGAGCGCGTGATGGGTTGGGACGTCGGGAACTCTGGCTTTCAGATCGTTCTCTCCGCCGGTGTGCCCCAGCTGGTCCACGAGCACATGGGAGCAGACGTCGACCGCTTTCTGTCCGAGCACGACTTGTCTCGATCCGACATCGACCACTGGATCTGCCACCCCGGTGGTCCAAAGGTCCTCCGCGCCTTCGAGTCCGCCCTTGACCTCACCGAGGAAGACACTGCACTCACATGGACCTCCCTGCGCGAGGTCGGAAACCTGTCCAGCGCATCCGTGCTGCATGTCCTTCGGGACACGCTCGAGCAGCGTCCGTGCCGCGAAGGGGACCGCGGTCTCATCCTGGCCATGGGTCCCGGGTTCTGTTCCGAGCTCGTGCTGCTGGAGTGGTGATGCCCTGGACGGCCTGGCTCTTCTTCGCCCTCATTGCACTCACCGCCATCGAGCGCCTGGTCGAGCTGCGCTACTCGAAGCGCCACGCAGCCTGGGCCTTTGCGCGGGGCGGGGAGGAGTTCGGCCAGTCACACTACCCATTCATGGTGGTCCTCCACACGGCTTTTCTCATCGCGATGCCCATGGAAGTGTGGCTGCTCTCCCGCACAGTAGGGCTACCGGCGATGCTGGTGTTCCTCATCCTGGCACTGGGATGCCAGGCGGGCAGGTGGTGGTGCATCACCACCCTCGGGCCGCGCTGGAACAGTCGCGTGATCATCGTTCCAGACCTTCCGCGCATCACGACGGGTCCGTACCAGTGGTCCTGGCTTCGCCATCCCAACTACGCCGTGGTCATCATCGAAGGCATCGTCCTTCCCATGGTGCACGGCGCGTGGATCACGGCCTCGGTCTTCAGCGTCCTCAACGCATTTCTCCTCCGAGCACGCATCCATGTGGAAGAGCGTGCCCTGGCCCGTCTGGCCGACGCTCCCCAGCCCACAGACGGATCCGCGCCCGAGTAGACTTCGGGCGGCTACTCCGTGCCAGACAGCCGCCGCTCCTCGTCCTCCGCATACGCACTGGCCAGGATCTGAGCCGCGCGTTGCCGCTGGGCGATGGTCCCTCCAGCGAGCAGATCGAGGGCCTCTCGGTAGACCGGATCGGGCAGCGCGGTGGTGTGGGTATCCCTGGAGATCAGGCGGATCGGTCGCGGCGGATTCATTGCAGCTCCCAAGAGGCGTTCGAAGAGCCTGCCTCAACGCACCGACGGAGTCCAAGTAAAAATTGGCGAAGCACATCCTTGAATCGCACCCACACCTCTGTCTTCGGAGTCCTGACCGATCACTTCACGCATCCAACGAGGACCCACGCGAGGCCGATTCTCTGCGGCAGGACGGCCCAGTGGATCCGTGCCGGAAAGTGCTCCAGCTACACCCGAGAAGCGCGGCTTCCGCGCGTGTGGCAGAGGCCGCACGGAGTGCAGTCCAGACATCCACTCAGCTCATCATCGCTGCCAGTGGGTCATCCTCATCGAATGGGAGGAGGTTGTTCGCCGCCAGCTCTCCTGGGTAGATCATCTCGCTCTCGTCTTCGATCAGAGCCGCCTTCAGCGGGGCGAAGGTCTCCGGTCTCCCGTCTGATCCGCTGGAGCGCAGCGCCGCAAGAGCGGCCAGGTCGAGCGACTTTGGTGGCTCAGATGACACAGGCTCCGCCGACACCTCCGCGTGTGCTGGGGCCGACTCGGACGCCTCCGGTGAAGGAGAGACCGGGGCCTCGACATGGGTCTCCGAACTGGCCACACAGACTTGGTTTCGACCGGCCTGCTTTGCCGCGTACAGCGCCGCATCGGCACGCTCGAAGAGGTCGCGCGAGTTCTGTGCGCCGCTGGGAAAGTGGCAGATCCCGACTGAGCAGGTGACCCGAAGGGTCTGCCCCTGCCAGATATGTTCCGCTTCCTCCACCGCTGTGCGGAAGGCCTCCATTCGAGCGGTCGCCAGGGCCACATCTGTCTCGGAGAGCAGCATGCAGAACTCTTCTCCGCCGTAGCGGAAGGCTTGATCTTCACCCGTGCTCCGGCGGGAGTCTTCGAGAATCCGAGCCGTCTCGGCAAGGACGAAGTCGCCCGCCTTGTGCCCATAGGTGTCGTTGAACATCTTGAAGTTGTCGATGTCGACAATGGCCAGGCACAAGCTCGACGCCTCCTGCCGACACGTCGACATCGCGTCTTCCAGCTGCTCCTGGAAGTGTCGGTTGTTCTTCAGCCCAGTCAGCCGGTCTGTGATGGATGCGTCGTAGAGCCGAGCCTTGTGGAGGTTCTGCGCCGCCTGATCCGCCAGGCCCTTCGCCAGGTGCTCGTCCTGCTCCGTGTAGCGCCCGACCGGGTCTTCGGTGCCGTCGGCATCGACCTTGTTGGTGAGGTTGATGACCCCCAGGAGCCGCCCACCGTAGATCAGGGGAACCGACATGATGCAGTGCACGGGATTGGTGCTGAACTGCTCAATCTTGGACCGGTGGTTGAGCCGAAGCGGCTTTCCGAGCTGTGCGGCCTGACCCGCCACTCCTTCGCCCAGAGCCAGCGCGCGGGTCCGGAGGCGACCGTCGTTGATCCCGTCGCGCACCGTCTTGGGGATGTCTCCCCAGACGACCTTGATGTCGAGCTTCCCGGTCTCTTCATTGAGAAGCATCAGGTTGGCCCGCTGGGCCCGCATCGCTTCGACCGCCGTGGCGAGGGTCTCGACCGTGAGGGTCTTGAAGTCGTTGACATTCGCGAGCTGCTGGTTGATGTCGTACAAGGTGCGGAGGTTTCCGAGGATCTGGTTTGAGCGCTCAAACTCGATGGTGAAGCTGATGGAGGCCGCTGCCACATCCGCGATCTCTTTGAGGAAGTGGTAGTCGCTCTCGGGAATTCGGCTGCCATCCACCGTGGCACCCAGGGTCAGGATCCCGATCACCTTGCCGGCACGCATCAGCGGAACCCAGACATCGGCCTCCATGACCTGCAGACCCCACTTGCGCCAAGCCGTGGGAAAGCGGGGCTTTCCATCCATCTGCTGCACGCTTGTGACGTCCCCCTGCTTGAGGACCTGCCAGAAGAGGCCGTCATCCTCAGGCACCCGAAAGACGTACACCTCTTCCTCCACGCCATCGGTCGCCGTTTAGCGATCCGGAATCCCGTGGTAGGCCCGCACGCGAAACTGACGCGTGTCTGGATCGAGGTCGTCCTCAAGGAGCACTGCCGAGCTGACCGCATCGCAGCGCTCACGACACACCGCCATGAAGGCCTGGAGCAGATCCTCGACCTTGAAGATCTGGGAGAAGCCCTTGCCGGACTGCAGCAGAGCCCGCAGCTCAAACAGCTGGTGTTCCAGAGACAGCGCCCGCTTGCGGGTGGCTTCAAGCTCCTCGAGGACCTGTGGATCGGACGCGGAGGACCCTTGTGTTTCGCCGGCACCTTGCATGGACAACTCTCCCTTCAGTCATCTGTCGGACGCCACCGACAGACCTTTAGGACGAGACGGACTCCATGAGATCAGAACGCGATCTCCCGGATCCGACGTGCCTCCACATCGACGAGGAGCAAGCCATGCCGAGGAAAGAAGGCTGCATACTCACGAAGCTGCCGGCGCGTGGCAGGCAGAGTGGGTGTGGGCGCGCAGTCGCCGGTCTTCACCTCGGCCACGTAGGCGCGTCTGCGACGACGCACGATCAGGTCGACCCGAACCGCGATCTCCACGTCGTCTCCATCCACGACCATTGTAGATGTGCGGTAAACCTGTCGGTCGATGACTTGGTAGCCCGCCTTCTGGAGGAGCCGCTCCGCCAGCTGTTCTCCGTGCATCGCACGGCGCCCCCGTCGGATGTTTCCCCGCGCCATGCGGCGCATGCCCCACCACCATCCCGCGAACAGGAGGAAGATCCCCCCCAACAGAGCCACGGCCATCAGAAGGAGCAGATCTGGGTACAGCGCAGACATGTCCAGAGACTGCCCCGACCTGCGCACCGGCGTCGGACAAAAACTGTCCCAGACGCTACGGACCGGTTCCCCCCACGGAGTGCGAGCCATGCCCCACGCCAGCCCCACCATCGGGGTGTGGATCCCCATCGATCCGACGCAGCCGCTGGCCCCGCCCACACAGCGTCCCATGGGTCGTGCCGCGCTGGACGCCCGGGAAGCGGGACTGACCGTGCTGTTTGGCGATCGCTGGGAAGGCGACCTGTTGAGCGGCGTGGTGGCAACCCCCGACGGATGGCAGTCCTGTACTGCCCCGGTGCGAGCGATTCAAGATCGCTTCCCCGGCCAGTCGCGTGCCGACCACTGGGCGAGCCTCCACGCTGGGGCCCGATCCGCTGGAGTCCCGGTGGGCAACCCACATGGCCTGACGCTTCTCTGCCGCGACAAGCTCCACTGTCAGGCTGCACTGCACAGCGACACACGCCTGAGGCTCCCTCCGGTCGAGGCCAGCCCGACCCGCTTCGGTGAGACCCTCGATCGCTGGGGCAGCGCCTTCGCAAAGCCCCGCTTCGGCGCCCTGGGTGTCGGGGTACGACACGTGGATCACTCGGAGACCGTCCCCCCCGTCCTACCAAGCGTGGTCGACGGTCAGGTCGATCCCGCCATCCTGCAGTGGCCCGTGCCTCCTCCCGCCGGACGCGCCGGATGCGTCCTCCGGGTCCTGGCGCAGAGAGTCATCGACGCCGCCGGAGCGCGCTCCTGGCACCTGCTGCCCCCCGTCTTCCGCCAGAGCACAGAGGACCGTGTGATCAATGTCGCCCGTGGCGCCTCTGTTTCCCCAGCAGAAGACCACCTGAGTCAAGTCGTTCTCGACGAGGTTGAGGAGACCGTTCGCCAGGTCTGTGCGGTGCTTCAAGGCGAGGACGGACCGACCGGTGTCGTGCTCGAGCTGGGGGTCGACGTCGCCCTCGATGATCAGCTCAGACCATGGGTGCTCGAGGTGAACAGCCGACCACGGGGACGCCTGGGAGTGCTGGCCCGCCTGGACCCGACCCGCTTCGGCCCGATTCACTCTGCCGCCATGCAGCGTCCATGGCGATCTCTCGCACGCCTGGCCTGACGGGCCCGCACCCCACGCTGGCTTCGCCACTCAGCCCGAGATCTGCCACACGAACAGGACCGCCCCCACCAGAGCGATGCCCCCCCAGCTCGACCAGAAGGTGACCCGCCACGACGCCAGCTTGACGCGTTCTGGTCCCCCTTCCGGCATCCACTCTGGCACCTCGGAGAGCCAACTCCGCGTCAGAGTCCGTCGAGACGACATGCCCTTCAGCGTACTCACGCCTTTTTCATCGGGCCGCCAGAAGTAGCCCAGCGGACGGCCGAGCGTCTCCCAGCGGTCTCGATGCTCCAGGTAGATCAGCTCCATGAGCTCATCCCAGATCTTGAACGACCGGAACTTCACGGCCACAAGACCGATCATCACCAGCGAAAACAGCAGCACGGGATCCATCATGCTTCCTGCATGCCCTCGAGCGCC